>ERZ773359.2934-NODE-2934-length-20519-cov-10.707877_pt1 | contig 20519 bp, 21 predicted proteins | sample MGYA00374955_ERZ773359 | MGnify/ENA primary metagenome ERZ773359 (study PRJEB29098, sample SAMN04486028) | biogas fermenter metagenome | study: EMG produced TPA metagenomics assembly of the Biogas fermentation microbial communities from Germany - Plant 4 DNA1...
TAAGAAACACGGTTTCCATAAAGAAGGAAACCGTGTTTTGTCTACAAACTGAGTTCCTATTAACCATTAATAGGCAACTTCTTATCTTTAAAGCTTTCTACTTCCTTCTTAAATTTTAATTGGATTAATACGTTGTAAAATTCATCTAGGGTTAAATCCTTATACTCTTCATTTAAAAAACAATATTTTCCTGAGTCGCAACAGAGTTTTAGAAAATCTTTTATAAAACGGTTTAAGGCCTTCCTCTCTTCCTTTTCCAATATGGAATCCAGACTATCTGAGTCTACCAAATTATATAATATCTTTAAGAGTTTCTGTTTAACTTTCCCCTTATCCATTGCTAAGCCCCTTATTTCATCGAATATGTCGATTATCATCTCTAACCCTCTTTCCAGCGGATAACCCCCCACATAATCTAAGGCTATCTCGACACAATGAAGGATTTTTTGATTTTCTATTCCCATTTTAAACACCTCTATCCCACTAATAATATGCACACCTTTTGAATCGATGAATTATATTCGACAAAAAGGATTTACTTTGTATGTTTAAGTAGAATATTTCCCAGGAAATCAATTTTTTCTAGGGAAAAAAGATGAAGAAAAGCTTGCGTTTAAAATATTTTGAATTTTTTGTTTGTTATTGGTGATTTTAGGCATAAAGACCTAATTTTGTTGTATATATAGTACTATAAATTGATAGATTTTTCAAGTAAAAACTAAAGGATTGCAAAATGTAAAACACCCTAAACCAGGCATCCAGGCAATCGGTTTAGAGTGTTTAAATAAGTATTGTACCCATTTTTTATGAAGCCACTTCCTCTTCTACTTTTATTATTCTACCTTTCTCTGCATACTCATGTATTTCCTTGACGGATAAGCCTTTAAGACCTAGCCTTTCTACAGTCCTTCCTTCTTTGTAAAAGTCTCTACCAGTTATAAGGCCTGCTATTTTTATGATGGAATCTATTGCTGGAGTTTCGATATTGAATTCCTTTGCTAGGGATGACATGGGGATTAAACTATAGGGTACATCTTCATATATATATCTGATGTTTAAACCCTTGGGTGCTTGTAATCCCTTATATGCTGGATTGTTTTGTACTGCTTCATACAGATTATTGCCTTTAGCTCCATAGGTTTCCTCCAGCCAGTCCTTAGCAGATAGTGTATTTACATTCAGCAGTAGTCCTATCTTCATCCTTTCAGCATCCATCTTTTCTAAGAAGCTTCCTATAGATGGAGTTATGCCTTCTGTATAGTAATCAAATGGAGCTCCCCTTTCTATATGTCCGCTGTTTAATAGGGTAGGACCAGGATGGAATATAGCTCCATAATTGTTTATACTGGTTTCTATAACATCCTTAGCTGGTGTAAACTGAGGATATGCGTCTTTTAGCATCTCTATAACATGGTCCGTTTTAATTGATGGAATTGCTGCTAAGGTGACTTCCTTTTTAGTTCTAAAAATATGTGCACTAGTTAGTGATGTTTTTCTACAAGCATAGATAAAAGTTTGAGCTTCTGCTACTATAACATCTTTGTTTGAACCAGATTGCCTAATGGTTGAATAAACTTCTAAAGCTCCTCCTGTTCGACCAGGATTCAATACTATTATCTGACCATCCCTTAAATAGGGAGCCATAGCCTTGGCTAAATTGTAATGTCCCATAGCCGGTATGGTCACCATAATTATATCCGCATCCTCAATAGCCTCTTGGATTTGGTTAGTTGCCAAGTTCAACCTTCCTTCTCCTTCAATTTCACCAGATAGCCTAATTACTGGTCTTTCTATTAAAGGAAGAATATTTTCTAAAGTTCTATTATAGAGGTTGACTTTATAGCCTAGCAAACTTAAGTATCCAGCCATAGCAATTCCGCCATTACCTGCACCAATAACAGCATAAACTAAATCTTTCTTCATCCTATTACCTCCTATCCCAATATTTTTTTATTCGATTGCTCGATCCCATTACCGTTTTAAAGTAAAATAAAAGACTATAGAGGGCACCCCATAGTCTGTAAATGACAATACATATCCATCCCCCCTTCAACGCTTACGAGGTTAGCTGACGGGTTCGGGCTAAAGGGTATTTGCCCGTCCTATAAAAGGATTCACCCCAAAAATTGGTTCCCCCGCTTCTTTTTCAAGAATTCAGCGATTTTTATTCAGTTTTTAATAAATGAAATAAAAGATTTAAGTTCTAATTATAAGCTTATTCGATTCCAGTTAAAAAATTCATATAATATTGTATGAGAAGAAAATGTTTGTACAATGTAGGTATATAATAGATTATAAGTAGTTAATTCTAATTACCAAAACAAAATCAATTGAGAATAGAATATAATGGATTGGTTTAAAAGTAAAATTAATACATATATACGAAAGATAGTATATCATATTTTTTGAGTAAATGCAAATATTTGGCCTAAAATTTTATTCAAAATTCCACAAAAAACCGATTCTTCCTTAGGAAGAATCGGTTTTTTTATTATACGTTGGCTTTCATTTGTTCCCTTACAGCTTGGGCTCCCCTTTCTAAGGCCTCCTTATTTATCGGGATTAAGTGGGCTCTGTTTTCACCAAAAACCTTTGTGAAGCCCTCAAGAACTGACTCCACATCTACCGTCTTAGTGGCTTCTAAATAGGCCCCTAACATAACCATATTAGCAACCCTCATATTGCCTAACTCATCTGCAATCTCGTTAGCAGAAATATAGTATACTTCTATATCATCCCTCTTTGATTTTTGTTCTATTAAGGATGAGTTGATAAATAACCTACCGCCTTTATTAACACTTGGCTCGAATTTATCCAGAGATGGTTTATTCATAACTATGGCAGTTGTAGAATTTACAACCACTGGTGAGCCTACCGGTTCTGAAGATACAATAACGCTACAATTAGCAGTACCTCCACGCATTTCCGGTCCATAGGATGGTAGCCAGGAAACATGTTTTCCCTCTATCATACCTGCATAGGTTAGAAGTTGACCCATGGCCATTACTCCTTGTCCACCAAAACCAGCAATGATTATTCTTTCTTCCACTTACTCCACCTCCTCTGGTCTTTTAAAGTTCCCTAGAGGATAATAGGGTATCATGTTTTCCTCCAACCATCTTAAGGATTCCTCTGGCGTATATCCCCAGTTAGTTGGACATGTGGATAATACCTCTACAATTCCGAATCCCTTTCCTTCTATCTGAACTTTAAAGCATTCCATTATGGCCTTCTTTGCTTTTCTTACATGGGCAGGGCTTGTAACTGTAACCCTTTCCACGAATTTAGCTCCATCTATAGTAGCCAATAACTCTGACATCCTTATTGGCTTCCCACAGTGGGCTTCATCTCTACCATAAGGAGCAGTAGTAGCTTTTTGTCCTACTAGGGTAGTAGGTGCCATTTGCCCTCCCGTCATACCATAAATGGCATTATTAACAAATATAGTAGATATCTTCTCTCCCCTATGGGCTGCATGGACAATTTCTGCAGTTCCTATAGAGGCCAAATCTCCGTCCCCTTGATAGGTAAATACAAAATTGTCGGGTCTAACCCTTTTTATACCTGTTGCCACAGCTGGAGCCCTACCGTGAGCTGCTTCATGCATATCACAGTTAAAATATTTATAAGCAAGAACTGAACATCCTACTGGTGCTACTCCAATAGCATTATCTAGTACTCCTAACTCTTCCAGTGCTTCTCCCACTAGCCTATGTATGATGCCATGGGTACAGCCCGGACAATAATGAGTAGGAACGTCTGTCAGTCCTCTAGTTTTCTTAAATACTATGGCCATTATTTCTCACCTCCATAGATTTCCTTGACCTTTTCAATTATCTCGTTAGGTGTTGGTACCATTCCACCAGTTCTACCATAGAAGTATACTGGATGTTTGCCTTTAACAGCTATTTTTACATCATCCAACATCTGTCCTGTATTCATTTCTACTGTCAATATTCCCTTACAATTTGGATTTATCTTCTCAAACTCATCATATGGATAAGGCCATAGGGTAATAGGTCTAATTAGCCCTACTTTATATCCTTCTTCTTCTAGCTGGGATATGGCTGTTCTAGCAATCCTAGATGTAGTTCCATATGCAGCTATAACTACATCTGCATCTTCTATATTATAGGATTCAACCTTGACTTCATTTTCCATTATTGCCTTATACTTGGCTTGTAATCTCTTATTGTGCTCTTCTAGTTCTTCTGGTTGCAAATATAGTGAGTTGATAATATTAGGCTTTCTCTTTCCTTGGGTACCAGTAGTAGCCCAATCCTTTTCAGGTAAATCCCTTCTCTTAGGCTCTCTAAACTCCACCGGCTCCATCATCTGTCCTATCATTCCATCTCCCAAAATCATAACGGGGTTTCTATATTGGTCTGCTATATCGAAGCCCTCTATGATTAAGTCTACTAATTCCTGAACATTAGCTGGAGCCAATACTACCAGCCTATAGTCTCCATTTCCTCCGCCTCTTGTTGCTTGGAAGTAATCGGTTTGAGATGGTTGTATACTACCAAGACCTGGTCCACCTCTCATTATGTTCACTATTACGCAGGGCAACTCTGCTCCTGCAATATAGGAGATTCCTTCCTGTTTTAATGAAATTCCTGGACTTGATGAGGATGTCATAACCCTAACTCCTGCCCCAGCAGCTCCATAGACCATATTTATAGCTGCTATCTCAGATTCTGCCTGTAGGAACAGCCCACCAACTTTAGGTAATTCTCTGGCCATATATTCTGGTAATTCACTTTGAGGCGTTATAGGATAACCAAAGAAGTATTTACAACCTGCTTTAATGGCTGCTGCCCCTATAGCCTCATTTCCCTTCATGAGAACTTTAGCCATCAATAACCCTCCTTTATAATTTAGTTAGTCAACCTCTCAACAGTTATTACTAGATCTGGACACATCATTGCACAATTAGCACAAGAAATACATTTATCCATATCTGTTACAGTAGCTGGGTGATAGCCCTTTGCATTTATCTTTTCATTGTCTAATGTGATGATATTAACAGGACACACTGAAACGCATAGTCCACATCCCTTGCAAAGGTCTTCTTGGAAAGTTACCCTTCCTTTTACTTTGGCCATCATAAAACCTCCTTACGCTTTATATTATTAGACCATCCACTCTTCCCTCATATATAAATTCATCGGGAAAATCTCACCATTTAAGTCCCTTGGTAATTCCTTGGCGACTCTTTCAATGGTAGATATATATCTAATTGGTATATTAGTTTTTTCAGACAGTTCTTCAGCTAAAACTTGTCCCCTTAATACGTCATCTACTGTGGTGCTTTTTAGCATATGGGTATTATTTATTATGCCAGTTACTTTAGCCCTTGCCATATCTTCAATCTTTCTTAGATACTCCATTGCCTTTTCTACAGTCTGAGTTTCAGGCCTATTGGCATTTAGTACAAAGAACATGTCGTACTCACCTGGCAGGAAGTGTTGATAGTACATCCCTAAAGTCCTAGCTCCTACTGGATCTCCCCCTACGTCAATAATCCCTTCATAGGATTTGTCCTGCAAGGGTACTAAAACTTGAGAGGAGATAGCTGGTATATCCACTGCTGCCCCCTTAACGGAGCTAGCAATGACTTTTATTCCCATTTCTTCTAATATATCTGCCTTTTCTCTACTTCTAAAATATAGGTTAACAATATCCAAGTCAACTAAGGCTACCTTTTTTCCTAAACTTGCTAATTTTACCGCATAATTGACACTAAATTCTGTTTTACCACTGCCATAATGCCCAATGATAATCCTTATCCTCTTGTCATTTAACATCTTTTTCACCTAATTCTAATTATATTCTTTTGCCTTTTCCTCTCCTCTTAAGACTCTTAGCCCACCTTCTGCTAAAGCCATTAGTTCATCTTCTCCAGGATAGATGTATACCTTGGATATAAAGTTTACCCTTTCTTCAATCCATGCTGTAAACATTTCATCATGGGCTATTCCACCAGTTAGTAAGATTCCATCTACTTCTCCCTTTAATACCGCTGCACAGCTTCCTATCTCCTTAGCTATCTGATAGGCCATAGCATAATAGATGGATTTAGCATATTCATCCCCTGCTTCTATCCTATCACATACTTCCATGGCATTATTGGTGCTTAGATAGGAAACCATACCTCCCTTTCCTACTATCAGGCTTTTCATCTCTTCGTAGCTGTATTTCCCTGAATAACAAAGTTTAATCAAATCTCCAACAGGAAGTCCTCCTGACCTTTCTGGAGAAAAAGGTCCATCGCCATCTAAGGCATTGGCTACATCTATTACCCTTCCCTTTTTATGAGCACCTATGGATACGCCCCCTCCCAAGTGGACAACTATTAAATTCATATCCTCATAGGCCTTTCCTTGAAGTTTTGCATGCCTTCTAGCAACTGCTTTTTGGTTTAAGGCGTGGAATATACTTTTTCTTTCTATTTCCTTTAATCCTGAAATTCTGGCTACATCCTGTAATTCATCTACCACAACGGGGTCTACTATAAAGGCTTCAACGCCAATACCTTTACTAATCTCATAGGCAATAATGCCTCCCAGGTTTGAAGCGTGTTCCCCATAAGTTCTATTCCTTAAATCCATTACCATCTTTTCATTCACCTTATAAGTACCGCCTGGAATTGGTTTTAACAATCCTCCCCTTCCTACAATTGCCGATATGGAATCTATAGGAATTTGACTTTCTTCCAAATTCTTTAATATGATTTCCTTCCTAAAATCAATTTGATCGGTGATAGTGTTATATTGAGATAGTTCTTCTACGGAATGCCTTAAGGTCTTTTCAAATACCATGTTTTCATCATCAAATACTGCAATCTTAGTAGAAGTTGAGCCTGGATTTATAATTAATAATCTGAACTCTGCTGCCATCTAATATCCTCCTCTATTTTTATGTTAACATTACTCCTAGTATTATAGAGTGTAACTTAGCTTCCTGCTTGTCCGCCCTTGATGTCAGGACAATAGGAGCCTTAGCCCCTAAAATTATACCTGCACTCTTAGCCCCAGCTAAGAAAGTTAAGGCTTTATATAATACATTACCAGCATCTATATGGGGTACTAATAATATGTCTGCATCTCCAGCTACAGTAGATTCTATTCCCTTATGTTCTGCGGCCTCTTTAGAGATAGCGTTATCCAAGGCAAAAGGCCCTTCCACTATACAGCCTTCAATTAAGCCCTCCTTATTCATATTGGATAATTCCTGAGCATGGACTGTTGCTTCCATCTTTGTGGAAACCTTTTCCTTAGCCGCAATAACAGCTACCTTTGGTTTTTCTAGTCCTAAGGAATGGGCTAATCTTACAGAGTTTTCTATTATTGCCTTCTTTTGATTTAAATCGGGACTTATATTCATAGCTGCATCCGTTACAATAAAAATCTTATGATATGTATCCACATGGAATACAGCTGCATGGCTAATTATATTTCCAGTTCTAAGACCTATTTCCTTATCCAATACCTGCTTCATAATAATGGAAGTATCCACCAAACCCTTCATAAGTATATGGGCTTGATTGCTACTTACCAATCTTGTAGCTTCTCTTGCAGCAGATACCTTGTCCTTTTCATCGATTATCTCAGCTTTCGATAGATCTAAACCGATTTGGTGGCTTATTTCAATGATTTTTTCCTCATCTCCTACCAGTATTGGCTCTACTATACCTAAATCCACTGCTGCCTTTACAGCTTCCAATACGGGTTTGTCCTCAGCAGCTGCAACAGCCAGTCTTTTTTTGTCCTTTTTTTGAGCCAATAGCTTTAAATCTTCAAAAGACTTGATCATCTTATCACCTCATCTTCATATATTTTAGCTTTCTCTTCACCCTTTATAACCCTTAATACTCCTTTATTTAAAGCTCCCATTTCATCCTCACCAGGATATACTACTATAGGTCCTATAAAGGAAACCATCTCCTTTACCTTTTCAACTATATAATTGGAATAAGCTAGTCCACCAGTTAAAATGATATCGTCTACTTCCCCTTTAAGAACTGTGGCAGCAGCTCCTATTTCCTTGCCTATCTGGTATATCATGGCATCATATACTATTTTTGCATATTCGTCTCCTGCTTCAATCCTCTTTTCTACTTCTCTAGCGTCTATGGTGCCTAGATAGGACATAAGTCCTCCTTTCCCCTTTATTTTTTTCTTCATATCTTCATAGCTATACTTACCGGAGTAACACATCCTTATTAAATCTCCTACAGGGAGGCTTCCAGTCCTTTCTGGTGAAAAGGGTCCCATTTCACTAGCATTATTTACATCTATCATACGTCCTTTTTCCAATGGTGCTACGGAAATTCCCCCTCCCAAATGGGCAACGATTAGGTTCAATTCATCTAAATCCTTGTTTAACTCTTCTGCCCTTCTGTGAGAGACTGCCTTAATATTCAAAGCATGGATTAAGGATTTCCTCTCGATTAAGTTTAAACCAGAGATTCTCGCTACTTCTTCAAATTCATCTACCGATACGGGGTCTACTATATAGGAATTAATATTTTCCTTATCAGCTATTCCTCTAGCAAGAATCCCTCCTAGGTTAGCAGCATGTTCTCCACCAATACCCAATCTCAAATCTTCTAACATCTTATCTGTAACTAAGTAGGTCCCACCAGGAATTGGCCTTAGTAATCCTCCTCTGCCCACTACGGCTTTTAGGCTACTAGTTTGGATATTCTCCTTCTTCAGCCAATTGTTAATTAGGTTGAGCCTATACTCATATTGGTCTAAAACGCTATTGTATTTAGCTAATTCATCTTGGCTATGCTCTAGTTTATTGGATTTTACTTCAAACTCTTGATCATATAAGGCTACTTTAGTAGAAGTGGAACCAGGATTGATGACCAAAACATATTTTCTCTCCATTTTTACCTCCTAATCTTGAATTAGTGTAATATCTAGGCTTTCAGGAATTATACGTATTATTTCAATCCCTTCTTCGACTAAAACTTCAACATCTACCCTATGACTTCCTTGTTCAAAGCCCTGCAGGTCTAATTTCAATTTTATATCTTCCTTATCCATTAAATCTATTTTTGTGCCACTTCCCTCCAGAATGAGGGTTATAGACTTATTCAAATCATTTTCATCTAGCCTAAGGGCAGAGTCTAGGTTAACAATGTCCACATCAGCTAAAGTATAGTTGAAAGTTCTAGATTTTATTTCATCTATATTCAATGTTATGGTCACCTTTAAGTCTGGATTTACTAGGCTTACCCCTTCGGGCAAATCCAGTTCCACAGGAACATTTCTGTTGTCTATCAAAGTATTAATGTCTATGGGTTTAGTTTTTATAACATTAACCCCTGCTAAATCTTCCTGTTTACCCTTTATTTCAATGGTGCTTGGATTTATGTTTATGTCTACTATTTCATAATTATCGGGTAATTGATTTTCAGTTTGCAGTTCTACGGGCACCTTCTTAACTCGATATACAGGAATGGATATGTCCACAACATTCTGTTCTACGCTTACCCCTCTTACAGGGTTCCCTTGATCATCTACAATTTTAATGGACTCAGTTGTATGAATATCCTCCGTCTTACCGGTAATATCAACAAAGGCCACAGCCTTATCCACTTGGTTAACCCAGCTTCTAGGACCTTCTATATAGATTGATTGAGGCTTAATTATAGGACTTCCAAGCACATAGCCTTGAGGTAGATTGCCTTGAGTTTCAACTACTACAGGACTACTCTTACTTATTATCTTATCAAATTTAAATAGTATCTCCTTAGGGCTATAATCTACCAATTTCACATCATCTGGTACCTGAACGTATACGGGAACCTTCTGTTCTCCTTCAGAGTAACCGCTTAAATCTACCTGGGCTATAATATCCTTACTGCTTACCTTTAAGACCTCTGATCTTCTACCAGAAATGGTCACCCTAACGCTGGCGTTTTGTGGCTCCATTATTACCAAGCCCTGTCTTTCTAAAGCCCTTTCATTTACATACCTAACATCTATATTTTTAAATTCATTTTCAAAAGGTGGGTTTACTTCACTCATAACATAGCTCCATAGAATGATAGCTATTATTAAAGCAAAGATTTTCAGGGTAAGATCATTCTTATTCTCTTTGCTCATCTTTACGCCTCCATCTTGCAAAAAAAGTTGGTTTTTGGTCTTTAGGCTTATACATGTCCATCAATATCTGCCTTAAAGTCTTAGTATCTAGATATCTAGCCAAACTGCCATTTTCAGCAATAGAAATAGCTCCTGTCTCTTCTGAAACTATTATGGAAAGACTATCAGATTTTTCCGATATCCCAAGGGCTGCCCTATGCCTAGTACCCAAATCCTTGCTAAGGGAAGTGTTTTCCGTCAATGGCAAAAAACACCCTGCAGCCTTTATCATATCCTCTTTTATAATTACTGCGCCATCGTGAAGGGGAGTATTTGGAATAAATATATTTATAAGAAGGTCACTTGATACAATTCCATCAATTCTGGTGCCAGTTTCTACTATCTCGCTTAAGCCTGTAGCCCTCTCTATAACGATGAGAGCACCAATTTTTTGTCTGGAAAGGGAGGCTACAGCTTCTACAATTTCTTCTACCAACTGGCTTAAACTTTCATCCTTTACCTCCATAAAAGACTTGGTAAAGAAATTGCTTCTTCCTATATATTCTAAAGCTCTTCTCAATTCCGGTTGAAAAACTATTATTAGAGCTAATATTCCCACAGTCATGGTCTTTTCTAATATCCAGAATACCGTATATAATTGAAGCCATTCACTTACTTTAGTAAAGACAAATAGTGCTAAAATTCCTTTAGTCAACTGTTCCGCTCTAGTCTCTCTGATTAGCTGGAAAAGCTTATAAAAAGCTGTAGCTACTATTAATATATCAATTATATCTTTCACTCTTAAATTAACGAATAATCCTCTTATAAATTCCAAGGGCTACCACACCTTCATTAGATTTTATCATCCATTACTATTATATAACAAATATATAGGCTTTTGAACCAAATAACAATAAATAAAAAATGTAATTATATTCAGAATTTAGTTAATTTTGTGCCATTACTTCCAGTGTGCTATGATAAGACTCCTCTATCCTCTTTCTTTCCTTTTCATAAATGGTAGAATATAGAGCCTCATCTTGAAGAAAGTCTTCAATAGGAATTATCTCATATTTCATTTTTCCATCATTATATCTTCTAACCCAAGTGGGTACATAGGTGATTTCTTTAATATGGGTTTCATCTTTAACAAAATCCTTCTCAATCTGGATTTTAACCATTACTCCATCTTCTACATACTTAGTATTTATATTTTCTTCCCTCTGATTGGATAAAAAATTCCCCATAGAATAGATGATGAAGTTATCCCTTCCATCGTATTCTATAATTTCAGACCTCTGTATCACATGAGGATGGCTGCCTAAAATTATATTGGCTCCCCATTCTACCATTTTCCTTCCCAGTTCCAGCTGGAAATCAGAAGGTTCCCTTTCATACTCATTGCCCCAATGGATATAGGCTACTATTACATCTGAGCCCATATCTTTTGCCTTTAATATGTCTTCTTTAATCCTATCCTCATCTATCCTATTGACCATATAGGAAAATTCTTCCTCAGTCAAAGTATAGTCTAAACCATTAAAACCGTAGGAGTAGGCTAGTAGGGCAACTTCTATATCATTTATCCTTTCAATCAATATTTGGTTATCCGGCTTTTTGTTGGTGCCAATATTTTTCATACCTTCCTTTTCTATAAAGTCTATGGTATTTAATAGGCCTTCCTTTCCCTGGTCTAAGGCATGGTTGTTAGCAGTTACAAGGATATCAAAGCCTGCATACTTAATGGCCTCTAAGGTTTCTTGGGGAGAATTAAAGGTGGGATATCCGAAAAAACCTTTGTCATTACCAGCTACTACCGTCTCCAAATTGGCTATGGATATATCTGCAGACTCTATATACTTTTTTACATATTTAAATACATCTTTAAAATCGTAAGTCCCATCTTCTAGAATATAGGCTGACTTTATCTGAGGCATATGAAACATTATATCCCCTACAGCTAAGAGGCTTAAAGTAGATGTTTTTTCTTCTATTGCTTCTATTTCCTCCATCTCTTCAATAGTTTCACTTTCTTCAACTTCTAATGTTTTGATTAAAATTTCCTGATCATCAAAGCTCGTCCTATTAGAAATATGGCTTGGATTAAAAAGAGCACTATTAGTAATTAAGAAAAAAACAAAAACTAAAAAGATTAATAAAATAAAAATATTTCTTCTATTCATGACTATCCCCATTTCTTTTATTGTATTTACATTTTATAATTAACAGGAGGAAATTTCAACCAATTATTCCTCCCTTTCAATGTCTATTATCCTATGCCTAGAATCATATATGAATTTGCTCAACTTACGCTGGTTTATCCACCATATATAGATAACATAGGGAATGAATAATATGCTTAGCTGAGGAATGTTAGTCATCAATATGAAATTGAAAGTTCCATGAAGTAGAATAGGCATGTAAAGAGACCTTCTCATGTTTTTCCTTGCCCTTATTCTATCGGTATCAAATTTTGCTAAGGAAAGATAATACCCCATGGTTATTCCAAAAACTGCATGGGCAGGAACGGAAAAAATCCCCCTATATAATCCAACATGAGGATTGTTAGCATACCTATATACTACATAGACTATATTCTCCACTGTAGCAAAGCCCATGGAAGAAAAGACCCCATATACTATCCCATCTAGCTTTTCATTGAAGTATTTAGTTTTATAAGGAATTCTTAGAATAACCTCCCTTTTAAAAAATTCCTCTGTAAATCCTGCTACTATAAAAGCTGTATAAAGGTTAGACAATGTACCACCAAAGATATTAAAGCTTAGGAGTATCTCTTCAACTATTATTATGGGTATTACGGTTAGGGCTCCTAATAAATAGGTTAATAACAGCACTTTTAATGGTTCCCTATCGTATTTATCGCTTAGGTATATGCCAAATATTATGGCTATTGCTGGAGTTATTGCTATTATGAACAATCTAAGTTCCAAAATATCCCCTCCATTAATGTAGTTAAATATATTATTGGTAAATATTCAAGTTTTAATCCCTAAAGCTTTAAAAGAATAAGACCCACTAAAAAGTGGGTCTTAAGTAGCCTTATTTTCCTATTATATTTTCATCTATATACCTTTCAACATCTTCTGCAGTAGGTAAGCTTAGTATTTCATCCAGCATACCTTCTACTTCCTTTTTAGAAGTGTTGCTAATTATATATCTTGCCTTCAATATGGAAGCTGGATTCATACTAAACTCGTCTAATCCCATGCCTAGTAGTACGGGTATTAGCTTTTCATCTCCTGCTGCCTCACCACACATACCTACCCAGATACCTGCCTTATGCCCATTGTCTATAGTCATCTTTATAAGCCTTAATACAGCTGGGTCGTACTGGTTATAGAGGTGGGATATCTCTTGGTTGCCCCTATCTACCGCTAATGTATACTGAATTAAATCATTGGTTCCAATACTGAAAAAATCTACTTCTCTTGCAAAAATATCTGAATGAATTGCTACAGAAGGAATTTCTACCATTATTCCTACTTCTATATCCTCATTAAAGGGGATATTTTCCTTCCTTAATTCTTCCTTGGCTTCTTCCAATATCCTTTTAGCTTCCCTTACTTCCTGTATATTAGATATCATTGGAAACATTATTTTAATATTCCCATAGGCAGAAGCCCTTAATAAGGCCCTTAATTGAGTTTTGAATATATCCCTTCTATCTAGGCAAAGCCTAATGGCCCTATAGCCTAAGAATGGATTCATCTCTTTTGGAAGCTCTAAGTAAGGTATATCCTTATCCCCGCCTACATCTAGTGTTCTTATTACTATGGGTTTTCCTTCCAGTCTTTCTGCTACAACCTTATAGGCTTCAAATTGTTCATCCTCCGTTGGCAAGCGGTCGTTATCCATATAAAGAAACTCTGTCCTGTATAGTCCTACTCCTTCTCCATCATTTTCTATAACATTATCTACATCTTTTGGGGTACCGATATTAGCAGCTATTTCCACCTTTACTCCGTCTTTAGAGATGCTTTCTTTTCCTTTCATTTGCCTAGTTTGTTGCTTGAATTCTTCATACTTTTCCTTTTCCCTTTGGTAGAATTCTACCTCATCTTGGGAGGGATTGATTAAAACAATGCCCTTACTTCCGTCGACTATCATAAAATCCCCATTTTTAGCTATATTGGTTATATCCTTTACCCCTGCTACTGCTGGTATTTCTAGACTCCTTGCCATAATGGAGGTGTGGGAAGTCCTTCCACCAAGTTCAGTTACTATTCCTATTACTTTATCCTTATCCATTTGAGCTGTATCAGAAGGTACTAAATCCTCTGCTACAATTATGGATTCTTCCTTTATATTTCTTAGGTCGTTTCCTTCTATCCCGTATAGTATCCTGATTAGTCTCTGGGATATATCCTTTAAGTCTAAAGCTCTTTCCCTTAAATATTCATCATCTATATTCTCAAATAGGCTTACATATTGATCTGTTACCTCTTTTAATGCCCATTCTACATTGACCTTTTCTTCCTTTATTTTTCCTTTTATGCCATCAATATATTCTGGATCCTGAATCATCATCTTATGAGCATTGAATATTTCTGCTTCTTCTTCACCAATATTTTCCAAAGTCTCTTCATAAAGATTTTCTAGTTCCTTAATTCCTTGTTCAATGGCAGTATCTAATCTCTCAATCTCACCTTCTAAGTCATCTATTGTCTTTTTTTCTATCTTGATTTCAGCTTCTTTATAGACTAATACCTTGCCTAGGGCGATTCCTGCTGATGTTCCTATGGCTTTCATGGAAATGCCTCCTATTCGTTAAAATTATCTTTTATAAGTTTTGCCAAAGCTTCTACAGCCTCCTCAGCATCGCTGCCTTCAGCCTTTATGGTTATAGTGTCCCCTTTTGCAGCCCCCATACTCAGTACTCCCATTATGCTCTTAGCATTATATTCTTTGCCATCCTTTTCAACGGTTATATCAGCAGTAAATTTAGAAGCCTCCTTTACGAATAAACTTGCTGGTCTAGCATGAAGACCTGTTTCATTAGTTAATGTTACTTCTTGTTTAACCATAATAAATTTCCTCCTTTAAAATTTTTATATAATAATTATTATTTAATTTACATGGTTTTAATTTAAGCATACCCAGTATGCATATAAACATTTACAATTGGTTAAAAAGTTTTATTTGAAATTTATGAAAAGGTTTGCATAAAAAAGTGAGGCGTAATTTTCGCCTCACTAGTATTCCTTAAATAATTCTTTTTTAGCATTACATAATGGACAAATGTCTTCTTCGCCAGTTATGGTAATAAATCCACATACTGGACATAGTAATATGACATCTGCTTCTAAATCCTTACCTTGGTCTACAGCTTCCTTTGCTTTCGTAAATAGTTCTGCATGTACTTTTTCTGCTTCTATAGCATATCTATAAGCTGAAAGTGCAGTCTTTTCATTCTGCATTTCTGCTACAGCTATGTAAGCAGGGTACATTTGTTCTACCTCGAATAACTCTCCATTAATGGCTCCTTGTAAATTCTCTGATGTGGAACCATAACCAAATTCTCCACCAGAAGTTACATCAAAAGCTCCTACTTCATCCTTTAAAGCTTTAAAATGTAATGTAGCATGTACCTCTTCAGCATCGGAGGTTGCCATAAACAACCTTGCTACTGTTGGGAAGCCATCTTTTTCAGCTTTTTGTGCCCAAATTCTGTACCTCATATGTGCTTGACTTTCTCCACCGTAAGCCGATCTTAAGTTGCTTGCAGTCATAGCGTTCATATGTATTCCCCCCTTTACATACATGGTTAACATACTACCTCAGATATATTATAACCTTATTTACTTGATAAGTCTAGATATATTAATCTTCGACAAATTTTTATGGTGGAATTTTAATTAATTATTAGCCTTTTCCTCCACCAAAAAACAAGCTACATGGTGATTGTTTCCAACTTCCGTTAATTCTGGATCTTCTTTGAAACACCTATCCATGGCATAATTACAACGTGCTGCAAACCTACAGCCAGGTTTTGGATCTATAGGCGATGTTATTTCCCCTTTTAATATGATCCGTTCTCTTTTACTCTTTATGCTAGGCACTGGAATGGCAGATAGTAATGCTTGGGTATAAGGATGAAGGCTATTTCTAAATAATTCATCTGCAGGTGCCTTCTCTACTAATTTCCCTAGATACATTACTGCAATATTATCTGAAATATGCTTAACTACGGATAAATCATGGGTAATGAAAAGGTAAGTTAAACCCAACTCTTCTTGTAAATCCTGCAGCAAGTTCAATATCTGGGCTTGTATGGAAACATCTAGTGCTGATACGGGTTCATCTGCTACTATGAACTTTGGTCTTAAAGCTAAAGCCCTTGCAATTCCTATACGCTGTCTTCTTCCACCATCTAATTCATGGGGATAGGCATTGACCAATCTCTTAGCCAAACCGACTAAATCCATTAAGCGTAATACTTCCTTTTCTAATTCAGAATTCTTTTTCTTTACTATATTATGTATAATCAAAGGTTCAGCTATTATTTCCGATACTGATAGTCTAGGATTTAGTGATGAAAAGGGGTCTTGGAATATTATCTGCATATCCCTTCTAAGTTTAATCATCTCTTTTTTATTAAGCTGACTGATGTTTTTATCTTCGAAATATATTTCTCCTTCAGTAGGTTCTAAAAGCCTCAATATAACCCTTCCAATGGTGGATTTTCCACAACCTGACTCCCCTACAAGGCCCAATGTCTCCCCTTTCTCCATTTCAAAATCTACTCCATCTACTGCATGCAACATACCCTTTGGGGTACTGAAATACTTTTTAATTCCCTTTACTTTTAATATTGATTCTGCCATTATAGTACCTCCTTTGCTTCAATAACGCCTTCATATATCAAGCATTTTACCATATGGCCTTCTTCTATATTAGTTACAATGGGTTTCCTTTCCTTGCAAATATCCTGGGCATGAGAACACCTAGGATGGAAAGGACAACCGGAAGGCAGATTGGTAGGATCTGGCATAAGCCCCTTTATAGGCTTTAATCTCTCCACATCATGCTCTAAGCTTGGTATGGAGCCAAAAAGGCCTATTGTATAGGGATGTTTAGGATTTTCAAATAATTGCTCCAGTGTTGCATATTCTATTACCTCTCCCGCATACATTACAGCTACCTTATCGCATGTTTCCGCTACAATTCCTAAATCGTGGGTTATAAGGATCATAGCCGTGTTAAACTCTTCCCTTAAATTCCTCATAAGCTCCAATACTTGAGCCTGTATGGTAACGTCTAAGGCTGTAGTAGGCTCATCAGCAATAAGTAAGCTGGGGTTACAAGCCAAGGCAATGGCGATTACAACCCTTTGTTTCATTCCTCCTGAGAATTGATGGGGGTAATCTATGGCCCTTTCCCTTGGTATTCCAACCAATTCCAACATCTCATGAGCCTTTTCCATGGCTTCATCAGTAGATAAACCCTGGTGAATTTCAATTCCCTCAGCTATCTGCTCACCTACAGTCATGACTGGATTTAAGGAAGTCATAGGGTCCTGGAATATCATGGATATCTTATTTCCTCTGATACTTCTCATCTCTTCTTCAGATAGTTCTAATAGATTTTCTCCGTCAAAATGTATCTCTCCGCTTATAATTTTTCCTGGAGGATTAGGAACTAGTCTTAATATACTTAAGGCAGTAGTAGTTTTTCCTGCTCCCGTTTCTCCTACTAAGCCTAAAGTCTCACCTCTTTTAAGAGTCATGTTTAGGCCATTTACCGCTTCTACTACCCCCTCATCGGTAATATAGTGTACTACTAAATCTTTTATTTCAAGAATATTATCACTCATATACTTCCCTCCTTTACTGCTTTAACCGTGGATCCAGTGCATCTCTTAGACCATCACCTAACAAGTTTAATGCCAGTATTGTTATTACAATAGCTAAACCCGGAAAAGTTGTAATATGGGAAGCCTCCCATAGGTAGGTTCTTCCATCTGACAACATGGAGCCCCACTCTGGTCTAGGTTTAGGTACTCCTAAACCTATAAAGCTTAGACCAGCCGTAGAAAGAATCGCTGTTGCCACTCCCAGAGTCCCTTGAACGATTACAGGAGCCAAGGCATTGGGAATTATATGTTTTGTAATTATCCTAAAATCCGATGCACCTATAGCCCTTGCCGCTTCTATAAACTCTTGGTCTTTTACTGTAAGTACAGAAGCCCTAACTATTCTTGCATAACCAGGAATAGATGAAATTCCAATGGCTAACATCAGATTGAATAGATTTGCACCTAGGGCCGTAACTATAGCTATGGCCAATAATATACTTGGAATTGCCAGGAAAATATCCATTGCCCTCATAATGAGGTTGTCCACTCTTCCCCCATAAAAACCAGCTATTGCACCTAGGGTTCCTCCTATTAACACTGCAATACCTACCGCAACTACTCCCACCATTAAGGAAATCCTTCCGCCATGGATTATCCTAGCAAATATATCTCTACCGAAGTTATCCGTTCCTAGCCAGTTTTCCCTAGATGGGCCTTGCAATCTATTAGCAGTATTTTGCTTAATAGCCACTTCTTCATAATCGGCAATTTGATTTGCAAATACAGCAAGTAAAATCAATATTATCATTATAATTAAACCGATCATAGCCATATGGTTCTTTTTAAGCCTTCGCCAAACTTCGCCCCACTGGGATCTTTTCTTTCCAGCTTGGGATTTTAAATTGGTATCCTTTTCCGTTGTCACACTAGAACTCATATTATGCCCTCCTTATCTGTATTGAGATTTTATCCGTGGATCTAAGAATGCATACAAGATATCCACTAATAGGTTCACAATACTAAATACTACCGACATGAATATAACCGATGCCAATACTACAGGAGTATATTTTTGCTTAATAGCTTCTACCATAAGCCTTCCAACTCCAGGCCATGAGAAAACGGTTTCAGTCAATACCGCTCCCCCTAAAAGATAACCAAACTGAAGCCCTATTACGGTCACTACTGGTATTAGGGCATTTTTCAAAGCGTGTTTATTTATAACCCTTCTTTCAGCAACCCCTTTTGCTCTGGCAGTTCTTATGTAGTCTTGCCTTATTACCTCTAACATGGATGAACGAGTCATCCTGGTTATTATGGCAGCCACTCCTGTACCAAGGGTAATTGCAGGTAGTATTAAGGATGCAAATCCAACGTCTCCTCCAGAAGGCAATAACCCCAGTCGAACGGAAAATAAAAGTATTAACATTAATCCCAACCAGAAATTAGGCATGGACACTCCCAATAAGGCTAAAACCATGGTGATACTGTCTAGTAATGAATATTGTCTAGTAGCAGATATAATACCAATGGGTATACCTATAGCAACAGCTAGCAATAAACCTGCTGTAGATAGTTTTAAAGTAGCTGGGAATCTAGAAAAGACTTCATTAAAGACTGGTTTTCTCGTTGAGTAGGATCTACCAAAATCACCTTTTAAGGCATTTTTTAAAAATCTTAGATACTGGATAATAAATGGATCATTAAGTCCCATTTCCTCTCTTAGTTTTTCCACTTGTTCTTCTGGAGCATTTTCTCCTAGTATTATTAAAGCTGGATCCCCCGGAGTAAAGAACATAATACTATAAACTATAAAAGTAACTCCTATAATTACTGGTATCAACATTAACAGCCTTCTAATTATATACTTATGCATTGTTTCCCTCCTTCGTTTGTAAGCCTGAGAATATCAATGGCATGGAGTCCTATAAAAGGACTCCATTGCCCACTAATCTTATATTTTATTTAAAACCTACGTTAACCAACTTATGATGTCCTGCTGGATGCAGTCTAAAGCCTTCTATATTGCTTTGAACTCCAGCATTTTGGGTTTGGAAATATAGGAATATTTGAGGAGCATCTTCCACTATTATCTCTTGAGCCTTTGCATATGCTTCTAATCTTTCATTTTCATCTATGGAAGTTCTTCCCTTATCTAGTAGTTGGTCTACTTCTGCGTTAGTATAGAAGGTTCTGTTACCAGCTCCGCCATGCTGTGAACTGTGGAACAAGGCATATAGTCCGTAGTCAGCGTCTCCAGTTACTGTAACCCATCCTAATATGAACATGTCATGCTCTCCAGCAGCCGTTCTTTCAAGATAAGCTCCCCACTCTACTTCTTCTATTGTAACGTCTACTCCTACTTCTTTAAGTTGAGCTTGAACTAATTCAGCAATTCTAACCCTTACTGGGTTATCGTTAGTCCAGATACTAGTTTTAAATCCATCAGGATATCCAGCTTCTGCTAATAATTCCTTAGCTTTTTCTGGATTGTATTCATATCCCGATAAGCTTTGGTTATAGCCATATACCTTATCGTTAATAGGTCCTGTAGCCTTTGTACCGGCTCCCTCTAATACTACCTCTATTATCTCATCTACATT
>ERZ773359.2935-NODE-2935-length-20518-cov-5.536090_pt1 | contig 20518 bp, 20 predicted proteins | sample MGYA00374955_ERZ773359 | MGnify/ENA primary metagenome ERZ773359 (study PRJEB29098, sample SAMN04486028) | biogas fermenter metagenome | study: EMG produced TPA metagenomics assembly of the Biogas fermentation microbial communities from Germany - Plant 4 DNA1...
AGGCTGAACGTATACGCTAAGCCCTGCTCCTGCAGATGCAGGTGATATCTAAATGTCTCCAGGGTCTCACACCAAGAAAGCTCGGGACTTGCGTTCCAGGTTACAAAGCGCGTTCCCGTGGCTGTATCTTTCGGCAAAAACCGCTGCAGCGAACCAGGGACAGTCCAGCCCTGCCGCTGCCCCGTAAGCTGATTGACGGTAATTCCGCTGATCTCCCGCCCCAACACCGCAGGGCCTGCCCGGTGGGCTTCAGCCAAGACTTGTTCAGCATAGTAAAGCGTACCCAAGATCGCGGCTGCGCAGAACACCACATTCAACACGAGAAATAGGCTTAACAGGCGCAGCCACAGCTGAATGTTCAGCTTGGAGACCAAAGAAAAGCCGATGGTGGTTACTTTTTGCCGTTTTTGCTCATCTCTCATCGCGAATCACATATCCTACTCCGCGTACTGTGGATATCAGCTTGATGCCGAACGCTTCGTCGATTTTGCTCCGCAAGAAACGGATGTAAACGTCCACAGCGTTGGTTTCGCCAGCAAAATCGAAACCCCAGACATTTTCCAGCAGAGCTTCGCGGGTGACAACGATCCCTTTGTTTTCCAAGAGATACTGCAGCACATCAAATTCGCGCTTTGTGAGTTCGATGGGAGTGTCCCCATACCGCACTTGGCGGCTGTGGGGATCCAAACGCAGAAGCCCCGCACTGAGCACTGGGCTTTGGGGGCTTCTGGTTTGCTTGCGCAGCGCGGCCCGAATGCGCGCCAGCAGTTCTTCAATGGCAAATGGCTTAGTGATGTAGTCATCTGCGCCTAGGTCAAGCCCAGAGACTTTATCCATCACGCTGTCTCTTGCAGTAAGCATAATAATGGGAACCGAACTCACCCGGCGGATTCTGCGGAGCACCTCGATTCCGTTCAGCCCTGGCAGCATCACGTCGAGCAGGATGAGATCAAAGTGCTCCTTTTCTGCCAATTCCAAGCCGGTGCGGCCCTCAAAGGCCTTGGTGACAGAGTACCCTTCGTAGGTGAGCTCCATCTCCACGAACCGAGCAAATTTCACCTCATCTTCGATGACCAGAATCCGCGCTCCCATTGATAATCCCCTCTCACCTTCTACAGATCGCTGAACCCAACTCCCACAAACCGATAGTGGTATCCAAAGAACAGCCCGATAACAATCAAGGGCAGAGTAATATGCGGTGCAAAGATGACCAGCAGGGCCAAGACAGTTACAGGGAACTTCACCTTGCTCTCGTTGTCCTTCAGCACTTCGAACGTGGTGTTGTTGGCTCTGTTGATCAGCTTGGCGCAGAACTTCCCAATCCGCTCAAGTGTTTTCATAAAGCTGTCTGTACCGGTATCCGTGTGTTCCTGCTGCCTTTCATTTTCTTCCGTGCGCTCAATCCGGGCCGTGCTGAAGGAACCGCCTCCCGCGGGTGGTTCCACCTTCCCCTGGCGCTCCAGATAGATCAAGGCCTCCAGCAGATCACCGTCAGCGGCTTCATAGGCAGCCCTGGCCTCATCATAGGTTACATTTGCCCGCTCACGCAGTTTTTCGATTTGCTCCAGTTTGGTCATGATGCATCCCCCTTTAACTTGTTATGCCTGCATTGTAACAAGTAGGGCTTTAAGGGCAATTGGACCTACATTAAAGTGAGATTAAAATCACAATCATCCCGCGGTTTGGTTGCGTCCCCCAGCCTTAGCACAGTACAAGGCGGCATCGGCCCTGCGATAGAGGCCATCTTCACTTTCGCCGGGCTGCAGTTCAGCAACTCCCACGCTGATGGTCACTGACCCTACACCGGGAAAATTGGTTTCTTCAACAGCCTTGCGCAAGCGTTCCGCAAGCCTCAGTCCCTCAGCTAGACGCAGCTCAGGAGCAATAACCGCAAATTCCTCGCCTCCAACCCGGGCCAATACCTGATCTTCGGCTAGGTGTCCCTTGATCACCACGCTGAGCTGTTCTAAAACCCGGTCTCCCGCGGAATGGCCGAATTTATCATTCACGGCTTTGAAGTGGTCAATATCCATGAGCAGCAGGGAAAGAGGTCGGTTTTCCCGCGCAGCTTGGAACCGCGCCGTTCGCATCCGTTCGTGAAAGAAGTGCCTGTTAGCTGCCCTCGTCAGGCTGTCGTGGGAGGCCAAATACTCCAGGGAATCATGGACGTACTGCTTCAGCCAGACAAGCAGAGCCCCGATCAGGATAATGCACACCACAAACGAAGCTACAATGTAGTTGTAGTTGTGTACTTTGCTTTCGGCATGGCGCTGGGCAGCCAAAACAAGCTCATTGGACAAGATCCAGAGTCTCTCTGCAATCTGAAACAACTCGTGATGCCCTTCCAAGGTAGGTTCCGCTTGGTAGGCGAGAATCGTCTGCTTTAGTTCGCGCCAGGCATCTTCTAAGACTGACACCTGGTTGCCAAACTGAGGGTGGTCACGAAAGCTGGCCATGATCGCCTCTATCTCAGCATACATCTGCTCGCCGGCTTCACCTGCCAAGGCGAAGTGGACTAAACGCTGTGCTCCACCCCGTATCTTGCCCAGTTCATTGATGATTTGGGCATCCTGCTGAACAACGAAATTTGTGTATCCCGCATAGAGTCCAGTACCTGCCACCAGCAGCAGCAAGCAGATTGTGATAGTGATCATAGTCGATGTGCGGTTTGCCCAATGGCCCATGCTCAGCTCTCCCTCCCCTAGCCTAGAGTTCTTGATGAAACCTGTTTTTCCTACTAACTTACTGATCAACCGCTGCTCTCTGTCTACGTGACCGCTCCACCGCGCATGATCCCGTCGGGCAAATTCCGTTGACACATGCTTCAGCCAAGGTGTATAATGAAATTCAGGAATGGGCTCGTAGCTCAGGGGGAGAGCGCTTGACTCACATTCAAGAGGCCGCAGGTTCGAAACCTGCCGAGCCCACCATTCTCAAAGCTTACCAAGCCTCGGCGTTTGTGCCGGGGCTTTTTGTTTTACTTCTGTCCAGCTTGTCTTCTCATGGATATATTACCAATGTCGACGCGGCCGGCCTGGGCAGGGAATCTCTGCGCGAGTTAGAAGATCACCTAAGGGAATTCCCCACCGAAACGAGCTAATGGAGGCTGACTTGGACGTGACTACTAGATGGATAATGCTGTTGGTGATCATGCTTGCTGCTGGTCTCTCCGGATGCAGCATGACCGATGACTATAAAGCAACTCTCGAGGTGAGCGTCATGGGTGAGGGCACCACCACACCAGCGAAGGGCACTTCGCATTTCGTTCCAGACACGCTAGTGGAACTGCAGGCCAGTCCAGCGGCAGGCTGGGTATTCAGCCATTGGCAGGGTGAAGTGGCTGATCCAAAGTCTCCCCACACGAGTATTGTCGTGGGAGAGCAGGCGGCAGCCACAGCCGTATTCGTCCCGCGGGGCACCATTCTTGAAGCTCCCGGTGGGCTGATTTACTCCCGTACAGATGGCAGCCAAGTCACCGCGCGTCCGGGAGGAACTAAGGATATTGAGTATATCATGGTTCACGCGATGAGCGATGCCGCGGCAAATCCCGCTGATCCGTACAGGATCGACCGGATCCGAACGATTTTCCATGACTATGCAGTGGAATCTCACTACGTCATCGACAGGTTGGGCAGGATCTATCAATTTGTGGAGGACGGTCTTGTTGCCCGCCACGCCGGCCGGGGTGCCTGGGGCGAAGACCCACGGCTCACAGACAATATGAATCGCTATGCAGTGGGCATTGAACTTCTGGGAATCGGTACTGATGCAGAAATGATTCCGGTCATTGGCGCCGACTCCAACAGCGCCATCAATCCTAGTGATCGGGGTTATACTGAAGAGCAGTACAATGCGCTCCGACAGTTGATTGGACTCCTGCAGGAGCGCTACAGCATCCCCCGAGAAAACATCATCGGCCACCGCGACTACGCGCCCACCCGCAAGTGGGACCCGGGAGTCCTCTTTGACTGGAGCCGCCTGTAGGAATCCGTATTCCGCAGCTGCTTCTGGGTAATTCTAACCACAAAGAGCCCAAAGAAGCGGAGTGAGTGGGGTGGGGCAGGCGATTGTGATCCTGGGAGGAGGCACTGGCGGCGTTGTGGCCGCCAACGTACTGCGCCAACTGGTGCCGCCAGCGCACACCATCACGGTAATTGACCGCCGCGAAAACCACCAGTTTCAAGCCAGCTTTCCCCTTGTGTTGATCGGTCACCGGCGCGCCGAAGACGTGGTTCGTCCCTTAAGCGCGCTCCGGGAGAAAGGCATCGAGTTTGTTCAAGCGGAAATCACAGGCGTTGACCTGCAAACTAGGCAGGTGCATACTAATGTGGGCACCTTGGCCTATGACTACTTGATCATTTCCCTGGGTGCTGAAAGGCACCCCCAGTCTGTGCCAGGATTTAAAGAGGCTGTCTTCGATGCCCACAGTCTGCGGCACCTCCAGCAGCTTGCTGCGGAACTGCCCAGGTTTCACCGGGGCCGGATCGTGCTTTTCATATCCCACCTTCCCTTTTCCGGTACAGTAGGCCCCTATGAGATGGTGCTGCTTCTCAGTGACTTCTTTCACCGCCAAAAAAGGCGTCACGTGCAGCTCACCCTCGTCACCCCCGAACCGTACCTCCTGTCCGCGGCCGGTCCAAGGCTTGGACCAAGATTTCAAGACCTGTGCCTGCAGCAGGGAATCAGAGTGGTAACTCAAGCCCGCGTTCTCTACCTCGACCACCGCACCGGCCATCTGGTGCTGGACGGAGGTATTTACATACCAGGCGATATGTTTATTGGGGTGCCGTCCCACCGCGGCCCCACCATCCTGCGAAAGACGATCCTCAGCCAAGACGGGGGCTGGCTGAAAGCGCACCCTTATACCCTAGCCACCGCAGTGCCGAAAGTCTTCGCGATTGGTGATGCAGTGGGCATTCGCCTGCCTGTTACAGGCGCATGGCTGCCAAAAGCGGGCGTATTTGCACACTATCAAGCTGAAATGGTGGCCCGCAACATTGCCTTAGAACTCGCAGGAAAACCACCCCGCTTTCGCTTCACGGGCAAGGCTGTCGGAGCCTCCTTAATCACGAGCCTGGGCAGGGCCATGCCCCTGTCGATCCGCGCTTATCAGCCCACAGGCCCCCGCCTCTCGCTCCTTCCTCCTCTCCGGTTGGGCTACGCTGCTAAAGTCGCCTTCGAGCAGTACTGGCTCAACCGCTGGTTCTAAACGTATACACCAGCCAAAAACATGGGAATAATAGCTCCGACCATCACACGAGGAGCTGATCAGATGTTCAATCCCTTTGACGAAAAACCCATCACCCTCAGCGACACCATGATGGACTGGGACACTATCTACCCCGAGTCCTATAACAAAACCACCGCTGATCCTTATACCAAGGTGCGGGTTATCTTGATGAACGGTATTGAGGTGGAGTCCATCATGTTTTCCCATCAATTCCACCGCAACTGTCAAAATAACGACCTTCGCCGTGAGCTTGCCATGCTGCGCCGCTGCGAACAGCAGCAGCAGAAGCGCATTGACTGGCTCAGCCCCACCGACGAGACAGCGCTGGAAAAGACCATCGCCTACGAACAGGTTGCTGTCGACCTGACTGCTTGGCTCGCACAGCACGAACCTGATCCCATGGTGAAGGCCACTTTGGATTTCCTCTTGCTGGAAGACTTCGATCACCTCTACCGCTACGCCAATCTGCTGCACCTTGATAGCAGCATCCCCGCTCAGAGCTTGGTCAAGGAATATGTGGAAATCATGCCAGGGCGGCCGACGATCGCTGAACACCGCCACCCAGTTGACACGGTACATCGTCCAGTGGATTTCAACACCGCTGACGTGCGGACGAAGCTCAACACCTTGATCATCGTCTCCGCCGAACAGCAGACCATGAATTTCTACATGAACGTGGGCGGTCTGTACTACAATGACCTGGGCCGCCAGCTCTACCAAGAAATAGCCATGATCGAAGAACAGCACGTCACGCACTACGGTTCACTGCTGGATCCCAAGGCCACTTGGCTCGAGAACCTGCTTCTCCACCAGTACGTGGAGTGTTTCCTGTACTACTCCTTTGCCCAGGATGAGACAGACAAACACATCCGCTCCATCTGGGAGCAGTGCCTTGAACAAGAAATCACTCACCTCCATACAGCCGCATCACTATTGGCCAAATTTGAGAACAAAGACTGGCGCCAGATCGTTCCCGGGCCCTTCCCCGAGCCGCTGCACTTCAAGGATACACGGGAGTACCTGCGCAAAGTCCTTGGGGAACAGGTGGAGCTGACTGTGGACTTGGAAGACTTCGTCAATGTCAACGAACTCCCAGATGAACACCGCTTCTTCTGGTACCAATCCCGCATCAACCACGACGTGAATACGGTACCGTCACACGTGGTTATCAACAAGCACCAAAACAAACATCAGCTGGATTACCGTTTCCAGACCGAGGATCACCCAGTAGCAAATCTGCGGGATCGTAGAGCCGACAACACCGACATCGGTCGGACCAAGAGTGAAGTTCCGCAATATGTGTGAAAAACTGACACGGGGATAGCATAGGTGCTATCCCCTGAATTTAGCGGTCCAATTCATATTTCAGCCACTCTAGGCATTGGCCCAATACCCCCAGCTGCTCTTCATACAGCTTTCTGCCGCTGGGTGTGCGGAGCCAGTGTTTCCAGCCCTCAAGCTGCGCAAAGGTCTTGCGAGCCCTCTCATAGGCAGCTTCGTAGCTTGGCTCTTTCTGCAGCGCCACACGCATGCTGTCCCAGACTATGGTCAGAACTCCCACCTCATCGAGGAAGTCAGCATCTTGGAGGATGAGAGTTTCCTTGCTGAAGGGGCCGGGTGAATCCCTGTGGTTGTGGTGGGCGACCGCTTCAACCACAGCTGCCACCTTTTCTGCGGGAAAGCCGTGCTCCGTGAGATAATCCTGGGTTCCCTCGGCACCGACGGTTTCATGCGGGCGGCCAGGATCCCAGCCCACATCGTGGAAAAGGGCTGCTGTGCGGATAACCTCCAGGTCGCCACCCTCCAACTCCTGCAGGCGCTCAGCCCACTTCAGGACGCGCAGCGTGTGGGTGAATCTATCGCGAAAAGGCTCTGTGGGGCGCCCGTTTCGTGCAATGGCTGCCCGGACAAATTCCACCATATCCTTGTGCAATCGTACTCCCTCCTCAATGAGCTTCGTCAATTGGCGGACGTCAGCAGGAAATCCCACCTCGGTCAAGAAAATAAGTCCAACACATATAAATATACCATATCCCACAAAGGAGGCGGACGTTTTGGCTTTTACACTGCAGTTAGGGGAAAGGGCTCCCCATTTCAATCTGCCGGCCACTGATGGACGGACGTATTCCCTGGAAGACTTTGCCGACGCCAAGTACTTGGTAGTCTTTTTCACCTGTAACCACTGCCCCTATGTCCTGGGCTCAGATGAAGTAACGCGGCAGACAGCAGAGAAATACAAAGATAAAGGCGTAGTATTTGTCGGGATAAACTCCAACAGCGCCAACACCTACGCAGAGGATTCCTTCGAAAACATGGTCAAGCGCATGGAAGAGCACAAGTTCCCCTGGGTATACCTGCGTGATGAAAGCCAGGAAGTGGCACTCGCCTACGGTGCCCTGCGCACCCCGCACTTCTTCGTCTTTGACGAAGAACGCAAACTGGTCTACACGGGGCGCGGCGTGGACAACCCGCGAGATACCAGCAAAATGACGGTAAACGATCTGGACAACGCTCTGGCCGAGTTAACTGCCGGTAAGCCCATCACCACACCTATCACCAATCCCATCGGCTGCAACGTCAAGTGGGAAGGCAAGGACGCCCACTGGATGCCGCCCGAGGCATGTGACTTGGTCTAGCGATAAAAAAGCCCCCAGCGTGGGGCTTTTTTAAATGTCCGCCAGGAAAACCACTATCATGGCCAGCTGCATGAACGCCTTCGCAAACAGACTGCCGGCGAAAGCAAGTAGTGTGCCTACCGCTGTTTTCAAAGCTTCCTCAGAAGTGCGGTTTTGCACCACAAGTTCCACCAAGAATACCAAGAAAAACGGCACAAACACAAACCCGAGGGGTGGGAAAAACACCAAGCCAATCGGGATCCCGATCAGAGAAGCCCACACACTCCAGCGGCTCCCACCGTACCGTTTGACAGCATAAACATTGGCCAGTTGATCGGCAATGAGCATGAACACACTCAGAATGATGAAGCTTCCCCATGTCAACCAGCCAAGCCGCGTCGAATCGATCAAAAAATGATAAATCCCCGCCCCCAGCCAAATGAAGGCTGCCCCCGGCAAGATAGGCACAACGAGCCCCACAAAACTGAGGATGAAGCACAGGACAATCAAAGCCCAAAGGACTGCGGCCACTAGTTAACCTCCCCTCTATATCACAAGCTTGCTCCCTAGAGCCAACCCATAGGGATTTCGTTCAAGACAGCACGATTCCTGTTCATTTTTATGACAACCTTTAAGATACTTTTTTGAATTAGTTGCGTGTTTTTGGTACTATAGAAGTATAGACAATTGCAGTGCGAGGAGTGAAAGGAATGGAAAAAGCCAGAGTAGGCGTCATCGGTGCCGGTCGCATTGGTAAAATCCACATCCATAATCTCTGCTACCGGATACCCGGTGTTGAGGTGGTAGGCATTGCTGAAGCGGAAGCGGCTGTACCAGCCACCCAGGAATGGGCCAAACAGTTTGGCATTACAAACGTGGTGAGCGATCCTGCTGCACTGATTGAAGATCCAACCATAGACGCGATTATCATCTGCTCACCCACTGATACCCATGCCGATCTGATCATTCAGTCAGCTGCTGCCGGAAAAGCCATTTTCTGTGAGAAGCCCATTGCCAATGATCTAGAAAAGACCAAACAAGCACTGGCAGCAGTAAGAAAGGCCGGGGTCAAACTGCAGCTCGGCTTCAACCGGCGTTTTGATCCGAACTTCAGGCGGCTGCGAGAGTTAGTAGAGCAGAGCGAAGTAGGAGACATTCACCTCATTAGAATCACTTCCCGCGACCCAGAACCGCCCCCTGTAGAGTATGTAAAAGTGTCCGGCGGCATCTTTATGGACATGACAATCCATGACTTCGATATGGCTCGCTACTTAGCCCAAAGCGAAGTGACGGAAGTATATGCTTCCGGTTCAGTCCTAATTGACGAAGGGATTGGCAAGGCGGGAGACTTTGACACAGCCGTGAGCGTACTCAGATTTGCAAGTGGTGCCATGGCGATTATCGATAACAGCCGCGAAGCGGCCTATGGCTACGACCAAAGGGTGGAGGTCTTTGGTTCCAAAGGCGGTGCTATGGCATACAACAAGACTCCTACCACTGTGGAACTGAGCAACGCGGCAGGTGTATTCAGCGACAAACCGCTCTATTTCTTCCTAGAACGGTATATGGATTCGTTTGTCCAAGAACTGCAGGATTTCGTAGACTGCCTGAGAAACGATAGTGAGCCACCCGTAACCGGAGAAGACGGCCTTCAGTCTCTGCTCATCGCCATCGCGGCCACCAAGTCCGCGCATGAGAACAGAATTGTACCGGTCTCAGAAGTGGACAATTAAACTCCTAAATACCTGAAGAAAGAGGGGTATCAGATGACTGAAATCATCCGTGTTGGTGTGATTGGAGCAGGGCGCATGGGGAAAATCCGGGTAGACAATTTCTCCAGAATACCCGGTGTAGAAGTGGCTGCCCTGGCCACACCATATGAGGCTGAGACCTATGAGTGGGCCCGGGCCAGCGGTATTCCGAAGATCACTGAGGATGCCAATGAAATTCTCCAAGACGACTCTATCCAGGCCGTAGCCATCTGCTCACCCACCTCGACGCACAGCGAGTATGTCATAGAAGCAGCAAAGCAGGGCAAACACATTTTCTGCGAAAAGCCCATTGCCAACACAGTAGCTGAAACGAAGCAGGTCCTGGAAGTAGTAACTGAAGCTGGGATTATGTTCCAGGTTGGATTTAACCGCCGCTACGACTCAAACTTCCTCAAGATAAAAGAGCTGTGCACCAACGGCGAACTAGGAGACATTCACATTGTGAACATTTCCTCCCGGGATCCAGCTCGCCCCAGGATTGAGTTTGTGAAGACTTCGGGTGGAATGTTTGTGGATATGATGATCCATGACTTTGATATGATCCGCTACCTGACCGGGGCCAGCATCGAAGAGGTCTACGCCTACGGCGATGCCCTGATCGATCCCCGCATCGGCGAACTGGGCGATGTGGACACCTGCATCGCCATAGTAAAGCTGTCCAATGGCGGCATTGGCACCATTGATAACAGCCGAGAAACACACTATGGCTATGATCAACGGGTCGAAGTCTTTGGTTCCAAGGGCAGCGCCTACGCGAAGAATAAAACATCGCACACTGTAGAAATCAGTACCAAGGATGGGGTGGAAAAGGACAGGCCGCTGTATTACTTAGTCGAACGCTACCTTGATTCGTTCAGGGTAGAAACAGAGGCATTCATTAAAGCGCTTCGGGAAGGAACTTCGCCAATGGTTACCGGGGATGATGCTCTGCAGGCTTTGCTCGGTAGTGTCGCGGCCACCATATCCTTCAAGGAAAAGCGGCCCGTACGAATCAGTGAGCTCGTCTAAAACAGAAAGGGGTGAGGCGTATTAAAATCGGATTGACTCTACCGGTAAGTTATCTGGCTGACCAAGCATCCAGTCCATCGGCCTTGCTCTGGACAGAAATGTTTCCCACTGTCTCTGCATGTCTTGCGGAGCTGCGAGAGTGGGGAGTAAACTCAATTGAGATTAACGAACTGAACCCGTCTACAGATCCCGATTTGATTGAGCACGCGGCAGAAGCGATCCTCAGCTCTGGCCTCCAGATAACAGTGCACGGCTGGCTTCCAATGGGATCTTCCCAAGAAGAACTGATCAGACTGCTGGCGGTGGTGGAAAGGTCGCTTCGGCGCTCTGGTCATGGCGAGGCCATTGCCTGCACAGTTCACGGACATCACGCTTCTGACCCGCCGGACAAGATGCAAGCCACCGAATGGACTATCCGCGATTTGGCAAGCCTCGTCTCCATGTTAGCTGACCAGGATTCGCTGTGGGTTCCAGCCCTAGAAGTCTGCCGCCACAAAGCAGGTGGTCCCGTAGGAGTGACCTACGGGGAAGTTCTGGACATGGCCGATCAAGTCTCCCAGGCAGAACTCGGCGTGTGCTGGGACGTGGGACACAGCCAAGTCAACTATGTCCGATTCGGGCATGAACCATTTCCTGACCAGGCATTTATCAGCCGCCTGATCCACACCCATATCCATGACATCCTGCCTAACGGAAAAACCCATGGACCGTTGGTGAAAATCGATGGCTACGTGAGAGAGTGCCTTGCCATGATGCAGGCAGGTGGATATGAGGGCGTGTACAACCTCGAGCTATACCCCATAAGGTGGGAGGGTACTCCCCAGGAGCGAAAGGACGCTTTAAGGGTAAGTATTGGGAATCTGAGGACGATGTTGGAGGGCTAAAGTGATAGAGGGCAATCGCAGCGATTGCCCTCTTTTGCTCGCTAGTAGCGGGTTCGAGTATGAACTGATCGAGGATCGCTGAACGGATGAGCGCGCCCATGGCTTTTCCATCAGCTGTATTTAGCAGCGATCAGCTGCTCTACATCTGCTCGGTTTCCCCTAAACGGCCCCTCTACCTCCAGCTTGCGGCTGGTGGCCGCGGCTGCCCAAATGAGGGCCTCTGCCGGGGAGTGCGTTTCCCTGAAAGCCATATAGGTCGCGATGACTGTGTCACCACGCCCACTGCGTCCTACGAGCTCTTCTGGGTAGAACTTCTGCTCGTAATAAGTACGCCCGTCATAGACCAAAATACCATCACGATGAGTCAGTACTACCTCCTGCGGCCCATATTCATGGAGGATGGCAGCGGCTTTATGGATATCCTCCTCCCCCGTAAGACCGGCTGCTTCCACCGCATCGGTTTTCAGCACATCTACAAGGGCTAGGTATGCACCCATTTCTGGCCAGCTCCGATTTACCAGAATACCGTCTTCCACCACTCTGATATACCCCTGCACGTCGAGGGAGAGCTTCGCCCCCTTTTCTTTGATGGCCTGAATCACTTCCAACGGAACTTCGCCACGGATGGAAGGGCCGATGGCAAAGATCTTGCCCTGAACACCCTCAACTTGTTCGACGGTGATCGAACCGGCATAGCCTTTGAGGTGAATGATCCGGTGATCAACGTTACCTGTTGGGTACTCCAAGATAACCGTGGTTGACTTAGGAACATACTCTGGATAAACGTCTACACCAGCTTTTTCGAGGATATCCACTACTTCCGAGTCTTCCTTGGCAAGGCGCGTCACAACAGCTGCCGTAAAGCCCAGCCTTGCGGCCACCTGGGCACCGTAATTCACTGCACCCCCGTGGACGTTCCTGCTACCAGCTTTGGAGACAATCGTGTCCTTCGTGTAATTGCCAACGAAGACTAAGTCATACAGCTTTGCCATACCGCCTCTCCGCTCCCTTCTGCTTTTAGCTAAATCACAACGCGTTCACTCGGCAGACCCTTATCCAGGGATGTCCTGCCGAGGGCGTCTCCGCTCTCTGAATCAAACAGCAGGACGCTGTCATCGGCGAAGTCCAGGCCGACCTCGGTGTCGGGTGGGAGAATGGCGCGGTCCTGCTGCCGGACTGTGATGAAGGTACCTTCCCTGTGAACAGTGGTGTAGATATCTGCACCTGTGGGCAGAGTCGAATAGATTTTGAAGACAAGGTCGATTCCCGGTTCTGCCTTGAGCATGAACACATCTTCAGGTCTCACAGCCAGCGTGACCTTTCTCCCAGGCTCCAACCCCTCAACTCGCCGCAGAGGGAAGAACAGCCCTCTCGCCGCTACCCCAAACCGATCACCCCGCACGGCGATCTCGCCAGGAACCATGTTGATCCGCGGTGAGCCAACAAATTCTGCCACGAACAGATTTGCCGGGCTTTTGTACATAGCCATGGGCTCATCTACCTGCTGCAGTTTTCCTTCGTGCATAATCACAACTTGGGTTCCCAAAGACAGAGCCTCAATCTGGTCATGGGTGACATAAATGATGGTCTGCTTTGTTTCGCTGTGGATCCGCTTTAGTTCTGTGCGCATATCAACGCGCAGCTTTGCATCAAGGTTGCTCAAGGGTTCGTCCATCAGCAGAACACTTGGTTGGGGGGCCAAACTCCGGGCCAAAGCAACCCTCTGCTGCTGCCCGCCACTGAGCTCCGCAGGATAGCGGTCGAGGAGATTGCCAATGGCCATGATCTCCGCGATCTCTTTGACCCGCTTATCTATTTGGGAACTAGGCATCTTCTCCATTTCCAAGCCAAAGGCGATATTCTCATAGACGGTCATATGCGGCCATAGGGCATAGCTTTGGAAGATGAGGCCAACATCACGGTCTTTGGGCTTCATCGAGAAGGCTGTTTCCGCGCAGAAAACTAGGCGGTCATCCATGTAGATCTTGCCCGAGGTGGGTTCCTCGAGGCCAGCAATCATCCGCAGGGTTGTCGTCTTCCCGCAGCCTGATGGTCCCAAAAAACACGTGAAACTGCCATCTGGAATCTCGAGGCTGAAGTTATCAACGGCAACCACAAGCCCGAAGCGCTTCGTCACATTCTGCAGAGAAATCTGTGGCATGTTTTACCCCCCTAATCCTTTGGACAAGTCGTCCTTGGTGATCTTCTGGACAATGACAGTTGACACCAGGACCAGCGCAATGTTGATGAGCAGCAGTGCATTGGAGACTGAGTAGTAACCATAATCGGTAAACTTGAACGTAAGCGTAGTCAAGAGATGGGTGCCTGGCGTAATGAGGATGATGATCAGGCTGAGTTCCCGCATGGCTGACACCATGGGCAGCAGAATACCGTTCAAGAGACCGCTGCGCTGCAGCGGAAGAATGAGCCGGCGCATGCGCGTCAGCCAGCTGGCTCCTGCCACAATGCCTGCCTCCTCAATTTCATGTCCCAACTGCATCATGCCGCTGATTCCAGCTCGAGTGGCAAAGGGAAGATTTTTCACCATGGAGACCACAATCAACAGGGTGAAAGTTCCGTACAGACTGGGCAAGAACAGCCGCGGCTTAGCAAACAGCGACAGATAGGTGGCGCCGAACGCAATGCTGGGCACGAGGTATGGCAGGAACGAAAGCTGGTCCAGGATATTCGATAGCCATCTGCCCCGCAGCCGCACCACCGTATAGCCAATCAACAACCCGGCAATCGCGCAGGACAGCGAAGCCAAGAACCCGAGCTTAAGGGTGTTCCACAGACTCTGCCACATCTGGGGATCGCGCAGAACACCTGGCTGCCCAGACAGGATAGCTGGATCAGATTTGCCGATCCAGAAATGGGTGGTGAAGTTGGAAAGGCTGTAGTTACCCGGAACTTTTACCACAGTCTCAAGGCCCAGAACAATCAAGGGAACCACCACAACGCAGAATAGAAACAGATAGACCAAGAAGCTGATTAGATACTTATACCTGCCCAGTCTAACCATACTCTTAGTTGAGGCCTTGCCTGTAATTGTTACAAAGCCTTTCCTGGTTCCAATCACCTTTTGATTGAGATAAAGGAACAAAACTGCCAGTATAATCATGAAGATGGCCAGCAGATATGCCTCACCCGGCCTTCCTGTCTGCATGTTGGAGTAAAGCCGAGTAGATAAGACCTGGAAGTTGACGGGCCGACCCAAGATATTGGGAGCGCCAAAAGACCCCAATCCTCGGGCGAGAGTCAAAATCCACGATGACAGCACAGCTGGGGTCACTAGTGAGAACACTATCCGGCGGAGAATCACTTTTTGGTCGGCACCCAGCACGAGAGCTGATTCCTCTAAACGGGTATCGATGTCTCGCAGAGCACCCCCAATGAGCAAGAAGGAGAAGGGATAGTAGTGGAGGGCCATAACGCAGATGATGGGAATGGGACCAAAGGAAACCCAGTCAGGCAGGTTGAACCCCAACCACTCCAGGATCCCCGCTGCCCCACCGATCCGGCGGTTCTTAAACAAGGTGATCCAAGCCAAGGCTAGTGTCCAGGAAGGCAGAGTGTATGGTAGGATCGCAATTCTTGCGATCATTCTTCTCCCGGGTAAATCCGTTCTCACCACAAGCCAAGCTAGGACTCCTCCGATCAACAAGGCCAGTATCGACATGGGGAAGATGATCAAAAGGGTATTCAGCAGCGGCTCGAAGAACAGCACGCCTTTCATATTGCTGAGAAAAGTGCGCACAAAATAATATGTGGTGAACTGCCCAGGTTTCGCACCAGGCACAAACAACGCGTCCCTAGGATGCAGCGTAAATGCCGATTGGACCATCGTAATCAAGGGCCCAATCACGAGGTACAGCAGGGCAACCAAAAGCACGATACTCAGGATGAATGGGGGATTGGCGAAACCCCGCTTGGTTAGGTTCCACAACCTAAGAAAGAACAGATTAGTCTTGGACTGCCTGGCTGCTTGGTGCATCTGAATCCCTCCAATACTGTCACTCAGTGCGTGAACGGGGCCCCTGGAATTCCAGGCAGGGATTCCAGGAGCCTTCCGCTAAAAGCTGCAAATTAACGACGGTTGAGAATCCAGAAGTCCAGGACGTCGCGAGAATACTGCGCGGTCGCTTCCAAGGTAAGGGGCCAGGTGAGAGAAGTCCACACATCTAGGCCGCCCAGGGGATTTTCCGGGTTGTACCAGATATCAGGATGAGTGGAGAAGTTACCCCAATCTTGGGTCCAGGCCTCCATGCCTTCATCCGTAAGCAACGTGCGCACCAGCACTTTGGCAGCATTGGGGTGGGGACAATCTGTTACGATTAGACCGTAAGCGGGATAGTGGTACCCGTTGATGGGTGCAATGTGTTCAGCTACTCCCAGCACCAGGTTTTGCTCAACATTCAATCTCACTTTGCCTACGGTAGCAAACCCCACCGGTGGGTCTGCCTGCCCGCGGGAACCAACAGCCTCAGCAACGTCGTCATCGCTGGCAACTGTAACCACGTCGTTTTGTGCCAACCGCTTGATGAACTCCCAGCCGGCATTCTCAGTAGTGAGCTTAATCTCTTCTCCGAAATACTCTTTATAGGCGGCAGCCATCTCATCGGCCCGGGCCACAATCTCAGCAAAGAAGCTGATGTTGGTAGATGTAATCTCCGGGTCCCGCATGATGACCATGCCTCGCCATTCAGGCGTGGTGAGCTGCCACAAGTTAGTGATTGGGCACTCATCGTAAACTTCAGTGTTGTACAGAATGGTGCGAGGCTGGATCAAGAACACGAACGGCTCCCGATAGGCAGGGTCAAGTTTGGCGGCAGATTCTTCTGGAATCCAGCTTTCCACATAGCCGAACGGCAGGAGCTGACCAGCGACGCCCAGAATATCCTCTGCCATAATGAAATCTACGGAGTTGATGCCCGCTTGCTTTTCCCGAACCAGTCTTTCCGTAATTTCCATGTCGCTCATCTTGGCATTCTGCAGCTTAATACCGTACTGCTCCTCCAAGATCGGAGCCACGCGCGCCAGGCGGCTGGAGGTTCCCCAAGCGACAACAACGCCTTCTTCTTTGGCCTTAGCGATAATTTCATCCCAATTCTCAGCGGCAAAGGCTGCACCCGCGACCAGAGATACACAAAGCACAGCAAGAATGGTGATAGCTAAGCCCTTTCTCGACATAGTTTCTCTCCTTCCTGAAGTGAATTTGAAGTTCACCCGACTTGTGCACAGATCACCGCATACTGTTTCCGTTCACTCACCTCTTTCGCACTGGACTTACGCTAAATAAACCACAACCCAAAACGGGTCACCCTAACCGCGCGGCGTTCGTATGAGATGGAAGCGAAAGACATCTGTCCGATAGTAATCATAAGAGCGAAACAGCGGCTCGTTGTTGCGGTCATACTGGATCTGATCCATCAAGAGGATGGGCACATCCTTAGACACTCCCATCTTTGCAGCTATTTCAGCAGATGATTGAATTGGCAGGATCTCTGTCACAGTATGAGTGACCACAATCCCGCATTCCCGCTTCAGATATTCGTTAATCGAGCCGTCCATGTCCCAGTGCAGGAGTTTCTCAATCATGTCTCTTCGAGCAATCTTGTTTATGCAGAAGAACACCGGCCTGCCGTCGGCAGTACGCACCCGTTCCACGTGCAGGACTCTATCTGCCGCCTTCATCTGCAGACGCTCCATCAGCTCCTCATCTGGGTCTTCTTCCCACATGATGGGATTCAGGGTACCCGGAGTCCAGCCGTGCTGCTCGATAATCCTAGTGATGCTGTGCAGCTCGGCAATGTTACTGCGGATGTCCAGCCTGTTTCCGGTTACAAATGTCCCCAACCCGCGCCTAATAGAAACCAGGCCTTCCTGCGCCAGCGCCCGAATGGCTTCCCGCAAAGTTGAGCGGCTCACACCAAACATAGCTGCCAGCTCCAATTCCGAGGGCAGTTTCTCGCCGTATTTGTACTTCTTCTCCCAGATATCTTGGGCCAGTCTTTCCTTAATCTGCATGAAAAGCGGCATGCGATTTAGCTCGTAGTCTTGTCTGCGCATCTGTGTCACCTCAGGAAACAGCAGCTAACTGCCCGCTTGATGTTAGTCATCGGGTTGTCTGACATCTGTAATGCAGAAGCGGAAACTCCGCTCCTCGGAAGACGGCCGCTAACTGCCTAGGGGCAGTATCCTGTTACCCCGCTATGGCTGATTTGCCGTTACATTTCCACGATAATTTCAAAAATCCTTCTTTATCCTTAAGATTATTACGCGCTAGTTCGCTTCGACATACCTTTCGAAAAGCCAGGAACAGAGAATAAACAGAGCCACAACAGCTAGAAAAGACCCAACGCTTCCCGAGTACTCCCACAAGAATGTGTAGGACTTCCCAGCCACTGCACTCGGAAGCACATGCAGGCTGAAAAGGCGGTGCAGCGGTATCTCAGGCAGCCAGGCAAATGCCGGCCGCAGCTCACCCGTGGCGACCCTGCGTTTGATTGGCTTGTCAACATCCACCTGCACGGGCTTTACCAGGGGAAACGGAAAAAACCCGCAGGATAATCGGAACGAAGTGGCGAAATGTAAATTTTGGTATGGGGATATTTAGAAGGAGGGGACGCCAACCACCATGGCAGCAAAGATCGTCAAAATTAACAACACGCGATTCTTCCTGGACAACATCGTAGAATACGGAACCAAGCGGTACAGCGTGGTGGCGTGGAAGGAACTGTGCCCGATGAACCGGAACAGTTTGGCGCGTATGTTCCTAGACTCGATGGCCCCTGAATACGAGTACGAATTCGATATGCTGTACATCATAACGAAGCTGGACGACAAGAACGTGAAGACCAGCTATTACTATGATGATGCTTACGTTTACTTGGTGATGGACAAGTATAACGAAATCATCAATGATAGGGACATAGTCTTTACGTCGGAAATCAAAGAGAGGTATGGAGAGCGGGCATATAAAATGTACTATAGTGCCAAGAACTTGCCTCCGTGTGAGTACGTTGAGAGTATCGATGCGATCATGGAAAAACTCGATGCTATGCTGATATGAACCAGCGGCGTTCGGACTCCACCCAGAGTCTTTCTGTGCTATAGTTTGGTTTAGCACTTCTAAGTTAGGAGGAGGATACGTGAAAAGAGAAGTAGCCCTGTTTAAGTTCGCCTATCACAGACCTGGCTGGCTTGATGAGATCCATGCGAACCTGCGCCCTGAAAAGTGGGGCAAGAACCTCAAAGTTCTAGAGTTGTACTTGCGGTCCAACTTCGAAATCGCGAAACAGCAAGGCAAGGTTCTCGAAGACGAAGCAAACGGCCGCGCGATTTGGCGGGCGGGCCATCTGGTTACGCCTGCTATGGACCCGGTATGGCTGTATTATGAGCGGAACGATGAGCGATATGACCAGAAATGGCGGTTTCAAGGTGTATTGATTGGTCCCTCACCGTTGGAGGGTATCCATGGAGAGGACCACACTGTTACCTACTCACCGCCGGAGTTCAATCCCTCCTGGGAGATCTATATTGATCCATACAGCTTCCAGCAGCACATTCTTGTGCACAACAAAGCCCGTCTAGTTGCGGTTTTAGGCGAGGAAATCGCCAGCAATTCGCACCTTGTCTTTCGCCTAATCTACGGCGAGATCATGCTGGCCCGAAAAGAAGCGGCTGGGATTATGCCGCAGTGGTACATGAACGGGTACAACTTCCTGATGCCTCTGTTTCTCACTTCCCCGAATAAAGTCGACTTGACCGCGGCACTCATGATCAATGAAACGATGAAGCGATATGAGTTAAAGACGCTGCTGCCGCCAAGCTACGCATATGCTAACGCCCGAGCAGTAGTGCGGAGCCCCGTACAGTTTGCTTCGTGGATTGCCCTCGACGATGACACCGACATCGACGAATACGAAGACGAAGACGAATAGCAGCCGCTACGATCCAGCTTTCAGCTCGTATTCCCACGACCGCCGAGGTCTAAAGGAAGACTTCACCCAACGGGAAAGCTGCCCAGGGTGGGTGCGGTAATAGTAGAGCTGTTCTTTGAGGTTATCCACGTAGAAGCCTTGGTTGAGGGCGCGGGCAATCCATTCATAGTCTTCTGCTCCCCTGAGAAAGCTGGTGAGCCCGCCAATTCGCTCAAAGACAGAGCGCTTGAAGAGCAAGGTTCCGAAGCAGATAACGTGGCCCCCGTTTTGGTAACTAGCGGCGATCCGCTCATATCCGTAGCGGGTCATGTAACTTCTTCGGGTCTTGGAGATGTCCTCAGAAAAAACGGCGAAGTTTGTCCCCACAAAGCTGTAGTCTGGATTGGCGAGGAGAAATGCAAGCTGTTTCTCTAATCTCTGGGGATGGCTGATGTCATCGGAATCCTGGTTGGCAATATAAGCGCCAGTTGTGATGCGATAGGCGATGCTTTGGGCTGAGGCGTAGCCGGTGTTATGGGGCAGCTCCAGATACACAAATGAGAGCCCGGTAGAGTCCGTGAGTGTCTTCCACCACTTTTGAGCAACTTCGCCAGTTCCATCTGTAGAACCATCATTGACCACCACGATTTCTAACGGGCGGTAGGTCTGGGCTGCAATCGACTGGAGGCATTCCTGGAGATATTGGGCACGGTTATACGCGGGGATTGCTACACTTATTAGGGGCCGTTCGGTGAAATCTGCTAAGCTGGGTACTAGCTTGCCGCCGACACGGCCCTTCTTTTCCTCTTGTTTTTCATGAGGCGCAGTTTGGTCCGGCAGCAGCGTAGAACTGAGTTCCCTGCCAGCAAGAGAATCTTCATAGAACTGTACGGTATGCTTGACGATGTGTCTGATGTCCAAGTTAGCAGCGATCCACTCCCGCAGCTGCACTGCATTTTCTTCTGCCTGGGAGGAGTTCTGTAAGACGGAGCGGAGATCGCTGGTTAAGCGGTCAACGGTAAGCGGATGGGCCCAGTGGTGGTCACCGAAATACACAGACCAGGCTTTGTCGAGGTTGCTCGGCTCA
>ERZ773359.2937-NODE-2937-length-20509-cov-75.314511_pt1 | contig 20509 bp, 18 predicted proteins | sample MGYA00374955_ERZ773359 | MGnify/ENA primary metagenome ERZ773359 (study PRJEB29098, sample SAMN04486028) | biogas fermenter metagenome | study: EMG produced TPA metagenomics assembly of the Biogas fermentation microbial communities from Germany - Plant 4 DNA1...
CAGCTAGGTTTTCTTTATGCTTGACTGATCGGATGCGTCTTCGGCCGTGCCTCACAGCAAGGCGAAGCAAATGAAACCCTCTTAAGTCAAGAGACGCTCGTCACTCGTGTGATTGTGAACTGTAGGCAGCCCTCGGTTGCAATCGAAGCACCTGGCAGAGGAATCACACGTACGAGAGGAGCGATTCTGGTGTGACGGGAACCGATGAAGATCACGGACTTAGGCGGACTCGAGGATTTCCTTCACGGCAAGAAGGACACCAAGAAAGGGTGTGTCATCATCGAGCCCAACGGAGAAATCATAGTGCCGGATCCAGAGGAGTACAAAGAGCTGGCTGGCGAGGAACCGGGCAAGCGAGAGGAGACCGCTCCAGACTCTGGCGACGGACGGCAAGGCGACCCGTCCGTGTCAGAGCTCCATGAATCATCGCGGCCAGGGTACCCATCGCTCTTGATCGATGATCTGCTGCGGCTTTCCGGGATCCGGAGCGAGGCGACTCCACCCCTTCTGAGCCAATTCTTTCCGCACCTTCATTCTTGGTATCGATGGCTTGATTCCCATGTCGAACAGATGCTTGTAGAACCTATGGGTGAGCACCCCCCGTATGTCAACCGGTTGACATAGGCCGTCTGGTGATCTATACTATCAATGGAAATCCAAGGTCCGTCGGAGGTTATGTGATGAGCCTGGGCAACCGCATCATGCTGATCACCTATCCCGACAGTTTAGGGAGGAATCTCCGAGAGCTTAGGTATATTCTTCATGAGCACCTCTGCGGTGTGGTAGGTGGCCTGCACATACTGCCTTTTTACCCTAGCTCAGCAGACCGCGGTTTTGCACCCATTGACTACCGGATGGTGGACGCCCGTTTCGGCACCTATGAAGACATCCTCGAGTTAGGTGCGGAGTATGACTTGATGGTGGACTTTATGATCAACCACCTTTCTCGCCAATCTCCGCAGTTTGAGGATTTCTTGGCGAGAAAGGACGGCTCTCTATACCGGGATATGTTTATCCGCTATAGGGATTTCTGGCCCAACGGGGAACCCACACCCGAGGATTTGAACCGCATTTACCGGCGCAAACCGCGCCCGCCATACGTGGAGGTAACCTTTGCCGATGGTAGCACAGAGAAGATATGGTGCACCTTTTCCCACGAGCAGATTGATCTGAATGTGAATGCACCTGTGACCTGGGATTTTATCCGAGATACCCTAACCTTCCTGGCCCAGAAAAACACGGCTATCATCCGCCTGGACGCCTTTGCCTATGCTACCAAGAAAGCTGGCACCAACTGTTTCTTTGTGGAACCGGAGGTGTGGGAGCTTCTCGAGTTCGCACGTAGTATTCTGGCGCCGTACAACGTGGAGATCCTACCGGAGATCCACGAACACTACACCATTCAGCTGAGGCTGGCAGAAAAGGGATACTGGGTGTACGACTTCGCCCTGCCAATGCTGCTGCTTTACAGCTTATACTCGGGTAGTAACAAGCGGCTCCTGCACTGGTTGCAGATCTGCCCGCGTCGGCAGTTTACCACCTTGGACACCCACGACGGCATCGGGGTGGTGGACGTGTACGACCTGCTGACGCCAGGGGAGATTGATCAGACGAAAGAGTACCTTTTCTCCCGCGGTGCCAATGTGAAGCCCATCTACAACACCGCAGCCTACAACAATCTAGACATCTATCAGCTGAACTGCACCTATTACTCTGCTCTAGGGAATGACGACGCCGCTTATCTCTTGGCCCGAGCTATCCAGTTCTTTGCCCCCGGTATTCCGCAGGTGTACTATGTGGGGCTTTTGGCGGGGGAAAACGATGTAGAGCTCCTAGAGCGGACGAAGGAGGGCCGCAATATCAACCGCCACTATTACAGCCTGGCGGAGGTGGAAGAGCAGATGCAGCGGCCGGTGGTTCAGCGGCTGTTCCAGTTGATGCGTTTTCGGAATTCCTACCAGGCTTTCGACGGCTCCTTTACTGCCGAACCACTGGGGGCTACGGGGCTGCGTCTTACCTGGCGGCAGGGTGAGTACGAAGCGGTCCTAGAGTGCGACTTGAAAACGCATGACTTCTCCGTTTTCTACTTCGATCCGGCAGAAAACCAAAGGAATACTCTCAACCTGGATCAGTAGCTTTGGATCCCCATATATTAGCCGATTGGCATATATTCTGGGGACGTGGTGCAATCCAAAAAAGAAAAAGGAGGAAGCGCTGTGAGAAGAGTTAAGTCAGGCGTAAGTTTGTTGGTCGTTGTTCTGCTCCTGTCACTCTTTAGTGTGGTGGCCCTTGCCGAGGATGTGCATATCACTATCCTCAACTCCAAAGGCGAGATCCAGGCTCAGTTGGAGGAAATGGCCGCCTACTACAGCTCGATCACTCCTGGCGTTACTGTGGAAGTCATCGCTGCACCGGTGGGCCAGTCGCCCTTTGAGCGCGCTATGGCTCTGTATGCCTCTGGCAACGCACCTGCCCTGACCATGCTGGATCCGGGCGATGTGCTGCTATTTAAGGACCGCGCTGCAGCCCTGAACAACGAAAAGTGGGTGGCTGACGTTATCGACGGCGGCCTAGACCTGGTAACTGCTGAAGATGGGCGCATCCTGGGCTTCCCTGTCACGGTCGAAGGCTATGGGTTCATCTACAACAAGCCAGTGGTAGAAGCAGCCCTGGGCGGTACGTTAGATCCCGAGACGATCAACACGAGGGATGCTTTGCAAAAGCTGTTCGAGGCCATTGAAGCCAGCGGCAAGGGGGCATTGGTCATTAGCCCTGAAGACTGGTCTCTCGGCGCCCACTTCTTCTCCCTGGCGTACTCCACCCAGTCGTCAGACTTTGCCGACATCAAGGCTTTCCAAGAGGCCATGAAGAGGGGCGAAGCAAATCTGGCAGCTAATGCCCAGGTTAACGGTCTTCTGGATACCTTTGACTTGATGAAGAAGTTCAACTTAGACAAGGCTGACCCTTTGGCCAGCACCTACGACCGCGGCAGCCAGCTCATCGGCGAGGGTGAGGTAGGCATTTGGTTCCAAGGTAACTGGGCTTGGCCGCAGGTCAAGGAGTTTGACAGCGCCGGTGGCCAGTTTGGCTTCCTGCCTGTACCTATCAGCAATAACCCCGATGACCTTGGCAACACTCAGATCCCCGTTGGCGTGACCAAGTACTTCATCCTAGACGGCGAGCAGAACTCTCCGGCTCAGCAGCAGGCGGCTAAAGATTTCCTAAACTGGCTGGTCTATGATCCCGAGGGTCAGAAGCGCTTGGTCGTTGATGCCAGCATCATTCCTGCCTTCAAAAACATCACCATCACGCCCGAGGATCCTCTAGCTGCGTCGATCATGGAATATGTGCAGAAGGGCAGGACCATAACCTTTGTGCTTAACTTACCGGCCGATCACTGGGCTGAGGTTGGGGCTTCCATGCAGAAGTACCTGGCCGATTACGCTGACCGGGATACCCTCTTGGCTGAGGTGGAGGCCTACTGGCGAGGACTGTAAGGTGGTGTGGGGACCATTAGGCGGCCACCTGGCTGCCTAATGGTCCTTCTTTGCAGCAAGCGCAAAGCGAGGTGGGCAGTGTGCTGGCGGCAGAAAAGAGATTCGTAGACAAACTCAAGACATACCTAGTGTTCGCAGGGCCTACGACTTTGGTGTTCATCACAGTGATCATCCTGCCTTTCCTTTTTGGCATTTATCTGACTCTTACCAGCTGGGACGGCATCTCCAAGGCCTACACATTTGTCGGGTTGGCCAACTACGCGCAGGTCATTCGCGACTCTGCCTACTGGGCTTCCTTTCTGCGCACTGTTAAGTACGTATTCTTCACTGTGTTGATTGTAAATAGCCTGGGTTTTGCGTTGGCCTATGCCCTTACGGGCAACAAAGTCTTGGGGCAAAATCTGCTGCGTACAGGCTTTTTTGTTCCTAACCTTATCGGCGGCATCATTCTGGGCTTGGTATGGAGGTTTATCTTCTCCAATGTGCTAGTCTACCTGGGCCGCACCTTCGGGATCAGCTTTTTCTCTTACTCCTGGCTTGCCAATCCTAATAAGGCCTTATGGACCCTGATTATCGTCAGCGTGTGGCAGTATTCCGGGTACATGATGATCATCTTTATCGCCGGCCTTTCCAACATTCCCCATGAGCTTGTGGAGGCGGCCACCATCGACGGGGCCAATGGCTTTCAGCGTTTGCGGCACATCGTACTTCCTTTGATGGTTCCGTCCTTTGCCGTCACTGTGTTCCTGACCATTCAGCGCGGCTTTATGGTCTACGATGTGAACCTCGCTCTCACTGACGGTGGGCCCTTTAAGACTACTCAGCTCATCAGCATGCATGTCTATGAGAAAGCTTTCCTGGCTCAGCAGTACGGGGTTGGGCAGGCGCAAGCCTTCCTCCTCTTCCTGCTGGTGGCGGCCATCAGCTTGCTCCAGGTGTATTTCACCAAGAAGCTGGAGGTGGAGATGTAATGAACAAGGCTCTGCGCTGTATCATGAGCGTTCTACGCCACTTGGTGCTGTACGGCTTGTTCCTACTCTTCCTGGCCCCGTTCCTCTTGGTACTGACTAACTCATTCAAGAGCAGGCGCGAGATCCTCTCTAACCCCTTTGGGTTGCCGTCCACCTGGTCTCTGAGTAACTTCGTGACGGCGTACCGGCGCATGGGCTTCGCTCCCGCCTTCATGAACTCTCTGTTGATCACCGTGCTGAGCGTGATCGGCATTGCCGTCCTGTCGGCCATGACTGCCTATCTGTTTGCGCGTACGGATTGGCGGTTCAACAAGGTTTTGTTCTTTGCCATGGTGGCCTCTATGCTCGTCCCGTTCCAGGCTATCATGATTCCACTGGTGAGGATCTACGGAGGTCTGAGCCTGCTCAACAGCCGCTGGATCCTGATCTACATGTACTTGGGGTTCGGCGCATCCTTTGCCGTCTTTCTCTACCACGGGTTTATCAAGTCCATACCCAAGGAACTTGAAGAAGCGGCCATGATCGACGGCTGTTCAGAGCTGCAGGTTTTCTTTAAGATCGTGTTTCCACTGCTCAAATCCGTCACCCTGTCCCTGATCATCCTGGACGTGCTTTGGATCTGGAATGACTTCTTGTTGCCTTCGCTCGTTTTGATTTCTGCTCAGAACCGGACTTTGCCGCTGACCACTTACTACTTCCACGGCACTTATACTTCCGATTACGGATTGCTCATGGCTGCCCTCATGCTGACTATCATACCGGTAATCATCTTCTACTCCTTGCTCCAGAAGCACATCATCCGCGGTGTGGTGGAGGGAGCCCTGAAGCTGTAAGACAGCTAGAAACAGTACGGCGGGCTAACCGTAGCGTGGTGCACGCAGTGGCGACAGCTGTTTTGGAATGCCCGGACCTCTTCCCTTTGGGGGATCGGCACGTCCTCGTAGTCTCGTCCCCAGCATGCCCTCGTAGCTTCGTCCTAAGTTCGGCCACCTGTTGCGCAGAGTCTTGGAGGAGAGAAGAATCGACAGCCAAGGATTGGTGTTAGAGGAGTGGACTGTTCATGAACTGGAGACCAGTATCCGCTTTGCCAACGCCGTGGGAGCCCTGGTGGTAACGCGTCGGGGCGGCATCCCGGCAATGCCTACTTTGGCTGAAGTCCAGGCTCTTCTAGCTCGTCCCCTTGGCAGGTCGGATTCGTGATATGGTAGAATGGCGATAGATCCTACCGAATCTGCAACTCCCAGCTTGATGCTCCCAAGGAACAGGAGTATATTTGGATGTTACATACAAGAGCTGGAATGAGACCTACAAAGATGTAAGGCTAATAGATAGACACACTAGACAGTGCATGACTGACTCAGAGGATTGAACAAAAAGCGGACCCCATTGGGCTACATGGCTTGGGCTGATGGCAGTCTTTACAGCATAACAATGAAGAGGTGTCGTAGCATGTCTAGGATGTTCGAGATCACTGACGGGCCGTTTGAACCTACCTGGGAATCACTGCAGAACTACGAATGTCCCAAATGGTTCAAGGATGCGAAGTTCGGTATCTGGTCTCACTGGGGACCCCAAAGCGTGCCTATGTATGGGGACTGGTACGCCAGGAACATGTACATCGAGGGAACCGATCAGTATTACTACCATTGGAGACGCTATGGTCATCCTTCTGAGTTCGGGTACAAGGACATAGTAAAGCTTTGGAAGGCTGAGAGGTTTGATCCTGAAGGACTAATGAAGCTGTTTGTCGAGGCAGGCGCCAAATACTTCGTAGCTCAGGCAGTCCATCACGACAATTTCGACAACTGGGATTCCAAGCACAATCCATGGAACTCAGTAAAGGTCGGACCGCGGAAGAATATCGTCCGGCTTTGGCAAGAAGAAGCCGAGAAGCTCGGCTTGCCATTTGGGCTGTCCGAACACCTGGCCGCTACCTACTCATGGTTCAGCTACAACAAAGGCGCAGACAAGACCGGGCCTTTTGCGGGGGTTGCCTATGACGGCAACGATCCCCGATACGAGGATCTGTATCTGCCCAACAGAGACGAGTTTGAGAAAGAAAAGAAACCCTGGTACACCGACAATCCGTGGTGGCATCAGAAGTGGTTTGACCGCATGAAGGATTTGATCGATCAGCATCATCCGGATCTGCTCTACTCTGATGGACACCTGCCCTTCGGTGAAATCGGACTGCATGTTGTAGCTCACCTCTACAATACCAATGCCAAGGTTCATGGAGGCACAGGCCGCGCAGTGTACACTCAGAAACATCTCAACGAGCAGGAGTTTAAGGTTGGAATCCTAGACATCGAGCGCGGCGGACAGACCGATATATCACCGGATCCGTGGCAGACGGACACATCGATAGGCGACTGGTTCTACAACGTGCGAGATCGGTATAAGTCGGCGTCCGAGATCATAGAGACCCTAATCGACATCGTGAGCAAAAACGGAAACTTATTGTTAAATGTGCCACAGAAGCCAGATGGGACTCTGGATGATGAATGCACGTATATTCTGAAGGAAATCAGCAAGTGGATCCGCGTTAACGGTGATGGGATCTATGCGACTCGTCCTTGGAGGGTGTATGGCGAGGGTCCAACTGTTGGAAAGAGCGGATCGTTTAGCGAAAGCGCATTGGGTTGGACCAGTGAGGACTACCGCTTCACGTCAAAAGGTCGGACGATCTATGCGTTCCAGATGAGATGGCCAGACAACGGAAAGAGTCTCATTAGGAGCTTGTCTACCGACCAGGCACCTCGGATTCGTAGAGCAAGGCTCTTGGGTTCGGACATGGAGTTGAGGTTTGAGCAGGGAAACTACGGGTTGTACCTTGAGTTGCCGAACGAGAAATTGTCCGACTTTCCCCACTGCTTTGAGTTGACGACCGATTAGACGGCAAAGCCGTGTTCGCTAACGCAGCAGCTGACCACATAGAGTGAAACAATCGCCAGGAAGTCGACCACCCCGAGCTCCATCTCCTGCATCTTAGGATTGTATGAACCTGGATACTGGGGAGATTGGAGATGCTCGTCGAAAGATAGCGGCCATCATCGGACAGGCACAGATCCTCGACAAGCAGGCCGTGGAACGCCTTCGGCAGGCGGTTTACCAGTAAGAAAAGCGCGTATCGACATAACATTCGTCATCTCGTGGGGCGGAGTGCTCATACTGGGCACTCCGCATGGTATATCTGCCACTCCCGGGTTCCTATCAACTTCGCCGGGAATGAGTCACTTAGGCCGAGAACACCAACGGTGCGGTCATCGATCAACCTCCAATAGGAGCCATCTCAGGCAATGAGCGCGGTGCTGCTCGTCACTGCCGGATCACTCGTCGTTTATCTGGCTGTTGTAAGTCATGACGAGGGTGTATAGACGCCCTACATCATTGTCTTGCGGGAGAGCCAGGAAGCCGTCGCCCGCTCCAAACAGCATCGTATAGTATGTCAGCATGGAGATGTCCACGTATGTGAGCCAATCGATGTTGGTTCTGACCTGTGTAGGAAGGCTCTTCTTGTACTCTGAAGCGAAGACTCCGGCCAGTTCCTCTATCACTGGCTCGAGAGTCTTCACTATCGGTGCGAAGATCTGTTCCGTCAGCCTGAGATACTCGCTATGCTTCAGGATCACAAACTGAGGAGAATAGCCGTCTTCGGTCTTTGTCACCAATCCTGCCTGAATGGCAGTGGCCAACAGCTCTTTCTGCTCTAGATCGAACTGCTTGAGGAGGCCAGGCTCGACTAGAGATCGGAACAAGCTGTGATACTGCTTGGCTCGGTAATGATTGCCGATGAACTCGAAGGAATGGTTCACGAACGTGTATACCCCAAGCCAGAAGAGGGCCTCTGTCTCACTGAACCTGTGCATGACTAGCCCGTTCTGGCCATTCCACCCCTCAGGATCCTGCCATCCATCTGGATTTATCTGTTGATCTCTGGATTGGTCGATTCCAAGAGGATAGTATCTGCCGCCATCCGGTCTGATGGGCGGTCGCTTGCTGACCCTAAGCCTCCTGAGTGTCGGCGATGCATGGCCGCTATAGTAGTTGTATAGTACCAGAAGAGGCCACAACAGCCGGCCAAACGGAAAGGCGCTGCCGTGAAACCCGATTCGCTTGATGTCCTCTTCTTTGTCACAGAGTGACTTAAGCAGGACATCTATGCATCTCTCCTTGTACGACAGAAACACCTCGCCTAGCCTTTGCTTATCCCGTCTGTTGCTTATGTAGAATGTCGTGAAGTACCTCACTCCTTCTAGCCTCATGAACTCGTGCTTCACCAGCCAGTCGAGGTCAAACTCAAGGTATGGCCTGGGTATGCCGGTCTGCTTGACAAGGTCTTCTATGGTCTTGCCTTCCCTGTAGCAGAGAAGACACAGATTCTGGCGGATAAGGCTCTCGTTGAGTCTCGTGATATCTGGGCATCCTCCTTCGCCGGACATCGCTACGCTTAGTCTGCCAGGATGATATACGAACGATCTTTCCATCTCCATGTCCGACAACTCCCTTCTCATTCGGTTGCGAGCATCAAAGAGGTGCCATTTCACGGCGCCTTCAGTGGTGCCGAGTCGACGGGCGACTTCGGAGATCGAGAGTCCATCGATGTAGTGAAGGACCACCACATCCCTCTGTCTCCGACTCAGGTTGGTCACGGTCCGCCGCATCCGCTCGAGTTCGGCGTTCAGAACCATTCGACTCACGACAGCCTCTGAGTGGTCGCTGTCCGATTCGACTACCATTGACTCCTCAAGGCTCATCTCGTTAGCCCTTCCCTTGGAGCGCCTGAGCCGTCTGCACCAGACATAGTACGCCACCTTCCAGACGAAATTCTCAAGCTTGTCAATATTGGGTTCCCTGGTGACGGCGCTAAAAACTTCGCACAGCACCTCCTGGGCAAGGTCTTCGGCGTCCTGACGGCTGTAGGATCGCCTGATAGCCCAGTTTAGCAACCTTGAGGCGTACTCGTCTGTGATTTGCTGAAACAGTCTCTGATAGTCCATCTTGGCCGTCCTCTCTGTCGCTCTTCACCTATATAGTAGCGAACATGGCTATTAGGTTAGGAAGGTTGGACAAAACAATGAGGATTTCCTTGCCCCGTGAGGCCAACAGGCCGTGTCTCTTGCCGTTTGTTGGTTTAGCCAACAGGCCGATCTGGTGAACAGCGCGTTTTGGGTCCGTCGCGGAGGCGGGTCCCAGTCTTTCCTTTAGGAGAGAAACGAAGGGTTAGATGCGGCAAACACGCAACGGTAGCGGACGTTCTTGCCTCAACGCGCTTAGGTTGGCTGCTGCTCAACCGCTAGATCGTTGGATGAGGAAGACTCTGAGCGGTGTTGGCTCATGACTGTTTGGCTACAGGAGCAGGCAGTCAAGCTTGGAGTACCGTTTGTTGAGCTGACAGGTGCCGAGACTAGGGATGAGGCTGTCGCGATTTGCGTCGATGCAGCTGGAGCGCAGCATCCGCTTTGCCAACGCCGTGGGAGCCCTGGTGGTAACGCGTCGGGGCGGCATCCCGGCAATGCCTGCTTTGGCTGAGGTCCAGGCGCTTCATAGAGCGTCCTCTTGGCAGGTCGGACTCATGATATGGTAGAATGGCGATAGAACCTACCGATCAGGTGATGATCATGCCGACAATCAGAGACGTGGCTGAAAGGGCGGGGGTTTCTGTCACCACAGTATCCAGGGTTCTCAACAACCGTGGCTACATCAGCGAAGCCACTCGTCGTAGAGTGTATAAGGCTATGGAAGAATTAGACTATCAGCCCAATGAAGTGGCCCGTTCGCTGTTCCGCAAGCGTTCAAACATCATCGGCTTGATCGTGCCCACCGTGGCTCATCCTTTTTTTGCGGAACTCACGGCCTCTGTGGAAACGTATGCTTACGCTCGGAATTACAAGGTCCTCATCTGCAACTCCCAGCTCGATGCCTCCAAGGAACAGGAGTACATTTGGATGCTTAGGCGCAATCAGGTGGACGGCATTATTATGGCTAGCCATACTTTGGAAGTTGATGAGTACAAAAAGCTGAACCTCCCGGTGGTGGCTTTCGAGCGCTCTATTTGTGACCGGATTCCCTATGTCACTTCAGATAACTACCAGGGAGGGAAACTGGCTGCAGAGCTCCTGCTGGCACGTGGTTGCAAAAAGATCGCCCACATGTGCGGGTCACTTCATCTTAATATGCTGGCCAATCAGAGGCATCAGGCTTTCGTGGATGTGGCAGAGGAACGCGGGGTACCGTACTTCACTGTGGAAACTGGTATCAACGTGTTTGAGATCGACCGCTACGAAGAACTCCTCATAGACCTTTTTGCGCAGCACCCAGATGTCGACGGCCTGTTCGTAAACAGCGACATTATGGCCCTAGCTGCCATAAAGGCGTGCCGGAAGCTCGGTAAGCGTGTCCCAGAGGATGTGAAAGTGATTGGCTACGATGATGTGGCCATTGCCTCCCTCGTTTCTCCCCAAATCACTTCTGTCCGCCAGCCGCTGGCGGCTATGAGTGAGCTCTCCGTCCAGCTCATTGAAGACCTGCTCGAAGGACGCCCCGTTCAGGTAGAGAACTGCCTCCCGGTACAGCTCGTCGAACGGGAAACGACTTAAGGAAGCGCCGGCATGCTGCTGGCGTTTGTCTTGATCTCATGATCTCATATGCTAACCGGTGTTAGTTGTCTGTGAAAACGTCCGCTCACCTGGGGCAAGAGAGATCATAGATAGGTTAGAGAAGAAAGGCATGGTCGTCTTTGAGAGCACGTTGTTCTCCCGATCGGGGCAAGCATATATCAACTACTTAATCTTCCTTCGGCTGTTTGTAATCGTAGTGATCAAGATAAATGACGACTTCTGTATCTATGAAGAGCGTAGGAAGGCTCATGGTGATGGAGAGGCGACATACTAGCCGATCATTGGGCCATCATGAACTATGGTCATGCCGATGGGTCGTCAGTTGATCCAGTTGTTGTTCTTGAAATAAGTCTGCTACGGTACATCCACAACTCCCTAGTGAACTAAGGCTTGCGGAAGAATGCCGACTGAACGTGGCCTTTCTGTGGTTTCTAGGGTCGGGCATCGATAGAATTACCTCTGATCACGGCGTTCTATCGAAGGCGAGGAAGAGGTTTGGGCGTGGGAACTCCAAGCTAGGTCAGTCGGATGACAGGCTCACTAGGATGGAGAACGTGCTCGAGCGTGTTCTGAGCGCATGGTAGGAGTTCTAGCGCCAGGCATTGGTCTCTCTCCAGGGCTATAATAGAATAATATGGGAGATAATGAGTGTCAGGTGTTGCCTTTCCGAGCTGGCGGAGCGATGCGTAGTGCAATAAGCGGACGCAACGAAGTGACCATACCGTTCGAGCATGGCTCGCACATTTGAGGAGGGAGATCACATAATGCGTAGGAGTGAAAAGGGCCGCATTGGTATTGGGATGGCGTTAGTATGTGTGCTGTGTTTCGCTGTGTTCGTGTTTGGGACAGAGGCTGTGTGGGGCAGCGAATCTGTCGATGCGACCACTAGCGTCCCACCGAGCAGAGTCATCGAGAGAGCTGTTCCTGGTTCGGGCCAGAAGCTGATAACCCAAGAGCGCGTGGAGATGCTTGTGGAGAAAGACTTCTGGACTCATAGGCTAGAAGGTCCTCGTCTGCACGCTGGAGACCTCTGGATTGTTGAGGCTGGAGGTTGTGTCTTCATCAAAAGGGCCGTGGTGCATTGACCGCGGCCCTGCGCTTACTTCTCGACAGCCTCCAAGAGTTGTCTCACTTCTGCAGCTATAGCCTTGACGTTTGCGAGTATGAAGTCTCGACCATGCTCAGAGGTTGCCGTCCGCGGGTGATCGTTTGGCGGCACGCTATAGTCCTTCGTTGGATTACCGACTCACATACTGCAGACGCATGAGCTGCGTCCACGTTCAGAGGCAGGTGAGGTCTGTTTAGGTGTACATGGTATAATAAACTAGTCCAGCCACATGTCACACATGTCATGAGCGCCTAGGCAGCCAATAGGAGGGTGCTGAGCGTGATCAGGGAGATCCAGGCAAAGACGATATTGTCGCGAGTCACCAACGGTTGGTTTGGCTGCCGGTACAACATGAACCTCTATAGAGGCTGTCAGCACCAGTGTATCTACTGTGACTCGCGAAGTGAGTGCTACAGGATAGAGAACTTCAACGACGTCCTTGTCAAGGTTAACGCAATTGATCTTCTGAGGGACGAGCTACCGCGCAAGCGTGTTAAGGGGACGATCGGGACCGTCTCTTTCCCGGACTGAGGTGGAAGTACCAGAGAACCTATGGGAACCGCTACTCCTGTGATGTGCCTGCCGCTGCGGAACTCTATGCCAAGACGAGTGCTGAGTGTAACCGACTGGGCATCGTGACTGACTTGGCGAAGGTCAAGGTATATGTCCCGCACGTCGGAGTTACTGATAGGCCTGGCGACAGCCGGAGGGCGGATCTTCAGCTCAGCCTGTTCGATATCGATCAGGAAGGGGCGCCGTAGCCATCGTAGGGCCGCTTTCCGCTTGCACAGAAGGAAATTCCACGATTCTTGTTGAGCTTTTCCTGAAAATGTAGACTGTGCCCAGTCTTGCTTTGCGGATTGGGACATCGTTCCTGAGCTCTTCAGCAAATTGTCTTGACTCCTAACATATTTGGTATTATCATATACCTAGCAACACTAAGTATATGGTGTAGCGAGGTTTATGTGATGGTTTTCAACAAGGAGCTGCTCAGAGGCACTCTCGAGCTGATAGTGCTGCATCTCATATCCATCGGCGACACTTACGGATACGCGTTGACGGGTCGGGTGAGCGAGCTGAGTGAGGGACGCATAGATCTCAAGGAAGGGACTCTGTATCCTATCCTTTACAGGCTCGAAAACGAGGGTATGGTAGAGAGCTTCTGGGCAACTCAGGAGAGGGGAGTTCCTCGGAAATACTACCGCATTACAGAAAAGGGCCGTGGACGGCTGGGAGAACTCCGGGAGGAGTGGTCAGCCTTCGTCGAGTGTGTGGCGAAAATCCTTATGTGTGAAAGGCAAGGTGACAGCACCGATGGATGTGCGAATCCGTAGGTACATACTTACTGTAATGCAGCACATATACCTCAAGACCGAGTTGAGGAGAAAGATAGCTGAAGACCTCAAGGCAATGATGCTCTCTGCCTGCCAGGATCGCCCAGTTGAGGACGTTATTCGAGACATGGGGAGTCCTGTACGGATGGCCAAGGAGCTCATGGATGCCCACGGCGTGAGTCTCGAGGAGATGGGTGTTGTGAACGCCATGATGTATGCCTCGACTCACGGCCTTGAGATGAAATCAAAGGCGCAGATCGGAGGCAGACCTCTGATCCATGTGTCTATGGGAATTGATGAGGAGACAGGCGGTCCGAGAGTAGCGAGTGGGATCATCGCCATTGGCAACATCGCAAAGGGCTGGATAGCTATTGGCGGCATTGCCATGGGCGGGCTGGCCATCGGCGGATTGGCAATCGGTGGGCTTGCCTTTGGTGGGGGAACCATAGGGCTGATCGCACTTGGTGGCTTGGCTTTGGCAGTATTGATTGCGATGGGTGGAGCTGCTCTGGCCGGAGGGGTGTCCATAGGCGGGCTGGCTATGGCGCTATGGACTGCGATAGGCGGCTATGCGCGAGCAATGAACGTGTATGACTACGAGCGCCGGAGTGTCGCGCTTCCAGCGTGGACGGAGTGGCTGGTTGCGAATGAACACACTTTGGGTGCGCTCGTCATTGCTTTGATTGCGGGACCTCTGATGTACATACTGGGGCTGGCTATAGCGAGGGCATTAAACCTGGATGTGAGAGACATAGTGAAGTAGTGAGGCGAGAAGACGCAGAGAAAGGACTGCGACACGATTTGGCATGAAGCGTTGTTGTGTGCCTGTCCTATCGTTGTTTTTGTTTGACAAACATCTGCCACGCAATCTATAATTTTGTTAGACATTGGCAGGTATTCAGCCTCACTATGCACTCTTGCCAGAAAGACGCTGAGCGAGCAGGCTGGCTTAGACTGGTTTCAAGCATTCACTTCCATCAGAGACTATTCAGCCGACAGACTGATCCTCAACAGACATTTCCAGCACCAAACGCTCAGCCGATTGATTAGTTTCAAACACTGAATCCCGGCAGGGAACACCTAGTCGGCAGACTCACTCCATATCAGCAGTTCAGACAGAGAGGTTTGAGCAAGTAGACTGGTCCTACGCCTAACGCGACTGAGAGACTAGCTGCTCGACTGATTTTAGATACGCACTTACGCATAGAATTCTGCGTAGGCAACTTGGTCTTGACTACGTTTTTTCGGTAGAAAGGCCGGGCCGAACGGTCGATAAAGACTACGGTGAAGGTGGTGTTGCCTGGCAATAGAGTCAGCGAGGTTGTCTGGATGGGTAGGTTGAGGCGGGCAGAGTGAAGCAATTTCAAAGGAGGGTCATTAATGAGGAGGAGACTCTTGGCTGTCGTTTGCGGGCTGTTTTTGGTCTTCTGTGTAACCTCCTATGGGCTCGCTAAGGATGTAACTTTGACTGTGTGGGAATCAACAGGTGGGCCTGATGAGTTCATCAAGCAGGCGGGTGAGGCGTTCACCAAACTCTATCCCCACATCAAGATCAATTATGTAAATGTTGAGCTGGGTGATTCGACGACCCAGATCGCATGGGATGGACCGGCTGGAGTGGGCCCGGATCTGTTTGCCGCACCGCATGACAAACTTGGAGAGTTGGTCGTGGGCGGCCATGTTCTTCCAACTGCCGATCCAGACGAGGTCGGTGCAAAGGTACTCGAATCCTGCAGAGATGCGTTGACCTATGATGGAGTTATGTATGGTTATCCGGTATCAGCTGAAACGTATGCTTTGTTCTACAACAAGGCTTTGATTAGTGAGGATGAGGTGCCGACTACTTGGGAGGAGCTGAAGGAGTTCTGCAGAGCCTTCAACAAAGCAAACCCAGGCAAGTACGGCTTCCTCATGGACGTGGGCAACGGCTATTACACCATTATCTTTACGACCAGCCAAGGCAACCGCTTGTTTGGCCCGGACGGCACTGATACTACAAACACCAATATCAACTCACCAGCCTCTGTGGAAGGCATGAAGTTCTTCCAAAGCTTGAGAGAGATCCTTGATGTGCCCGCAGCAGACCTTACCACATCTATCTGTGACAGCGTGTTTATGAGCGGTGGAGCTGCGATGTACATTACCGGACTGTGGAACGTAGCTAACTTCGAAAACGCTGGATTGGACTTCGGCGTTGCGCCCCTGCCTGCTCTGCCTGGCAATGACACACCGCCCGCCTCTTTCTCGGGCACAAGGGCGATGTTTGTTTCAGCCTACAGCGAGAACTACGAAGAGGCCGAGCTGTTTGCTAAGTTCCTGATCTCCGAGGAAATGCAGAGGCTGCGCTTTGACATCACCGGCACTCTGCCTGCAATTGCGCTTGAGGTGGAGAGCCCGTATATCGAGGGCTTCCTGACGCAGCTTGAATATGCGTTCCCGATGCCTTCGATCCCGCAGATGAGTGCTTACTGGAGCGCAATGAACGCAGCCAGCGCCAACATTTGGGACGGAGCTGATGTCCAAGCCGAACTCGATGCGGCCAACTCGGCGATTCTTCAGTAAGTGAAAGCACGTTGTTGGAGGGTATCTGACTGGATACCCTCCTTCTGCTATTAGCTAGACCCCTCCTCCGGTGAGGTGCTAGACATACTCATTAGTCTTCTGCTCTAGTGAGGTGCTGAGATGGAAACCTCAATCAGTCTTGAGCCTAAGCCAGCTGACGCCGGTGGCAGGAAGAAGGTATTGATTGCTTCGATTGTGTTCATGGGCTTGGGGCACATTCTTTATCTCAAGCAGTATCTCAAGGGCTTTTTTCTTGCCACTGTTGAGGCTGTTTTTATTGCTTTCTTGCCTAGGATAACTAAGGCTTTGATCAATCTGCAGACACTAGGCGAACCAAAGCCTCATCTGCCAATCAGACTTCGGGACAATTCCATTTTCATGCTGATTGATGGCGTGGTGGTTGTTGCTGCAGTTGCTGTTTTCATCGCTACCTACATCATCTCAGTCAGAGACGCCGTGACTGAGTATGATCAATCGAGAGGAAGGACGGTTGGGATAAGGGAGAGTATCAACAAGGCGTTTCCGGTCCTTGGGTTGGCTCCGAGCATCGGCCTGATCATCTTCTTTGTCGTTGTGCCTCTGGTGTTTTCAGCCTGTGTAGCGTTTACCAACTACTCGTCTCCTGCGCACATCCCCCCCAACAACACTGTGGATTGGGTGGGATTTGATAATTTCAGGGCACTGTTTGGAGGCAGCAAGATCTGGACTCAGGCCTTGGGCAGAGTCGCGCTTTGGACGTTGATCTGGGGCGCCTTAGCCACAGCAACCTGCTATTTTGGCGGGATGCTGATGGCTGTCATTTTAAAGGAGAGCAAGATCAGGATTGCGCCAATCTTCCGCACGATTTTTATCCTACCCTATGCCATCCCCTCGGTTATAAGTATGCTGGTGTGGCAAAACCTTCTCAACGCGACGTTTGGCACTATCAACCGCACTCTGCGCGCTCTTGGAATCATATCTGTGAGCATCCCTTGGCTGGGCGATCCAACGATGGCGAAGTTTACGGCTGTGATGATCAACCTCTGGGCAGGCTTCCCTTACTTTATGCTCTTGATTTCAGGCAGTATGTCTGCGATCCCACAGGATATTTATGAAGCTGCCGAGATTGATGGAGCAGGGAAGTTCCAGGTGTTTAGCAAGATTGTCTTTCCGATTGTCCTGTACCAAACTGCGCCTTTGATCATCATGTCGTTTACCCACAATGTCAACAACTTCGGTGCGATATTCTTTTTGACCGGAGGCGGGCCTGTAGTGCCGGATACGACTGTCACGAGTGCTGGCGGTACAGACATCCTAGTGACTTGGATCTACAATTTGACTGTCAACTTGAATCAGTACCACTATGCATCCGTGCTTGCAGTGATGATCTTTATGGTCCTTGCGCCAATCGCGATCTTCAATCTCCAGCGCACCAGGTCTTTTAGGGAGGGGGAGCTGTAGATGAGAGGCAAGGCTAGGGTCAATCTCAACACAGTTATTGTCCTAGTGTTCTTGGCTATATGTTCAATTGGAGTTCTCTACCCGATTGTGTATGTTGTCAGCGCAGCTTTCACTCCCGGTTCGTCGATTGCCCTTGACATCGTTCCTTTTGGAAGCGGCGTAACGCTGGATCATTTTAGGTATTTGTTCAAGAACACGAACTACCCGATCTGGTTTAGGAACACATTCATCATTGCGATTTCTACCAGCATCAGCACTGTCGTACTTGCATCGCTTGGTGCGTATGTGTTTTCTCGGTTTCGTTTTACGCTAAAAAAGAGTCTGATGACAGCGCTGTTGATCCTGCAGATCTTCCCATCCTTCATTGGGATGGTGGCGATTTATGTGATTTTGCTGCGGGTTGGCGGGCTCAACACGCTCTGGGGCCTCGTGTTGGTATATGTGGCGGGCAACATCCCCTACAACACTTGGCTTGTCAAAAGCTACATAGACACTATCCCAAGAAGTCTCGATGAGGCTGCGATTATTGATGGTGCGAGTCACTTCAGGGTGTATTGGCAGATTGTGATGCCTGTTGCGAGGCCGATTTTGACCTTCTTGGCGATCGCAAGTTTTACGGGCCCCTGGATGGATTTTATCTTTCCAAAATTGGTGCTGCGCTCAGCTGACAAGCAGACTTTGGCCTTGGGTTTGTTTAGCTTTGTGACGGATAAGAAAAACCAGTTTACAGTTTTTGCAGCCGGCTCACTACTCGTTGCAATACCGTTTGTCATTTTCTTTATTGCAACACAGAAGCTGTTGATCGAGTCGTTGGGTGCCTCGACGGTGAAGGAATGAGAGGTTAGCTGCAGCGGGCGGAGTTCCTAGCTCAAACCGCAGGATTGACTGATACTGCGCCAGACGGGCCAAGAGTGCTGGTGGTTGGGTCCTCGGCATAGGCTGCATGACTGGTCAATGGAGAGGGTTGATTATGAAGAGGAACATCTTCGTTCAGGCGATCATGATGTCGGCGCTGCTGATTCTGGGTATGCCTTTTGGCGGCTATACCTTTGCTAAGTCGAGTGAGCGGCCGGGCATATTTGTGGAGAAGGTTGAAGGCATCCCGGCGGACTTCATTAAGGGTGCCGATATTTCGAGTGTGATTGCTTTGGAAAACAGTGGTGTGGTTTTCTATAACGCTGAGGGTGAAGTTCAGGATATATTTCAGACCCTGAAAGAACACGGTATCAACTACATCAGGGTGCGGGTGTGGAATGATCCGTATGACGCAGAAGGCAATCCTTATGGCGGAGGCAACAACGACCTGGCGACTGCTGTTAAGATCGGCAAGAGGGCGACTGCCCAAGGGTTGAGGCTGTGTGTCAACTTCCACTACTCGGATTTCTGGGCCGATCCAAGCAAACAGCAGGCTCCGAAGGCCTGGGAAGGCATGAGTATCGATCAAAAAGCGAATGCCCTGTATGAGTTTACCAAGCACTCACTTGAGACGCTCCTGAGAGAAGGCATTGACGTCGGCATGGTGCAGATTGGCAATGAGACTACAGGCAAAATGTGCGGCGAAACCAACTGGATCAACATCACCAAGCTTATGAATGCAGGCAGCAGGGCAGTGCGGGAGGTAAGCGCGGCGTTTGATACGGACATCGAGATAGCTGTGCATTTCACTAATCCCGAGCGGGGAATCAGGGAATACCACCGCTATGGGATGATCCTTGACAACTTCAATGTGGATTATGACATCTTCGCAAGCTCCTATTATCCTTACTGGCACGGCACACTTGAGAACTTGACAGCTGTCTTGAAAGATATCGCCGAAAGCTTTGGCAAGAAAGTGATGGTTGCAGAGGTCGCTTATGCTTATACATACGAAAACGGAGATGGCTTCGGCAACACCATTTCTGAGGAGTCCTATGTGGTCAAGCCTTATCCGATTACAGTCCAGGGCCAGGCCAATGCTATCCGGGACTGCATTCAGGCAGTTGTGGATGTAGGCGGGGCGGGTATCGGTGTCTTCTACTGGGAGCCGGCTTGGGTTCCGGTGCCCGGCAGCAATTATGAGGAGCGGTTTGAGTTGTGGGAGAAGTACGGCTCGGGTTGGGCAACCAGCTTTGCAGCATCGTATGATCCCGCAGATGCGGGTGTGTACTACGGCGGCAGTTCCTGGGACAACCAAGCGTTGTTTGATTTCAACGGCCGGCCACTGGCTTCGCTGCAGGTGTTCAAATATGTGGACACAGGTGCTGTGACTGATTTGTATATTGACGCTGTAAAAGAAGTAGAGGTGAAGGTCAGGATTGGCGATCCGGTCATTTTGCCGGAGGCTGTGACAGTCATCTACAACGACAGCTCTACGAGTGAAGTTGCTGTGGTGTGGGATGATGTCGACTTGGAAGCGATGTCCAAGAGCGGGCCTCAGGACTACATCGTCTATGGAACCGTAACAGATCAATCTGGAGCAGTGCGGGCTCTGGCCAAGATCTCTGTTGTTGAAAAGAACTACGTTGATAACCCTAGTTTCGAAGAAGCGGATATGAGCATGTGGAAGATCACCAACATCAATAATGTCACCACGGAACTAGGTGTTATCGACAAGATGCAGGATGCTCACAGCGGCACCAAGTCACTACATTTTTGGTCTCGCAGCGATGTTCATTTCACAGTGGAGCAGACAGTGGAGAACCTGGCGCCTGGGTTGTACAACTTCAGCTTGTTTATCCAGGGCGGTGATGCCGCTGAACAAGAGATCTACATCTATGCGATTGCAGACGGTGAGACCTATCGAGTGGATACTAATATCGATGGGTGGCGCAACTTCCGCAACCCAATCATCCGAGATATCCCCGTAAGGTCGGGCGCGATCACTGTCGGAGCTTATGTCAAGTGTAGCCCCGGAGCCTGGGGGACTCTGGATGATTTCTTGTTGGCTCCTGTTGAACCAAATCCGTGAGAGCCGATCACAAGCCGGTGAGGGGACGAT
>ERZ773359.2938-NODE-2938-length-20506-cov-12.529216_pt1 | contig 20506 bp, 18 predicted proteins | sample MGYA00374955_ERZ773359 | MGnify/ENA primary metagenome ERZ773359 (study PRJEB29098, sample SAMN04486028) | biogas fermenter metagenome | study: EMG produced TPA metagenomics assembly of the Biogas fermentation microbial communities from Germany - Plant 4 DNA1...
AGGAACGATAACGCGCTCAATCTTAACGTTAAAGAGAGCCTCAGCTTCAGCGACCTTTCCTGAGTTTTCTAGAGATTCTAGATTGTCCACCCAGCCAACAAAGGTAACTGTCTTGCCGCCAAAATCATACTCCTGGGCCAAGACAGGAAGGTTGGAAAGAGACAAAACAACAACCAACAATAATGCCGTCCAAATACTCTTCCTCATCACAGCACAACTCCTTCTTTAATTTTTAAAGTCTCGTGGTACGGTATTTGTACCGTACCATCATTTGTTAAGTTTCTATGAAGCACATCGTTTTCATGCTGTGTCCTTAATTTTTTCATCTTAAAATTCCCGATGTTTCGCTGCACCTCTTCGGGCACACTATGACTAAAGCATAGAAGGGAGGAGTGTAATGTCAAGGGACAGACAAATTGAGGCGCTAAATGAACTACTGAAGGGCGAGTACATGGCCAGAGATATCTACGACAAAACAAAGAATATCCAAGGCGATGAACAGGTCCAGAACATGCTGGCCAAGTTTCAGGAAGACCATGATCGCCATATCCAACAGCTTGAGGACAGAATCAGGCAGCTCGGAGGTGAACCACAGTCCGGGGCCGGTATAGCCGGAACCATGGCCAACCTGTCAGCAATGTATAAGTCATTACTAGGCCCTGACGCTCTGCTCAAACAGGTATATGAAGGAGAGAAGATGGGCGTCGATGCCTATGATGATCGCCTAGATGCCCTTGATCCCGAGAGCCTCGCCCTTGTGCGGCGCATTAAGGAAGAAGATCACAAGCATTTGCAGTTCTTCGAAGAACGGATTAACCAAGAAAAAAGCACCTTGCGATAATGCAGGGTGTTTTTCTTGACAGTAGAATATCTTACTAGTACCTGTTTTCCAACTCTATTTGGCCAAGGAGGGTTCTGCAATGGATGTTCTGGGTTCGCTCGTGAGTTCCGTTGTGCAGGTAGTGATCTTTTCTGCCGTTCCGTTTGTGTGGTGGGCTGTTACAGAGCGAGGCAGGGTACCGTTTTTCAAATGGGTTGGGCTGAAAAGGCCTGCTCTTGCAGACAAGCAGCGAGCTGCGCTTGTTATAGGAGCTGCCGTTGTGTTCAGCGTATCTATGCAGTTTGTCATTCCTCACCTTGTAGAAACGGATGACACAGCCGTCTCTGCATTTGTCGGCCGAGGTATGGCGGCATTTGTCCCGGCGCTGCTCTTTGCCTTTATCTCAACTGGGCTATCCGAAGAAATCCTATTCCGTGGTTTTCTTGGCAAGCGTCTTGTGGCACAACACGGCTTCGTGATCGGAAACATCGTGCAGGCATTCGTCTTCGGCCTGATTCATGGGATACTGTTTTGGGGCAAGACCGGCACGCTCGTAAGTGCATTAATTGCGGTTGTCACTGGGTTTACGGGCTGGCTTATGGGTTACGTCAATGAAAGAATTGCTGATGGATCCATCGTTCCCAGTTGGATGATTCACGGGATTTCGAATATGCTCTCTGCGTTGTTTGTCATGTTCTAGAGCGAATCTGTTGGAAGACTTGGTGCAAGTATGCCCAATTATTAGAATACACCCTCGAACTGTATTCAAAGGTGATAAATCACTCTCCAGGAAGGAGGCAGCGCTGTGGATGAGCCCATTATTCCGGATCATGTACGCAGAAGGCAGCAGCGATCAAGAAACATCCGAGGAAGACAGTTCAGTCTCATGTTGTTTACTTTTCTCATTATTGCCGGGCTTGTCGCCGCTGCCTACCATATCTTCATCCCTAAGGACGAACCGTTTGTCTTGAGTTTCTTTACCTATGCCGAAGTTGGTTCGAGAGATTTCTTGGAGACTTTCACGACTCGCGGATACGTCAGGCCCCGATTCACATATCCATTAGCATCGGACATCTCAGGACAGATCGAGGAAGTTTACGTGCACGAAGGTGAGTATGTTCAGGCAGGAGATCCGATTCTCCGTCTTTACTCGGAGAAGTTGGTAGAGGAGCATCGCCAAGCAGAGAATGCTCTCATCAAGGCTGAACACTCCCTTGACGAACTGCGCCTTAGGCAGGAAATGGAACTAGAAAACCAAGTCTTGAAAGCCCAAGACGATGCAGCAGCAGTGGACAATGCTGAGCGGCAGCTCGCTCTGCAGGAAGAGCTCTTTAAGCTTGGTGCTATTGCTCAGGTGGAGCTCGACCGTGCCAGACAGGAGCTCGAAGGGGCCAAACGGCAGCTGAGGCAGAGTGAGCATCAGCTTGAACTAACAAAGCGTACTCATGCAGCCGATCTTGCCGCAGCACAGAAGGCTGTGGAAGATGCGCGTTCTGACTTGGCTAAAGCAGCTGAGCGGCTCGATAAATTCGTAATCCGCGCACCAATCAGCGGCAGAGTCCTTTCGTTGTCGATTCCTGTCAGCCGCGAGCTGTCCGAGAACCAACAGTTTGGTGAGCTTGCGGATCCTGCTGACCAGATCGTGGAGCTCGAAGTTTCGCCAGCGCACACCGAGCTTTTTTCGGTTGGGAGTAAGGTAGAAATCACGGTGGGACAGCAGAGCTATGCAGGCGAGGTCACGTACGTAGCTCCTCAAGCCCGGCAGGGCACCAACGGGCCGGTGGTACCAGTTAGAGTAGCGTTCTTAGATGATGCATCTCAGCTTCTTCCCAATACAGGTGTCAACGTCGATATTCATGTGCGGCTGCACCAAGATAGTCTCTATCTGCCTCGCGGCCCATACTTGACCAGCGGACAGCAGCTGTTTGTATATGTAATTGAGGGTGACCGGGCGGTGCGGCGAGAGGTGCAGTTCGGGCTGCTGCAGGGAAGCCATATCCAGGTATTGCGAGGTTTAGAGCTTGGTGAGAGTGTAATAACCAGCTCCTACGATACATTCCGCCATCTAGAGGAAATCGCTATCCTACCAGAAGGAGGTCACAGGCAGTGATCAAGCTGGAAGACATTTCAAAGGAGTACTATATGACCAAAGTCAAGGTTGAGGCCCTGCGCGGCATCAATCTAGAGATCAATAGGGGAGAGTTTGTCTCCATAATGGGCCCTTCTGGTTCAGGTAAGTCGACTCTGCTTAACATTGTCGGTGTCCTCGACCAGCCTACCAGCGGTGCCTATTATTTGGAAGGCGTGGATATCACGCAGCTGCGGGACAAGGAGTTGGCTCAAATCCGAAACCGCCATTTCGGCTTCATCTTTCAGAGCTACAACCTTTTTCCCGAGCTCACGGCCTTAGAAAACGTTATGGTTCCCATGATGTATGCAAGACTCCCCAAGCGAGAGCGAATCGAGCGCGCCAAACAGCTGCTTGCGCAGGTGGAGATGGACCACCGTTTTGATCATTTCCCAAATCAGCTGTCAGGTGGTGAGCAGCAGCGGGTTGCCATTGCCCGGGCCCTGGCAAACAACCCAACTCTGATTTTGGCAGATGAACCGACCGGGAATCTGGCTACTGAGCAGAGCATGGAGATTATGGAGCTTCTCACGCAGCTGAATGAACGAGGGACAACTGTGGTTATGGTCACACACGATCCGCTCATCAGTTCTTTTGGGAAGCGGTTGGTGAAGCTGCAGGACGGCAGGATTCTCTCTGATGAACCAATAGAGCGCACTGCTTAATCTGGGAGGTGCAGAGGTTGACGAAGAACATAAGCTGCTGGCTCTTGCTCATGATTGTGTTCTTTACGGTGTTTACCCCTCTTCAGGTGCAGGCTTCAGAGGTGCTTGAGGTATCGATTGCCGAGGCAGTCGAGTACGCACTGTCTCACAATCTAGATCTGAAACTCGCTGCCTTGGAGTTGGAGCAGGCACAAGCAGGTATGCGCCGCGCAGAAATCGTGGGCGATGAGGAGATGTTGAAAGAGGCTGCCGAGAAGCTCGATGCAGCCACCGAAGCCTATGAGAGTTTGAGGCAAGAGCTTAGTACCAAAGTCCAGAACGTCTACTTAGAAGTCTTACATAATTCCCTCGCCTTAGAGAGACAGGCGGCGGCCAAGACACGGGCTGAGGAACAGCTGAGAGTTGACGGGAGCAAGTATGCAGCCGGGTTGCTCTCTTCGTTGGATATCATGCGGGCAGAAATCAGTTTGGCAAATGCAGAGAACAACTATGCGGCTGCTCAGGATGCCCTGGCTACCAACAAGTTGCGCCTCAGTGAACTTCTAGGACTGCCTCTGCATATTGAAGTAATCCTCACAGAACGCCCGGCCTTGGATTACGTTCCTTTCGATTATACCCTTGAAGAATGTTTCAACATGGCCTTGGAAATAGATCAAGGAATCCGCCGGGCCCGCGAAGCTCTAGAAAAGGCACACGAGGCCGTGAAAGCAGCTCAGAATCCATTTGTTGCTAAAGTTCAGCTTGAAGACGCCCAAGCTGCAGAAAAGCGGGCCGAGATCGAATTGGAGAAGGCCGAGACAGCGCTGTATTTCCGCATTCGGAATGACTACCTGACGCTGATGCGGGCTGCTCAGAATGTCAAGGTTAAGGCAAGAGAGGTCGAGCTGGAGCAGCGGATTCTGGAGGCAGAGGAAATCAAGTATAGCGCTGGGGTAGTCAGCAATGCTCAGATCGTGGCTCAGCAAGAGAAGCTTGCAGCAGTTGAGCAAGAGTACAGCAAGGCTCTCCTCGATTATAGCCTAGGCCGGAGTAATCTCCTGCAGCAGATCGGGCAGCCGGTTGTCTGGAGTGAAGGCCATGAAACCGAGGGTTGAGTATGTAATTCTCGTTGCCATACTGATGGTCTATGTACTGCAGAGCGGAGCAGCATTAGGCAGCTCGATGGTTCCTTTATCTATTGGTGATGCCTTGAGCCAAGCTGTTCAGAGCAATAAGCGCTACGCCCTTGATCTCCGCAGCATAGAGATTCGCCGGGCTGAAGTACAGGCAAGGGCAGGAGCTGTACAAGACCTAACTATCACGACGCGCCCTCTCCAGATAAATGACGGGAAGCTGCAGAACCCATTTGGAATGGCCGAAGTGAGGCTCCCTTTATCTGACGAGCTGACTGTGAGCGGCAGCCTAACGCTGACTCTGGATTTGGATGATCAGATCCTAGATCCAGAAGGCAGGTTGAGCCTGGACTACACGCTACTTGGAAGTGCGAAAAAGATTGAGTCCATATCGGAAGTGGATGACTTTCTCCGCCGAGAAAATGACCTGGTACTCGAGGTGTTTGCCGCCTTTAGGCAGCTGTACGAAACTGATCGAAAGCTGCACCTAGAACAGGCTCGGCTCGATTACCTCAAAGATGCGCTGGCAGCCAGTGAAATCAAGACAGGTAGAGAAGACTTGACACTTCGGCGCCAGGTAGGAACGCTGCAGCGCGAGATAGAAACGCTCATGATACAGCGTAATCAAGCCAATAGGAACCTGAGCTATATCTTAGGCAGAGAGCAACCTGTAGACTACGAACCGCAGGTCGACATACTGAGTTACCGCTGCACGATTGAAGCAGATGAGCTTTTCCGTTTGGCATTTGCGGCCGACCCTGAGCTGAAGAAGGCACATGCCGCTCTGCACCAGGCCGAAGCAGAGCTGCACGAGGAGAAACGTTCCAAGGGTTGGGATGTAAAGCTTTCGGGTGGCCTGGAATGGAGAACGCGTCCCGACGGTTCCTCCGGCTGGTCTATTGGCTTGATCGCTAGCAGAGAGTTGACTTCCGGAGAGGCTAGATTAGCCCGGCTAGAATTGGCGGTGGAACAAGCAGAACTTGCTCTGGCCGAACGGAGAAGGGCAGTTCAAGAACAGGTGCTGCAGTATCTGCAGGTGGTTATCGCTTTGGATGGCCGCCTGCTTACCCTCACGGAACAGATTGAGGAAGCTGCAGCAGCGCTTGAGTTAGCGTCTAAGAAACTAACAGCGGGTTTGGTCAGTGCGTTGGATGTAGAGAAGGCTGAGTTGGACCTGCGGGGGTTCGAATCTGAACGCGAACAGGTGCAGTTGGAGTATATAGGTACAGTTCTAGCAGTCTATGATCTGTGCGGTATTCGCCTAATGGACGAGATCGCGAGTATAATTCGGTAGGGGGTGAGGGAGATGACTGTCGGGAGCCGGTTCGAGTGGTCCTTGCGTCACACAAAACAGCGGCTTTTTGAATCGCTCTTGATTATCCTAGCCATCGGGTTGGGCGTGGCTGTGATTGTGACTATTCTGTCTTTATTCATTAGGACGCGTTCTGAGATGGCTCACATATTAGAGTATCCTCAGTTCCGTACGTTTGAGATACGCAGCCCAGCCGACCAGTTGGCATATCACGAAATGCCACCGATTCGAATGATGACCGAAGAAGACCGGTTGGAGCTTGAAGTATCGTTCGAACACATTAAGGCGCTACAGAGCAACCTACCTGAGGGCATGCACGTTTATATAGACGGCTATCAGATGCTGGTGCAAACGCCACTGATTGAAAGCGACGCAGAGAACGAGTCTAGTAGTCAGTTTTATGGCTATGGCCTGGCCAGAAACTCATTTGTTATCACTGAGACCACAGTGGGCTATTACTTGTTCTATCAGCCGAAGTTATCTGCAGGGAGCTGGTTTATGCAGGAAGATGTGGATCAGGGCAATCGCGTGATTGTGCTTGGGCACAGACTGGCCGAAAGGTTGTTCCCAGAAGGTGATGCCTTGGGTAAGAAAGTGCCTGTGGAACACTGGGCTGGAAGCATAGAGTACGAAGTGATCGGTGTCCTTTCTGCTGATGATAGCAAGCCTCCTTATATGATAGACCAGTACGCTGACGTTGGGTTCATTCCGCTCAACAGCAGCCCTTATGAAGGGGTGCAGGCCTTCTCGTCAATTAACATCGGTGTAGAAGAAGGTATCGACCTGCAGCAGGCATTCGAAGTTATCCAAGCAGAAGTTGCCCTGCAGTTTGGAGATGCAGCCGTAGTGCGGAGTAACCTGGCAGATTTCGAGCAGACTCGGGCTCAGCAGGTGGAGACGATGCTCTTAATTGGTGGGCTTGCCTCTGTCGGGCTGGTTGTGGCAGTGATCAATATCCTGAATCTGATCCTTGCCCGAGTTCTAAGACGCACAAAATCGATTGGCTTAGCCTTAGCCTTAGGAAGCTCTAGGCGAATGATCTTCGAACAGTTCCTGCTGGAGTCCCTTGTGCTGGGCTTATTTGGTGCCGGTTTTGGGATAGTCTTGTCGTTTGCAGCCGATCAGGTGCTGCTGCAAGTTTCGGGCGGCTCATTCGTTGGGCAGCACCATTGGATCCGAGTTTTACTTGGATGCGGACTGGGCGTGCTCGTCAGCCTTCTGTTTGGAGTCTATCCTGCCTATCAAGGCTCGCGCGTTGATCCGGCTGATGCACTCCGCTCGGACTGAGGAGGGAAGAACATGCTCGAATCAATTAGCTTCACAACCCGGATTATGCGAAAACGGCCGCTGAGGTCTCTGTTGAGCATTCTACAGCTGGCTTTAGGTGTTTGGATTGTCGCAATAGTTCTGTCCCTCAGCCTCAACGCGATGTATGAAGATGGGGCTATCAGGTCACTTGGCGACACCCTACTGCAGCTTCAGGTATTGAAAGAGGAACGTTCTGACAACCACGTCATGACTATGATTATCTCCAATTTCCAAACCGAGGACCTTTCACGGCTCCAAGACGAAAGCCTGTTCATCGACAGTGCCTTCATCTATGAAACTCTGTGGTCGGTCGAAATAGAAGTAGATGGAGTAAGCTACCAGGTACGAACTGCTGCTGAGGCCACAGCTCCCATGTTTAGTGCAGTTGGTATGGAACTTGTTGAAGGAGAGTTTTTCACTCAAGCAGATGTGGAACAGTCAAACCCCGTGGCGCTTATATCCCAAACCATTGCCGATCAGCTGTTCCCCGGTGAATCTCCAGTTGGAAAACGGTTTTCGACAAGATCCTTCGGAGAACGAGAGTTTACAATAATCGGTGTCTATAAGCCACTCGCCCCCGCACTTGAGAGCTTCTTGCGGGAAGGTTTTCTCATTGTTCCTCTTGGAACCATGCGTTCTATGGGGCCAATCGAGTGGGAGCCTACTTACAACAGTCTGTTTGTGCAGGCGATGCCCGGTCATCTTTCGGATGCAGTTGAAGAAGCAAGAGTTATCCTTGCAGATCGTATCGTGGAAGATATGGAACTGCGGGCCTTCTCTTTGGCCGAACAGCAGGCTCGTTTGCGAGAAAGCATTGGCTTTATGACCGGGATTCTCGGTGCGTTCGCCTTTGTAGCCGTCGCGATCAGTTCCATCGGTATTCTCAGCATCATGCTGGTAAGTGTAGTGGAACGTACCCGCGAACTAGGTCTGCGCCGGGCTCTCGGGGCTTCCCGCCTGCAGATCGTGGGGCATGTACTTAACGAAGCCTTCGTCCTTTCCCTACTCGGATCGGTAATCGGTTTGGGTGCTGCTCTTCTTTCGAACGAATACGTCAGCACTAAGCTTCTTTCTACGATATATATTCTAGGGACAACAACAATGAATAGACTTAACCCACAGGCGATGGCCCTGGCATTCATCTTGGCGCTAGCCACAGGACAGCTCTTCGGGCTGTATCCTGCAATTCAAGCGGCTCAGATCACGCCTGTAGACGCACTTCGAGATCACTAGGGAGGAGATACAAATGAAATACATGTTATGGCTGACTGTCTTTACACTTGTAATGGCATGTGCGGTTCCAGTGGTGGCCGCACAAGAGGTTTTCCCTGCCACATTGACCTTTGCAGACGCTGTTAATCTAATGCTTGAAAACAGTATTGCTCTGCAGATAGCTGAACTTAACCTCGAGATAGCGCAAATTGATTACGAAAAAGCGATGGCGGCCAATCTGATGAGCAGCTCGCAGCAGAGTGAGATGCAGGCTAAGCACAGTCTTGAGCGCGCCAAGAACTCCTACAGAACAGCACGCCAGAACAGTTATTTGGAGCTCTTCAGGGCTTATACTGATGTGCTGGCAGCCGAACGCACAGTTGAGGTACGAGAGTTGGAACTAATCGTTGCTGAGCATGATTTCACGGTTGTACAGGAAAAGGTGCGCATCGGTGACGCAGGCAAGCTAGATGAATTGTCAGAGATGAATCGTGTAGAGGCAGCAAGGCGCAACAAGAGCAGTGCTGAACGGGCTCTATCCGAAAGCCAGCGGGTGTTGAACCGCCTCCTTGGCTTGGCCGATAGTACATCACTGACCCTGTCTCCTGAACTTCCCCTGCCAAAACTTGAGCTTTCGCTGGAAGAATGTGTGGAAATCGGCTTGAGTAATAGTTTTAGCTTGTGGGACCAGCAGTATAGTTTAACACTGCAGGAGCGTCAGTTGGAGACTGCCAAAATCGAAGGGACTCCGCCTATTGACCTTAAGAGAGCTGAGCTGAATTTCCAAATAGCAAAGCTCAATCTGGCGCAAGAAGAGGCGAATATAAAAGAAAGCATTACTTCGTCATATCACTCTCTCGGTGAAGCTCTTGCCAGGTACGAAAGCGCGGAGCGTGACTGGGAAATTGCTCAGGATACGTTCGCTATCTACCAGCGTCAAGCTGAGGTGGGGCTCATCACTGACATCCAGCTGCTGCAGCAAAAAGTATCTCTTCTGAATGCACAGAAAAACTTACAGGATGCACTCGTATCATATTTGAACAGCTATATTCAGTTTCACCACACAATTGGATTGGATGGGAGTATCCAATGAAACGGTTCTTGGTACTGGCGTTAGCTCTAGGTGTGCTGTTGAGCGTGAGTTGGATCTCCGCTGCACAAGAATCACCCATCATTCTCACGCTCGATGAGGCCCTGGCGCGGGTAGAGTATCACAGCGATTACCAGGCCTGGGAATCCAGCTGGGAGAACACCGGTAAGAGTATCCAAACCATCCTCGATAAGCACAGTCTAGCGCTGGACATCAGTGGTGATATCTTATCTTACACCTATGACTTAGATAACGACAAATCTAGTCTCTCCTCTGGAGCTGGGCTGTCTCTTTCTAAGTCAAGTCTCTTGGGAACCACCTTTACTGGAAGCGTTTCACCCAAGTGGGATATTTCCAAGGATTCTACAACAACCACCTGGTCCCTATCTCTCTCACAGGCTATCTGGCCCGCTCCTTGGTTCAGCTCTGATCAGATTGCGCTTCGGACAGCCGACGAGACCAAGACTGTACTGCTAAAGCAGCGTAACTATGTGATGGAAAACGCTCATCTTAAAATTGAGAGGCTGTACCGTACAGCCCAGATTGCGGAGGCGCGCGTTGCCATAGCAGAAGCTGGCCTGACAACCGCATTGAGAAATCAGCGGGTTGTGGAGGAAAAGCTGGCGATGGGTGAAGCAGGGGAGCTCGACCTAATTAACAGCAAGCTGAATGTTCTGCGAGCGGAACGAGATCTGGAGTCGAGCAGGACAGCAGCTGATTCCGCCAAGGCTAATCTCTTGGAAGCAATCGGATTGGCAGGCGACATTCAACTTGCTCCCCTTGACATAAGCGAACTTCCTGAGAGGCTGGATGATATAGACTTGGATACATTGCTCGCGGAGGTTCACAACCATCCCCTGGTTCTCCCACACGAAGTGGACTTGATTAGGGCTGAACTGGAACTAGAGGCGGGTCAAGCCGCATCAAAACCTGAAGCCAGTTTGCGCCTGAGTCTCGGCGAGCGCAGTCAGGGTGGTCAAGGCTCTGGGCCTGCTTTTACTGCTACAGTGACCATCGGTTACCCACTGTTGGATAAGAACCAAAGGAGCAGCACATTAGAGACACTATCTGATAACCTTGAAAGGGCGCGCAGTGCCTACGAAGAAGCACTCGAACAAGTAAAGGTTCTCTTCAAAGAGACTGCCGAGGAGGTTAAGAGACTCGCTCGTGATGTGGAGATTGCTGATCTTACGCTGCGTCAGGCTGAGCTCGAGTGGGAAGCTGCCCAGCTCCAATATAATGCTGGCTTGATTGACCACAGTGCTTTGGATAGTGCTCAGCTGCGCCTTAGACAGGCACAGCTCGAACACTATGAAAGCATGCTCAACTACTCGTGGGCAAAGCGCCGCCTTAACCGAGGTTTAGTAGGAGATTTAGCAGTAGCTGGGGGTCAGGGCCGATGAAGACGAAGAAACATCTGATAGTAATTCTAGTAGTTGTTGCTCTCATCGCAGTGGGAGGATACTATGTCCGCCAGCGCCGCAGTGCGCGTAGACAGATCCAGCAGGTCATCGCTGATGTCGCTCAGATGGCGATGCGTGTCCCTCGCGGCGATATTTCCAGACAAATCGAGGCGTCGGGGACTATTTCGGGCGCGCGCCAGGCTGACTTAGCCTTCGCGTCCAGCGGTAGAGTTCAGCGTGTCTATGTGCAGCTCGGGGATTATGTTGAAGAAGGCCAAGTGTTAGCGCAGATGGAAAGTGCCCAGCAGGAGCTTGCTCTGCTCAAGGCTCAGAATGCCTACGAGTTGGCCAAGATCAGTGGGACTCCCAACGCACTGCGTGAAGCAGAGCTTGATCTAAAAGTAGCTCAGGCCAACTTAGACAATACTACGATTAGGGCACCTTTCGCAGGCGTCGTTACCGCAGTCAATATTGAAGAGGGAGAGCATGCATCGGCCAATTCTTCTGTCATTTCCCTCCTGGACAACAGCGTGTTCTATGCAGACATCTTAGTTGATGAGTTGGATATGCACTTAATTCGAGTAGGACAGGAGGCGTTAATCCAAGTCGATGCGCTTGGGGGCCGCAGACTGAGGGGAACAGTATCGCAAGTTGGGATGATAGCCCAAAGCTCTGGTGGTATCACCACCGTGCCAGTAACAGTACGCATTGATGATGGGCCTGCCGAGCTGAGAGTAGGTTATTCAGCCTCTGTTATCATCGAGGTAGAAAAGGCTGAGAATGTGCTGAAGGTACCCGTCGAAGCCGTTGTCCGTCAAGGGAACCGTTCCTTCGTTACGGTTCTCCGTGATGGGGAAAGAGTGCCCGTGGAGGTTGTTACCGGCCTGACTGATGGCATTGAGGTGGAGATCGTCTCTGGACTTGAGCCAACTGACGAGATTGTAGGTTTCAACTTCGCACTCTACGACAGAACCAGATCTCTTCCCAGTGGAGCCATGGGCGCCCTTGGAGGCATCCGGATTGGTGGGTTCGGCCGATGAGTCTGGTTATTGAGGCAAGGGATCTCAGGAAGATCTATCATATGGGTGAGGAAGAAGTCCATGCCCTGCGGGGAGTCTCGTTTAAAGTTGTTAAGCAGGAATTCATCTCCATAATGGGCCCATCTGGTTCGGGTAAGTCCACCCTCCTGCACATCTTAGGCTGTCTTGACCGTCCTACTTCGGGTGAGCTCTTGATCGAGGGCCAGAACATTCAGAAGGCAACGGGCAATCAGTTGGCCGAAATCCGCAACCGCAGAATAGGGTTTGTGTTTCAGAATTTCAATCTGCTCCCCAAGGCGACAGCCCTTGAAAACGTAGAACTTCCCCTAATCTATGCTGGTGTGCGTAGGCGGGAGCGAAGAGAACGTGCTAAAGTGGTGTTGGAACGCGTTGGCCTCGCCGATAGGATGGCACACCGCCCACCAGAGCTCTCCGGAGGCCAGCGGCAGCGCGTGGCTATAGCGCGAGCAATGGTAACGGAGCCTACGTTCATTTTGGCTGACGAACCAACTGGGGCTCTAGACAGCAAGACCAGCGCACAGATCATGGAACTCTTCGCCGAGTTGAATGCTGAAGGCAATACCATCTTGATCATTACTCACGACCCAACCGTAGCTAAACAGACCAAACGGATTATTCACTTGCTTGATGGCCAGATCATTAAAGATACGGCCGGAGATGGGGTGAGCGCATGAACCTAGCTGAAACAATTCGCTCTGCAGTATGGAGCCTGCAGAGCAACAAACTCCGCTCTTTCCTATCTATGTTGGGGATTATTATTGGTGTTGCCGCTGTGGTAGGAATTGTCTCAATCGGCCTGGGGGCCCAGGCTTCGGTCCTTGATCGGGTTTCGGCCTTGGGTTCTAACTTGATTATGATCAGCCCTGCCCCCACTCTCGGGCGAGGTGCCAGTGTGAGCACTGACGCCCGGGAAGTGTTCACTGTAGAGCTGGCCCAATATATGGAAGAACGGGCACCGAGTATGAAGCGTGTAGTACCTCAGGTGCAGACCAGCGGGCTCTTGCTTTATGAAGGGACAAATCTGCGGGCCTCAATGGTCGGAACTACACCCGCATATAAGGATGTGACCAATTATGAGGTTCGTGCCGGACGCTTTCTGCACGAACTAGATGTGGATCAGAGTACACCAGTGATGGTCCTAGGTTCTAGGGCTGCCGAAAGACTGTTTGGTGAGGCAGATCCTTTGGGCGAACAGCTGACGTTTGTAGTTGGAGATCGGCGCTACAGCTTTACCGTCGTGGGAGTAATGGAGTCTAAAGGCCAGGTCTTTATGGGCAACTACGATAGCCAGGTCTATGTGCCCCTTTCTTTCGTTATGGAACGAATCCTGCGCACAAATACTGTCTCGACCCTCATGGCTCAGGCTGTTTCAGCCGCAGAGGCTGGTGCCGCAGTTCAACAGGCAGAGTTTCTCCTTGCTTCTCGACTAGGAACCACTGACGGATTTACGATTACCAGCCAAGATGAGATGCTGGAGACAATGGGTGAGGTAGCTTTCACACTCCAACTCATGCTGGGAGCGATCGGTGGGATTTCCCTCTTGGTGGGGGGAATCGGCGTGATGAATATCATGTTGGTGTCTGTGAGTGAGCGAACCAGAGAGATTGGAACCCGCAAGGCCTTAGGCGCGAAATACCGCGATCTATTGCTGCAGTTCTTGGTTGAATCGCTGGTATTGAGCACGAGTGGAGGCGCCCTTGGCCTAATATTAGGTGCTCTTATTGCCAACGCAGTGAGCCGGTTCGGTGACTGGCCGGCGAGTATCGAGCTACCTGCTCTGGCCGTCGCCTTTGGTTTTTCTGCTCTGGTTGGCCTTGTGGCAGGGGTTTACCCGGCGATGCAGGCCGCCAAGCTTGATCCTGTGGTTGCGCTGAGTTACGAATAACAGAAAACAAGTGGCACTGGCTTAGAAGTGCCACTTTTATGTTCCTTAGCTCTAGGAGGGCCAAGACGGTATCAAGAAGGAATGCTATGGGATTCCACGAACTGAGAAACTAATAAGGAAGGGTCGTAGGAGCAACCTAGACCTACTATAACAGTGACAGCAGGACGACTATGATTGGCGTTGCCGCACCGGACAAATGAGACTCTTGCCAAGGCCATGGCTGCTGGGTGCAGGGAAGTTGGCTATGCAGAGTGTGTGAAAATCTAGGAAGAACATCAGAAAGGGTAAGGGCAGGGTTAGATTTGTCAATGAAGTATCGATTTGAGATAGAGGCCAAGAACTACGAGGATTTCGCCAGTGGGCGGGTACTATATAATCGCCCGGGAGCGACTGCTTTTCCGGTCCGATTAGGAAGTGAGATCATTCAACGGTGCCTTGAAAGAGTCAGGGAAAGACACGGCAAAGGCCGCCTCACTCTCTACGATCCATGCTGCGGAGGCGCTTATCTGCTGACAACTATTGGGTTCCTTCATGGCCAAGAGTTTTCTAAGATCTATGCATCAGATATTGATGAGGCAATGCTTGAGCTCGCCATGGATAATCTCTCTCTTCTGACCCATGCAGGAATGGCGCAGCGTATAGCGCAGATCCAACGAGACGTACAGCTTTACGATAAAGAGTCGCATAAAGAGGCTCTTGCCAGCGCCCTGCGCCTTCAGTCCATGTTGGATAAGATCACTCATCTGTCGTTTGAATGCCGGCAGATCGATGTATTGCGGACTCCTCTAGGCACGGTACTAGAACCGAATTCGATCGATGTTGTGATTACCGACGTTCCCTACGGAGGTACAGTGCAGTGGTCGGAGGAGATAGCCGATCCAATCGTGGTCATGCTTGGCAACCTTCGTTCTGTTTTGAGCGAAAAAGCGGTGGTTGCAGTGATCTCAGACAAGAAACAGAAGACAGATATACACGGATACCGGAAGGTAGAACGATTCAAGGTGGGCAAGAGGTCCATGTTGATCCTGGAACCAAGCTAGAGAGCGCACCTTTTTGTGCAAGGTGCGCTCTAGTTATTCTGAAACCAAATTCATCGTTTCTTCAGCGATCATAAGTTCTTCATTGGTAGGTATTACCCAGATCTCAATCGGAGAGCCTGCAGTGGAGATCCGGTGCTCAGCTCCCCGTACCTGATTGTGTTCATCATCGATGTGTACATTCAGCCAAGCAAGGCCAGCACAGATCTTCTTTCTAATGCTGCTCTGGTTTTCGCCTGCTCCTGCGGTAAACACGATGGCATCGGCGCCGCCAAGGGACATTAGGTACGCCCCAATGTATTTCTGAATTCGGTAAACATACATATCCAGCGCGAGCTGTGCTCTGGGGCTCCCTTCCTGAGCCGCTTTTTCTATATCCCGCAGATCGTTGCTGATCCCGGAGACTCCTAAGAGGCCGCTTTGGTTATTCATGACCCGGTCCAGCTCGGTGGGGCCGACGCCCTCTTGTTTCATCAAGAATGGGATGATTGCCGGGTCAAGATCTCCACAGCGGGTACCCATCATTAATCCTTCTAAAGGCGTGAAGCCCATTGTGGTATCTATGGACTGCCCATTCTTGACAGCCGCAATACTGGCGCCGTTTCCCAAGTGGCAGGTGATGATGCGCGTCTCTTCGAGAGGCCGCCCCATGAGTGCGGCTGCTCGTCGCGCAACGTATTTATGGGAAGTACCGTGGAACCCATATTTTCTGATCCCGTGGTCTTCGTAATAGTGGTAGGGTAGGGCATACATGTACGCGTGCGGAGGCATCGTTTGGTGAAAGACTGTGTCAAAAACTGCTGCCTGCGGTTTGTCCGGCATAAGCTCTGCACAGACCATAATACCTGTCAAGTTATGCGGATTGTGCAGAGGCGCTAGGTGAGAAACAGCCTCTATTCCAGCAATGACTTCATCAGTAATCAGTGTAGATTCTTGGAATTTCTCGCCGCCGTGAACTACCCGATGCCCAATTGCTGCGATTTCATCCATGGAATTCACAGCTCCGTGAACAGGATGGGTCAGTTGTTCGATCACGGCTTGGAGCCCCTGCCTATGATCTCGTGCTTCTATATTGACTAGAACAGCTTCACCAGATGGCCCCTGGTGTTTGAGGAGGGCGCTGTCTGTTCCGACCCTCTCAACCACTCCTTTAGCTAACACAACCCGGTCATCCATCTGGTATAATTGATACTTAATAGACGAACTCCCGTTATTAAGTACGAGGATCTTCATATCAGAACCCTTTCTCTGCGAATTTTCAAGAAACTTTGCTATATAGTGGCCTTGTTCCTGCTGGACGTATGTAGATTTCTCTTTGCGAATGCAGTATAGAGGTTATGGGTCGTAAAAAGGCGAATAGATTATTAATTTCGCAGATGCGTTCACAAGAAGGGAGCGTTGGTAGTGATACGTTTAGGAGGAGCGATCGTTGATCAAGGCCGTTCACCAGAACGCTGGCTCGAGATGATTAAGAAATATGGCTACAGTGCAGCCGTCTTTCCGGGAAACGTAAACCTTGGGGATCCTGAAGTACACGAATATGTCAGGCTCGCTGAGGAACACAATGTCTGCATTGCCGAAGTGGGGGCGTGGAGCAATCCGTTGAGCCCAGATCCGGCCGAACGCGAAAAGGCGATTGAGCACTGCATAAGCAAACTAGCCCTCGCAGACGAAGTAGGAGCTTTGTGCTGCGTCAACATCGCTGGTTCCTTTGGGGACTCCTGGGATGGGCCGCATGCCAAGAACTTCACGCAGGAAGCCTTTGATGCCATAGTTGAATCCGTTCGCCGTATTATCGATGCGGTGAAACCCAAGCGCTCCTTTTATACTTTGGAACCTATGCCTTGGGTGTATCCTTATTCCACCGAAACGTACCTAGAGCTTATCGAAGCTATCGATCGGCCTCAGTTTGCGGTGCACTTTGATCCGGTCAATATGATTACCAGCCCCTATCTGTACTACCACAATGGCGAGTTTCTCCGAGATTTCATCCGTAAGTTGGGGCCATACATTAAGAGCTGTCACGCTAAAGATATTGTGTTGGGCAGCAAACTTACAGTGCACCTTGATGAAGTGCGTCCAGGTCTCGGTGAGTTGGACTATGCCGCCTTCTTAACTGAACTGGCTAAACTAGGTACTGAAGTTCCCTTGATTATTGAGCACTTAGAGAGTGAAGAAGAGTACTACGAAGCAACAGTTTACATTAGGAAAGTGGCGGCCGATTGTAGAGTGAAGATCATCTAGACAAACTGGCCAAGTGATTATGAGGTTAAATTATGACTAGCAGTAGACTTGTAATTGGTATACTAGCCCACGTGGATGCGGGGAAAACCACTTTATCAGAGGGTATGCTCTATCTAGCTGGTAAGACGCAGAAACTGGGCAGAGTAGACAAAAAAGATGCATACTTAGATACCCATGAGCTGGAGAAGGAGCGGGGAATCACGATTTTCTCCAAACAGGCCGTTTTTGCCATCGGTGACCTGCAGATAACCCTGCTTGACACCCCTGGGCATACCGATTTTTCGGCGGAGATGGAACGAACTCTCCAGGTCCTTGATTATGCGATTTTGGTAATCAGTGGCTCAGACGGGGTGCAGGGGCATACAGCTACCCTTTGGCGGCTTCTAGAGATCTATCGCGTCCCCGTATTTATCTTCGTGAACAAGATGGATCTGCCCGGTGCCAACAGAGCTGCGCTTCTAGAAGAGCTGCAGGCTCGACTCTCTGACCGCTGTCTTGATTTCAGCGCTGGGCGGGATGAAGCCTTTCTTGAGCACATTGCTCTTAGTGACGAAAAGCTCATGGAATTATACCTGGAGACGGGGAACATACCCACTGCCCGAGTAAAACAGGCCATGCGGGAGCGGAAGTTGTTTCCCTGCTTCTTTGGATCAGCCCTGAGGCTGGAGGGTGTTGAGGAGTTTATGCAGGGGATAGCCGAATATGCTCGTGTTCCCGAGTACCCTGATGAGTTTGGTGCCAAGGTTTTCAAGATTTCCCGAGATGAACAGGGTAATCGGCTTACTCACATGAAAATCACTGGCGGGCGACTGCAGGTGAGGAGTCTAGTGTCTGGCGATACGTGGGAAGAAAAGGTTACTCAGATCCGAATCTACTCGGGAGACAAGTATGAAGCCGTATCTGAAGTAGAAGCTGGCTCTGTCTGTGCAGTGACTGGGCTTACCAAGACTCGTCCTGGTGATGGTTTGGGTTTTGAATGCAGCAGTTGGTCGCCTATTTTAGAACCGGTCTTATCCTATCGCATTTTACTGCCAGAAGGTTGTGATCCTGCTGTAATGCTGCCCAAGCTGCGGGAAATCGAAGAAGAGGAACCTGAGCTCCGCATTGTTTGGGACGAACAGCTTCAGGAAATCCAGGCTCAGATCATGGGGGATGTCCAGATCGAGATCCTCCAAAGCCTCATTGCAGAACGCTTTGGAGTAGAGGTTTCTTTTGATGAAGGGCGGATTCTCTATAAAGAAACCATTGCCAATACCGTGGAAGGCGTCGGCCACTTTGAACCGTTAGGGCATTATGCTGAAGTCCATCTCTTGTTAGAACCGGGTGAGCCGGGCAGCGGTCTAGAGTTTGCAGTGAACTGCAGCGAAGAACACCTTGCTAAGAACTGGCAGCGTCTAGTTTTGACTCATCTTCAAGAGAAAACACATAAAGGCGTCTTAACCGGTTCGCCCATTACTGATATGAAGATCACTCTGGTGGCGGGAAGGGCTCACAACCAACACACGGAAGGTGGAGATTTTCGCGAAGCTACTTATCGGGCGGTCCGTCAAGGTTTGAGAGAAGCTCAATCCATTCTTCTGGAACCATATTATTCTTTTCGGCTTGAAGTACCAGAAAAGATCGTGGGCCGTGCCATGACTGATATCGAGAAGATGCACGGGACTTGGGAGATCAAAGAAGCGCGTGAGGGCTATGCAGTTCTCGAGGGAAGTGCACCCGTCGTTAATATGCGTAATTATCAGCGTGAGGTAACAGCCTATACGCGCGGAGAAGGCCGCTTATTTTTAAGCTTCTCTGGGTACCAACCATGCCACAATACGGACGAAGTTGTGGCCAGTATTGGCTATGATCCGGATCGAGACCTAGAGAACCCTACGGGCTCTGTTTTCTGCTCACATGGAGCAGGGTTTCATGTGCCGTGGAACCAGGTAAAGCAGTATATGCATGTGAATGCGGTTCTCCAAGAACGAACGCCTATGGATGAACACTTCTATCGCCCTGCTGTGCCGCGGCCCCGGACTCGGGCAGACGATGACGATGATTATTCATATCTGCAGACCACTGCTAACTATGGCGCAAAGACAAGTTGGAAACAGAAGAAGGAGGAGCGGCAGAAGAAAACTGGCGTTATTGAGACGATACCTGAACCCAAAGAGAACTATCTCCTCGTTGACGGCTACAATGTGATTCATGCCTGGCCGGAACTGAAAGAACTGGCAGATGAAAACATGGATATGGCCAGGACAAGGCTCCTAGATGCACTAAGTAGTTTTAGAGGGATGACTAATTATAAGATCATAGTGGTTTTTGATGCCTATCGAGTGGAGGGCCGGCCCATCGAGGAGATCAGCGAGCATCACAACATCTATGTGGTTTTCACAAAAGAAGCGCAGACTGCTGACCAGTACATTGAGAAGTTTGCCTTCGATCACCAGAAGGATTATAACATCACTGTAGCAACATCAGATGCGCTGCAGCAGGTGATTACAAGAGGAGCGGGCACTTCGTTATTGTCAGCACGGGAGCTGCGAGAAGTGGTACTTAGTACCTTAGAGCAGACCAAGTCCTCGTTAAGGAAACGCCAGGGAAGCACGCGGACATCACTTGACAAGAGTTTATCTCAGGAAATAAAAGAGCAGCTCAAAGAGCTGCACAATGGCGACCGGTAACGTCTATTCATTCTGCTCATGAACCAGCAGCAATATCGACTAGTTGAGCATTTTTCTCAGTTGTGATAACATGGTATTAATAGATTCTCAAAGTTTTCCTACAAGGAGGTTAACCTATGCCTTGGCATCCGTCTTTATCAGTAGGTATTGCCCAAATTGATGAGCAGCATCAAGAGTGGTTTGCCCGCGCCGAACGTCTTTTTGACGCTGGTAAACAAGGAAGAGCGAAAGAGTACGTCGGGGAAATGCTCGAGTTCTTGGACAGCTACACGAAGAAACATTTTGCTGATGAAGAGAAGTATATGCTCAGTATCAACTATCCGGGATATGATGAGCAGAAACGGGCGCATACAGCTTTCATTGAACGATTAGCTCAGCTGCGAAAAGATTATGACGAATCTGGCGGCAGCTTGACTGTAATTATTGACGCTAACAAAATGATCATCGACTGGTTAACTCAGCATATTTCTAAGATGGACAAGCAGATCGGCGAGTATGTCAGAGAGAAAAAATAAGCCAAGAAGGCTCCGGTAGTGAATGGACTGCTGGAGCTTTTTTAT
>ERZ773359.2941-NODE-2941-length-20483-cov-18.114353_pt1 | contig 20483 bp, 16 predicted proteins | sample MGYA00374955_ERZ773359 | MGnify/ENA primary metagenome ERZ773359 (study PRJEB29098, sample SAMN04486028) | biogas fermenter metagenome | study: EMG produced TPA metagenomics assembly of the Biogas fermentation microbial communities from Germany - Plant 4 DNA1...
CGCGTTTGCGGCAGTTTCTTTGATCCTTGACAGTCCCCCCGATGGATCATATAATAGTTCCAGTCGAAGGGCCCGGGTGGCGGAATTGGCAGACGCGCACGGTTGAGGGCCGTGTGGGTAACACCGTACGAGTTCAAGTCTCGTCCCGGGCACCATACAAAGGTTGAAAGGCTCCTGATGGGGCCTGTTTTTTTATCCTACAGTTTTGCAGCAGGAAGGGGCGAAAAAGGGCCTGAAATCCCGATGTCCAAGGGGTTTGAGGCTCTTTCGCTTTGGAGCGAATATGCAGCGGAAAACCCCCGCGATCTCCGATCCAGCCCCATCCAATCGGGCATAGTTTCTTCCTCCCGCGGGCAAAATTGATCCCGAGATTGGGGGATGGGTCGTGCTTGAATGGGTAAAAGCCCTCCTTGGGAATTCGAGGGTCCGCCAAACAGATAGGGAAACGAAGCTATCATCCAGTCTGTCTGTTAATCGCAAGCGGCTTAGCCAGGCCTACGGGGACAGTGGGGACGTGATCATCCGGGAGTTGCGCGTCGGCCCCCGGAAGATTAGGGTCCTCCTCGTTCTCATCGATGGTTTAGTGGACAATGTGCTGATCGCCGAAACGGTGATGAAGCCCCTGGCCCGCCGCGGCAAGGACTGGAAAAGCCCCCGGCAGGCCTTGCAGGAGCTTAGCGGGGGACTCTTGCTGAATGTTGGCGTCAGAGTGACGAGGACTATGAAAGACCTCCTCGAGGACGTCTCCCGCGGGGGATGCGCCATCCTGATCGATGGCGTGGATCAAGGCTTGAGTGTGGTGGTTCCCGGCTGGGTGCAAAGAAACCCTGGGGAGCCCGATACAGAGCCCGTCGTCCGGGGGCCCAAGGAGGGGTTCGTCGAATGCCTCAGGACCAACACCAGCATTATCCGTCGCCGGATCCGAGACCCGCGCCTTCGCATCGAGGAGTACCAGATTGGGCGGATCAGCTGGACGAAGGTCGCCGTCCTTTACATCGAAGGGGTGGCCAGCAAGGAAGTCCTCGGGGAGCTGCGCAGCAGGATCAATAAGATTGACGTGGACGGAATCGGCGAGAGCGGCCAGATCGAAGAGTTAATCGAGGATGCCCCCTTTTCTCCCTTCCCAACTATCCTGCGCACCGAAAGGCCCGATCGGGTCTCGGGGGGCCTCCTTGAGGGCAGGATAGCCATCCTGACCGACGGCACTCCTTTTGCCCTCATCCTTCCCGCTACTTTCACCATGTTTTTCACCACCTCCGAGGACTACTACGAAAGGTTTTTGATCGGCACGGTGCTGAGGCTCCTGCGTTTTACCAGCTTCTTCATCTCCCTGGTGTTGCCCGGGTCTTATGTGGCCCTGTTGACTTTCCATCAGGAAATGCTGCCCACCCCCCTTATCCTGAGCATCGCCGCCCAGCGGGAAGGGGTGCCTTTTCCGGGAGTCGTGGAGACCTTCATGATGGAGTTGACCTTCGAGCTCCTGCGGGAGGCGGGCACTAGACTCCCCCGGCTGGTGGGTTCGGCCATCAGCATCATCGGCGCGTTGGTGTTGGGGGATGCCGCCATCCGGGCCGGACTTGTCTCCCCTGCTATGGTCGTGGTGGTGGCCTTCACGGGCATCGCCTCCTTTTCCGCACCTATCTACAGCATTGCCACTGGCGCCCGGATCTTGCGTTTTGGCTTGATCATTCTGGGGGGCACCATGGGTCTGTTCGGCGTCGTTGCTGGACTGTTTGGTCTGCTGATTCATCTTTGCTGCCTGAGATCCTTTGGGACGCCCTACCTCGAGCCTCTGGCTCCGGTAATCTGGTCGGATTTGAAAGATGCCCTGGTGAGGTTTCCCTGGTGGGCCAAGAGGACGCGTCCGAGCCTCATTGGTGTGGAAGACTCCATCCGTCAGGTGTCGGGGCTTCAGCCGTCGCCGCCGCGAGAGGAAGGCTAGGGGGGATCATCGGTGTTCTTGGACAAGATCAGTCCGCGAGAAGCAACGGCCATGCTCATCATCAGTCGGCTGATGATGGCCACCGTCCTGTTTCCCACCCTGACGGAGCTGGGGGACCCGCAGAACATCTGGCTGGTTGGTCTTTGCGGCATGATCATCGCTGTCCCCGTAATACTGTTGGTAGTGGCTTTGGGATTGGAATTTCCCGGCCAGACCATCATCCAATACAGCCAGGTGCTCCTCGGCAAGTTCTTTGGCAAAATCGTCGGCCTCATCCTTGTCTGGTACTGGTTCCATATCGCGGTGACCAGCGCCGCCGCCTTGGGCGGAAGCCTCACCTCGGCCATCATGGTTGAGACTCCCGAGATCGTTCTCATCGGGATAATAGCCTACCTGGGAGCTAGCGCGGCCCGCAATGGGCTGGAAGTCATGGCCCGGGTGGCTGACAATGCCCTGTGGGTAGTCTTGTTCTTCGTCCTGGTGACCATCATCCTGCCTTTCGATGTGATGAAGCCAGGCCATCTCCTGCCCGTACTGGCCGACGGCTGGGCTGCCCTATTTCCTCCCGTGACGAGCGCCGTCTCCTTTTTCATGGAATTCATCGTCGTCGGCATGCTCATACCCCATGTGGACAGGCCGCAAGGGATGCTGCGGTATTCTGCCTACGCCATCCTGACGGCAGGGACCGTACTGGTGCTCCTTGGCCTGGCCGCCGTCATGGTCTTCGGACCGAATGTAAACAACTTATCCATGCCTGTCTTCAGTCTGGCCCGGATGATTAGCATCGGCCGCTTCTTTGAGCGAATCGAGTTCATCCCCATGGGTGCTTGGATCATGTGCGCCGGCATCAAGCTGTCCTTGTTCATCTGGGCAGCGAGTCTGGGCCTGACCCAGGTGCTCGGCCTGGGCCAAGGCCAAGTTCTGATCTATCCAATGGGGGCTTTAGTTGTCGCCTCCAGCCTCCTTTTCTACGAAGACTTTCTAGTTTTGATCCAGTTCCTCACCCGCGGCGGCTGGTCGGTGTACAGCCTCGGCATCACCCTCACCATCATCCTTCTCTTGTGCGCCGCGGTGTTGTTGAGGAGGCTGTTGAGGGGTGGAGCCAATGGGGACTAGGACGAAGATAGGGCTCATTGCCTTGCTCATGGTTGTCATGTTGACGGGCTGTTGGAGCCGGCGGGAGCTGGAGACCCTGGACTTCATCACCGCGGTCGGGCTCGACCACGCCGCGGAGGAAGGAAAGATCCAGGTGACTGTCCAGATGGCCAAGCCCTTTGCCATCACGGGAAGCGTCCAGTCGTCCGTTCAGGAAAAACCTTTTCATGTCATGACAGCTACTGGCTACACGGTGTTCGAAGCGGTGCGGAACTTGAACAGCATCTCCCCCAGGCGGCCTTTCTGGGCCCACGCCCGCTTCATCGTCTTCGGCGAGGACATGGCTAGGGATGGGCTCCAAGAAGCCCTTGACTTTTTCGACCGGGACGGCGAGCCGCGGCGGACTTCTTACATTCTCATGGCCCAGGGGGTCAAGGCCTCCGATCTCCTCCAGGCGGAGTTCTCCCAGGAGCCGATGCCCTCGGAGGGGATTTCCGAGTTGCTGCAGGGCACCCGCCTTGCCCAGTCCACCGTCGCGGCGATGACAGTGAATGAATTCCTGCAAGCCCTGGAGGGGGAGGGGATTGACCCCATTACCGTCAGGGTTGAGCTGATCCCCCTCGAGGAGGACTTCGCTATCGGGGGGGACGTCCTCCGGGACGAGGTTAAGGCGAAAACCAGGATGACGGGCAGCGCCATCTTCAAGGACGACCGACTTGTGGCCTGGATGAACAGGCCACAGACGCGGGGCTATCTTTGGGTCACAGGTCAGGTCAGAAGCGGCATCATCAACATCAACGAGCCTGAGACAGCTGATGCTTACGTCTCCTTGGAGATCGTCGGCTCCCGGGGCTCCTTCAAGCCCCAGCTGACCAAGGACGGGATCAAGATCCTCGTTCAGGTGGAAGTGCACGTGAACATCGGGGAGATGCAGCAATACATCGACATCCGGAAGGATCCAGGCCTTTGGGTCAGCATTGAGCGGCGCTTGACGCAGGTAGTGAAAAACGAGATCATGGCCGCAGTGACCAAGGCTCAGCTCTTCGGCGCGGACATCTTCGGCTTCGGGGCGGAAATCAACCGGCGGCACCCCAAAGAGTGGCGCCGGCTGCGGGAGAATTGGGAGGAAGAATTCAAACGTTTGACGGTGGAAGTGGAGGTCAAGGCCAGGATCAAACGGGCAGGACTAGTGATTAATAGGACGCCTATCAGGAAGTAGGGATTAGGTTTTGCAGGTGGTGCTGCTTATCATCATCTTCTTGGCCATCATGGGTTACGAGCTCCCCGGCATTCTGCGCAACGGCTGGTGGGGGGAGCTCATCGTCTTTGTCATTCTGCTTGCCCTTGCTTTTGCCCTGGGCATGTTGCAAATGAAGTCGATTGCCCCGCCGAGCCCCGTTGCCGGCATTGAGTTTCTCGTCGAACAGCTGGCCAGGCTTTTTGAGTGACCGACCGAGAAAACTACGCGTCGGAAGCGATGCACGAATTCCGGGAAATCAAGTACGATATACCCCGCTTATGCTGCCGCCGCAAAGGGGCTCTAAGAAGCCATATTCTACCCCATTCCGCCATTTTGGCAAAAGGGAAGATTGCCAATTCCGCAAAAAACATCGCCTTTGTCCCATCATTTCCCTGTGCTTTTAACAAGAAATCACCGAGACACAGCAAGTTTGTCCGTTGTGTCACAATCTCTTCCGTTGCTACAATACACATGGACCGGTTTGTGAATTTCAGCACGTGACCTACGAGGTGGTTGATTTGAAAATTGCTGTGTCTGGCAAGGGGGGCGTTGGCAAGACCACCGTTTCAGCGGGCCTTGCCCGGCTGTTTGCCGGCAAGGGCTACCATGTTATTGCCGTCGATGCCGATCCTGACGCTAGTTTGGGCATGGCTTTGGGGATCGACGACAAGCTTCTAGCCGCCCAGCGTCCTGTTGTCGAAATGAAGGAACTGATCAAAGAGCGGACGGGAGGTGGTGGATCCCTATTTTGTCTGAACCCTAAGGTTGATGACGTTTTGGATAGGTTTGCCCTCAAGATGGGGGAGATCCGCTTCCTGCGGATGGGCGGGATTAAGCAAGGGGGCAGTGACTGCTATTGCAGTGAAAACTCCTTTATCAACGCCCTGGTCAATTCCCTGCTCCTCGATCGGGATGATGTGGTGATCCTGGACATGAGCGCGGGGATTGAACATTTGACCAGGGGGACGGCGAAAGGGGTCGATGTGATCGTGGTGGTGACCGAGCCTACCAGAATCAGCGCCAAGACCGCAAGAGTCGTCTTGCAGCTGGCTGGGGAGCTGGGCATCAAGCGGTCCATCGTGGTCGGGAACAAGATCCGCTCCCAAAGGGACTTAGATTTCCTGCAGGACAGATTTCCGGACCTTGTGGCCCTGCCCCTAGACGAAGCCCTCCTTGAGGGAGACGGCACCGTGAGCAGTGCCTTTGCGGCCGAGTTGGAAGAACTCTTTACGGCAGTTGTGGAAGCAGGGAAAGGAGGTATGGCCAATGGGCACCAACAAGAAGGGTCAGACTAATGGCCATGGGACAATTGACCCGGCCAGTCTTGCAGTGCTCGAAAGATACGAAGGTCAGGACACACTAACTAGTTATGACAGGTACCAGGTCCAGTCGCCCCAGTGCAAATTCGGACTGACGGGCACCTGCTGTCGGATTTGTGTACAGGGGCCCTGCCGGCTCATGGAGGACCGGCCGGAGCGAAGTCGGGGGATCTGCGGTGCTCCCGTCTACAGCGTGGTAGCTCGGAACATGGCCCGATTGATGGCCGGGGGAGCATCATCCCACTCGGACCATGGCCGGCACATCGCCAACATCTTGCTGGCCATTGCCGAGGGCAAGGTATCGGACTACGAGATTACTGATGGGGATAAGTTGAGGGCCGTGGCCCAAAGGATCGGACTTGAGGTAGAGGGCAAAGGGGAAGATGTGCTGGCTAGGGAAGTGGCACTGGCAGCCCTGGAAGACTTCGGGCGCCCGGATGAGTCCCCTTGCCAGTTCCTCGTGGCCAACATCACTGAAGGCCGCCGGGCCAAATTCAACCACTGCGATGTATTGCCCTCCAGCATCGACCGGACCGTCGTCCAGATGCTTGCCCAGACTACCATGGGCATGGACAATGATCCGGTGAACCTGATTTTCGCCGGGATCAAGACTTCCCTCGCGGACTACACCGGGATGCATATTGCCACCGACATCAGCGACATCATCTTCGGCACGCCCAAACCGACCGTCTCCGAGGCGAACCTGGGGGTCATCGATCCCGATTACGTCAATGTGGCCACCCACGGTCACAACCCGACGTTGAGCGAAATGGTGGTTCGGGCTGCCCGGGAGCTGAACGACAAGGCGAAGGCCCTAGGGGCCAAGGGGATCAACGTCGTCGGGATTTGCTGCACCGGCAATGAATTGTTGGGACGGGAAGGGGTGTATCTCGCGGCTAATCAAGCATCTCAGGAGCTGGCGATCATGACGGGCGCGGTAGATGCCATCATCGTCGATATCCAGTGTATCATGCCTTCGCTAAAGCCCGTCTGTGACTGCTTCCATACGCGGCTCATCACCACCAACAAGATGGCTAAGATCCCTGGAGCCATCCACGTGGATTTCAAGGAAGAGACGGCCTTTGCGCAGGCCTGCCAGATGGTGGAGATGGCCCTGGAGGCCTACAAAGAAAGGGACCGGTCCAAAGTGGACGTGCCGCCCCACAAGAACAAAGTGATTGCCGGTTTCAGCCTTGAAGCTCTCCTCGACCTTTTCCGGGCGGTCAACCCCGAAAGTCCCGTCAAGGTCCTCACCGATGCCATCCTGGCCGGGGAGCTTCGGGGCGTAGCCCTCTTCTGCGGCTGCAACAACTTGAGGACGCCCCAGGACAGGAACCATCTGACCATTTTCCGCGAGCTGGTGAAAAACGATGTGTTCGTCATCGCCACCGGCTGCTCGGCCGGGGCCATGGCCAAGGCGGGGATGATGACTCCCGAGGCTATTGAGGAGTATGCGGGGCCGAAGCTGAAGGCCTTCTTGCAGCGGCTGTCGGAGGCCAACGGCGTCGAGCTGCCCCTGGCTTTCCATATGGGTTCTTGCGTTGACAACTCCAGGGCCCATGACCTTTGCACCCTCATGGCTGACGAGCTGGGCATCGATGTGCCCAAAGTCCCCTTCGTCGCCACCGCTCCGGAGGATATGCACGAGAAGGCCATTGCCATCGGCACCGGAGCCGTTGCTATGGGCCTGCCCGTCCATGTGGGCGTGATGCCCCCCATCGATGGCAGCTCCCTAGTCTTTGGGCTTACCAGCCAAATCGCCCGGGACGTTTACGGGGGCAACTTCATTTTCGAGCCCGATCCGGAGGAGGCGGCCAGAAAGCTGTTGGCAGCCCTCGATCGGCGTACTTGGAAACTGGGGGTCCACAGGATGGCTGCAGAGAAGTACGGGACGAGGCCTGCTGTCAGCTGGTAGGCTGGGAAAGGGGAGATGGAGATGGCCATAGCCTACGATGTCATACCATACTTGGAACGCACGGATTTTGATGAGATCTATCAGGAGGCGGAAGAAGCCATCAAGGACAAGATGCCGACGGGTCTGCTGTCCCGGGGCCTGAATGGAGCCATCATCGCCACCGGCTACGCGGAGATTCTGCTCCATCAGGCCATAAGGAATCTGGGGCCGGACCATCCGGTAGGCTACCCGGACACCGCCTATCATTTACCTGTGATCACTGCTCTTAGCGGTGAGAAAGTGACGAGGCTCGGAGAGCTTCCCCCGATCCTCAACCGGATGCGCAGCAACCTGAAGGAGGAGCGGAATTTCTTCAACGCGAGGCTGTGGGGTGAAGCGACCCTTTATGCCGCGGAGATCATTGAGGCCATCCACTATGTCTACGGGGATGAACCGAAGGTGGAGCCGTGGACAGGCTTTGTCACGGACCCGGTCCTCAGGCAGTATGGGATCAAACTGGTTGACTGGACTATCCCCGGCCAGGCCATCATCATGGGACGGGCCAAGTCCAGCAAAGCCATTGCCAAGATCGTCCAGGATCTGATGGGGAAGGGCTTTATGATCTTCCTTTGCGATGAGGTCATTGAACAGCTCCTCGAGGAAAACATGAAGATGGGCGTTGATTACATCGCCTTCCCCGTGGGCAACTTCACCCAGATCATCCACGCGGTCAACTTTGCCCTGCGCGCGGGGCTGGCCTTCGGCGGCATTCCCCCTGGCCGCAGGGAAGAAGTCAGGGATTATCAGCGGCGGCGGATCCGGGCTTTTGTCCTCCAGCTAGGGGAAGCCACCGACGTGCAGGTGGCGGCCCACTTCGGCGCCAACTTCCTGGGCTTTCCGGTTATTTGTGACCAGCCCCTGGAAGAGGAAATCCCCGACTGGTATCTCCATCATGGGGATTATGACACCCTGGTGCAGTTCGCCATGGAGGTCAGGGGAATCAAGCTGGAGACGATGGAGCTAGATATCCCCGTCAACTTCGGACCGGCCTTTGAAGGAGAAGTCATCCGCAAGGCCGATGCCTACCTGGAGTTTGGCGGAGGCCGCAGCCCGGGCTTTGAGCTGCTCTCATCTGTGCCTGCAGACGCAATCACAGACGGTAAAGTCGAACTCATCGGTCCCGATGTTACCGATGTGCCCGAGGGGTCAATCCTGCCCCTAGGCATCATGGTGGATATTTACGGCCGGAAGATGGAGGAGCAGTTCGAAGGGGTGCTGGAGCGGCGGATCCACGACTACATCAACTACGGGGAAGGACTGTGGCACGTGGCCCAGCGGGACTTGAACTGGGTGCGGATCAGCAAAGAGGCGGCGGCCAAGGGAGTGCGCATGGAGCACCTCGGCGAGATCCTCATCGCCAAGTTCAAGGCCGATTTCCCCTCCATCGTCGACCGGGTGCAAGTGACCCTGATCACCGATGGGGCGGTAGTCGAAGAAAAGATCAAACTGGCCCGGGAGAAGTATCGGGCTCGGGACGAGCGGATGCGGGGCTTGACAGATGAGGCCGTTGAGGAATTCTATACCTGTCTCCTTTGTCAATCCTTCGCTCCCAACCACGTTTGCGTCGTCACCCCCGAACGGGTGGGCCTTTGCGGTGCGGTCACCTGGCTCGATGCCCGGGCTTCCCACCAAATTGATGCCAATGGGCCCAATCAGCCCATCATCAAAGGCCCGGCGACGGACGAGGTTAAGGGCCTTTGGGACAGCGTCAATCAGGTAGTCGAGACTGCTTCCCACGGCAACCTCAGCGAGGTGGCCTTATATACCTTGATGGACAATCCCATGACCTCCTGCGGCTGCTTCGAGGCCATCATGGCCATCGTGCCCGAATGCAACGGCATCATGATCACCACCAGGGAGCACCAGGGGGAGACCCCCTGCGGTATGACCTTCTCCACCTTGGCCGGCATGGTGGGCGGCGGGGTGCAGACCCCGGGCTTCATGGGAATCGGCCGGTCTTACATCCTCAGTCGCAAGTTCATCAAGGCCGATGGGGGCATCGCCCGGATCATCTGGATGCCCAAGGAGCTGAAAGATTTCCTCCGGGAAGACTTCGTGCAAAGGTCCATTGAGGAAGGCCTGGGCGAGGACTTCATCGATCGGATCGCGGATGAGACCGTGGGGACCACCGCCGAGGAAATCATGCCTTTCCTTGAGGAAAAGGGCCACCCGGCCTTGACGATGGATCCATTGTTCTAGAAGGGAGCGAAAAGAAATGGGCTTGAGCGGTCTGGAAATCTACAAACTGTTGCCTAAGAAGAACTGTAAGGAGTGCGGTCCGCCCACCTGTTTGGCCTTCGCCATGCAGCTAGCCTCAGGCAAGGCTTCCCTCGACGCCTGCCCTTACGTGAGCGATGAAGCCAGGGAAGCCCTCGATGCGGCCTCGGCGCCGCCCATCAAGCTGATCAAGGTGGGGCAGGGGCCGAATGTCCTGGAGGTCGGCAATGAAACGGAGCTCTTCCGCCACGAGAAGACCTTTTATCACCCAACGGGCGTTGCCATCAAGGTCGCGGACGACCTGTCGGAAGAGGAACTAGGGGGCAGGTTGGAGGCAATCAAGGACTTATCCTTCGAGCGGGTGGGCCAGCGCTACGGTGTTGACCTGGTCGCCATCGAGGGCCGCTCCCAGGATCCGGACCGGTTTGCGGCCGCAGCCAAAGCCGCCGCCGACCGCTCCTTGAATCTCCTCCTCATGAGCAAAGATCCGGCCATGATGGCCGCCGCCTTGGCCGTCGTTGGCCAACGGAAGCCCCTCATTTGCGGCGCCGATGGGAGCAACTATGAGGAAATGGCAAAGCTCGCCAAGGAGCACGGATGTCCGTTGGTGGTCCAGGGCGATGACTTAGACGGGATCGCCGAGCTGGTCAAACAGGTGGAAGGCCTTGGCTGCAAGGATTTGGTCATCGACGGGACGGCCGCGAATACTTCCAAGACCGTCGCCAATTTGGTCCAGTTCCGCAAGCTGGCCCTCAAGAGACGGTTCCGGCCCTTTGGCTATCCGGCCCTTGCCTTCGCCACCGCGGAGGATCCTATGGCCCAAGTCCTGCAAGGGGTCTCCTTCATCGCCAAGTATGCGGCCATCCTCGTGGTGGACGCCTATCGCAAGGAAGAGGTCTTGCCCCTCCTCACCTGGCGGGCCAACATCTACAGCGACCCCCAAAAGCCGATCCAGGTGGAGTCGAAAGTCCACGCCGTCGGAGATGTTAATGCCGACTCGCCCGTCTACCTGACGACCAACTTCTCCCTCACCTACTACAGTGTGGAGAGTGAAGTTGAGGCGAGCAAGATCCCCGGCTACATCCTGCCGGTGAACACCGATGGGACTTCGGTCCTGACGGCCTGGGCCGCGGGCAAGTACGAACCGGAGGATATCGCCAAGTTCATCAAGGCATGCGGAATTGAGGAGAAGGTGAACCACCGCAATATCATCATTCCGGGCCAGGTGGCGGTCATCAGCGGACGGCTGCAGGAGGCCTCGGGCTGGAATGTCCTCGTTGGGCCTCGGGAGGCGGCAGGCATCCCGGCCTTTGTCAAGGCCCATTTCACATAAAAAGTGGGGTTGACGATGGAGCTTTGTACTGTAACTATCATGCCCGATGGAATACGGACGCAAGTTGCCAAGGAAACGTCCTTGTTCGATGCTTGCGCCCAGGCGGGCGTGGAAATAAAGGGCGCCTGCGGCGGGGGCGGGGTCTGCAACCAGTGTTTGGTCAAAGCCTCATCCCGGGAGGCGCTGAAGATTGAAGGCACCGGCAGCCTACGCCCGGAGCAGATCGAGAACGGCTGCGTGCTGGCCTGCAAGAGCCGGGTGATCGACGATGTGGTGGTGGAGATCCCCTCTAGCAGCCGCGTCCTGGACCACCGGGTGTTAATGGAGGATGAGGGCCGCCTTGAGGCCTATCCCTTTGCACCCCTCCTTGCCGTCTCGGAGTGTCAGCTGACCCCTCCCAGCCTGCTGGATAACGCCACCGACTGGGATCGGGTTAAGGCTCAGCTGGGGGGCGGGGATCCACCCCTGGGGGTAATCCGCCAACTGCCGACGGCCTTGCGGGAGGGAGACTGGCTGGTGAGCCTGGCGGAGGTGGACTGGGGATCCGGCCCCAAAGCCGTCCGGGTGGCGCCGGGCTCCACCAAGACCTATGGACTGGCCGTCGATATCGGCACTACCACCGTCGCCCTCTCCCTGATCGACATGGCGACGGGGGAGATCTTGGCCACCCGCGGGAGCTACAACCGGCAGGGACGCTACGGGGATGACGTCATCAGCCGCATCATCCACTCTTCCCAGCCGGGGGGCCTTGAGGAGCTGCAAAGGGCTGTCGTCGGGACCATTAACGCCTTGATCGGCGAAGTGGCAGATGCAGCCGGGGTTTCCCGGGAGTGGATCGATGGAGTGGTGGTCGCGGCTAATACGACCATGAGCCACCTGTTCGCGGGGGTCGATCCTAGCTACATCCGCCTGGAGCCTTATATCCCCGCCTTCAGCAAGCTTGGCCCCTTCGCCGCCAAGGAAGTCGGCCTCATGGTCAACCCCAACGCCGAGATCTATCTCCTGCCCTCCGTTGCCAGTTATGTTGGCGGCGATGTGGTGGCTGGGGTGCTCGTCTCCCGCCTCCATCAGGGAGATGAGCTGAGCCTGTTCGTTGATATCGGCACCAACGGCGAGATGGTCCTGGGAAGCCGCGACTTCCTCGTCGCCTGCGCCTGTTCGGCAGGGCCGGCCTTTGAAGGAAGCGGCATCACCTGCGGCATGCGGGCGATGGAGGGGGCCATCGAGAAGGTGGCCATCCTGGGCGGCGAGCCTCAGGTCCAGACCATCGGAGGAAGGCCCCCAGTTGGCCTTTGCGGCTCAGGGCTCATCGATTGCTTGGCGAAACTGCAAGATGGGGGCATCATCGACCGCACAGGTCAATTCGTCGGCGACTGGGAGCGGCTGCGGCCTTCCGCGGAAGGTCGGGAGTTCGTCCTGGTCCGGGCGGGCGAAGGGGCCTGCCATGGGGATATCGTCATCACCGAGGGCGACATCAAAAACCTAATCCGGGCCAAGGGTGCCGTCTACGCGGGGATGCGCACTCTCCTCAAGGCCCTGGAGCTGGATGTGGACGCCATCGATCGGGTGATTATCGCCGGGGGCTTTGGTCAGTATCTGAACGTGGAAGATGCCATCAAGATAGGTCTACTTCCCGACATCCCCCGGAGCAAGTACGAGTTCTTGGGGAACACATCCTTGAAGGGAGCCCGGGCGGTCTTGCTCTCCCGGGAGGCATTGGCGGAAGCCGATCAGGTAGCTGCCTCCTTGACCTACATGGAGCTTTCCGCGGGGAATACTTTTATGGATGAGTTCATCTCGGCTTGTTTCCTGCCCCATACGGACTTGAGCCTGTTCCCATCTGTAATCGGAAAGGAAGTGTTGGCCCGTTGAAGACTCTACGACTGGCGGTAGCGGGAAAGGGAGGTACGGGCAAGACAACCTTTGCCACCTTCATGGTTCGTTACTTGCTGGAAAAAGGCAAGACACCTGTCTTGGCCGTCGACGCCGACCCAAATGCAAACCTTAGTGAAGCCTTGGGGATGCCTGCAAACCAGACCATCGCCCAGGTGATGGAAATGACCAAGGAGGGCGACCTGCCGGCAGGGATGAGCAAGGCCGATTTCATCCGGTATCGGGTGGCCGCATCTTTAGTCGAGGGACGGGATGTGGATCTGCTGGTGATGGGCAATCCTGAAGGGCCGGGCTGCTATTGCTTCCCCAATGATGTGTTGAAGGGCGTCCTGGGGCAGGTAGTGGCCAATTATCCTGTCCTGGTCATGGACAACGAGGCGGGCCTTGAGCACCTTTCCCGCCGCATTGCCCAAGATATCGATGTGTTTTTCATCATGAGCGATGCGACGGCCCGGGGGATCCGCTCCGCCGGGCGGGCCAAACACATCATCGACAGCTTGGCCACCAAAGTTGGCCGGACCTATTTAGTGGTGACCAGGGTGCCCGATGAAGGAGCTTTGCGGGCCCTGGACCCGGAGATTGCGAAAACTGGGCTGGAGCTCATCGGCTGGATTCCCCAGGATGAGGTGATAGTGGAGTACGATGTGATGGGTAAACCCCTCCTTGAGGTTCCCGCTGACAGTGCTGCTTGGACGGCGGCCGTGGAAATCCTAGAGAAATCGAACATTTGAGGAGAGATGGCAATGGCAGTAGAGATACTGAAGGATCGCTACGGAAGCAAAGTGGGGACACTGACTATCGGCAAGGGCCCTGCCGAAGGGGGAACGCGAACGAGCGTCATCACCGTCGGCGGAGAGGGCACCCTGCCCGCCTACCATTTTGAAGGGGAGCTGCCCCACCGGCCGGTGATCGCCATGGAAATCACCGATGTAGCCCCCAATTGGAACCCGGCCCTTTTGGAGACCCTGGGGGATGTAGGTTCGACGGCGGCTTGGGCGAAAAGATGCGTCGAGGAATTCGGCGCCGACATGCTGTACCTGAGCCTCATCGGGGCCGATCCCGAAGGAGCTGACCGTCCCATCAGCAGCTGTGTGGAGACGGTGAAGGAGGTCCTGGCGGAAGTTGGCGTGCCGCTGGCCATCGTCGGCTGCGGCGATGAGGAAAAGGATAATGAGTTGATGCAGGCCGTTGCCGAGGCCACCGCAGGCGAGAACCTGCTCCTTGGGGTTGCGGAGCAGGAGAACTACAAGACCCTGACCGCCGCGTGCATCGTCCACGGCCACTCCATTATTGCCAAATCCCCCATCGATATTAATATGTGCAAACAGCTGAACATCCTGATTACGGAAATGAACCTGCCTCCCGAGCGCATCTGCATTGACCCGACCACCGCGGCTTTAGGATATGGGTTGGAGTACAGCTATTCCATCATCGAACGGGCCCGGCTGGGCGCCCTCCAGGGGGATAAGATGCTGTCGATGCCCATGATCGCGGCGGTAGGCCATGAGGCTTGGCGGACTAAGGAGGCCAATGCCTCCGCAGAGGAGTTCCCCGGCTGGGGGATGCAGGAAATGCGGGGGGTCCTTTGGGAAGCCGTTACCGCGGCAGCCCTCCTGCAGGCCGGCGCCCACATCTTGGTAGTGAGGCACCCCCGGTCGGTGGAGCTGTTAAGAAATCATATTGACCAGTTGATGGTCAGCAACGCATATTAAGGAGGCGGGGAAATGATTAAGATTGGTGAGCGCATCAATGGCATGTTCCAGGACATCGGCGCGGCTATCAAAGAGCGGGATGCTAAAGTCATTCAAGACTGGGCCGTTAAACAGGCCGAGGCCGGCGCTGATTATCTTGACGTGAACACTGGGCCCGCGGCCGCCGACCGGGTCAAGGCCATGGAGTGGCTCGTTGAAGTCATCCAGGATGTGACCGATGTTCCCCTTTGCCTTGACTGCACCAACTACGACGCCATTGAAGCCGGGCTGAAACTGTGCAAAAAGCCCGCGATCATCAACTCCACCCCGGCGGAACTAGCTAAGATGGAGCGGGTGTTTGGCATGGCGAAGGACTATGGGGCAATGGTCATCGGCCTGGCCATGAATGAAGAGGGGATCCCCAAGGATGCCGACAGCCGGACGGCCTTGGCCATGGAGCTGGTTGCTTATGCTGATTCGGTGGGATTTCCCATCGAAGATCTACTAATTGACCCCCTCATCCTGCCGGTCAACGTGGCCCAAGATCATGGACCGGAGGTACTGGAGACTATTCGCCAGGTGAAACTCCTCTCCAGCCCGCCTCCAAAAACGAACTTGGGGCTGAGCAATGTCTCCCAGAAAGCAATGCACCGCTCCCTGATCGATCGCACTTATCTGGTCATGGCCCTCGCCTGCGGCCTTGATGCAGCTATCATGAACGTCATGGACAAGGACTTGATGGACGCCCTTGCCACCGCCAGGATCCTGCTGAATCAGGACATCTATGCGGATTCCTACCTGAAGGCATAAGGGTGGAAGCAGCCAGGCCTTGGGCAACGTGCCCGAGGCCTACTTGCTTTTGCGGCCCGAGGAGGATTTCCGGCATCGAAGAAGAAATGTTGACCCGATCTCCCATTAGTAGCATTTCGACAGTTGATTAACTCGGTCTTTGCTCGAGCAGATGCCTTAGCGGTCCAGGACTTGTCCAGAACAAAAAACAGTGCAGCGGGCATTCAGGGGGGGTGATGCCGCTGTGGAGTTGCCCTGGGAAGAGTCCCTAATGTCGGCAAGGGATAATGCAAGACACGGAGGTGAAAGGGATGGCTATCCAGTGGACAAGAGACTTGGAGACGGGGATAGCTTTGATCGACGAGCAGCACAAGGAGCTCTTCGACCGGGTGAATAAGCTGCTGGCCGCTTCCAGTGAGGGCCGGGGAAAGGAAGAAGTAGGGAACATCTTAAAGTTCCTGGAGGAATACGTTGTCACCCACTTCGCCGATGAGGAAAAGCTCCAGCAAGAAGCGGGCTACCCAGAGTTTGCCGCCCACAAGAGGCTCCATGATGCCTTCAAGAACGATTTGGTCAAGCTCAAAGAAGAATTTGAAGCTTCCGGGCCCACCCTGCGTTTTGTGGTCCTGACCAACAAGATTGTAGTGGACTGGCTGATGAAGCACATCGCACAGGTGGATAAGGCTTTTGGCAAGTACTTGCGCAAAGCCTAAGCCCTGTTCCCAGGAGGGGTAGTGATTGATCCGCAAGCGGCAGGTATCCCTGTTTGAAATGCTCATGGGTCTGTCGAGGGCCGTGGACTTGATCAGCAATGAAGTGGTGAATCATCAGATTAAGGTTGGTTATATAGCCCTGTGCCTGGGGGCGGAGATGGGCCTTCCGCCGGAACAGCAAGATGCCTTGTTCATGGCGGGGGCCCTTCATGATGTCGGCGCCTTGTCCCTGCAGGAAAGGCTCGATCTCCTGGAATTTGAGACCCAGGACCAGCTCCACGGCGAGCGGGGTTATCGTCTCCTGCGGAGATTTCCTCCCCTGGCGCGGGCAGCTGAGTTCATCCGCTATCACCACGCCCATTGGCGAACCGCTCGGAAAAGGGAGGATATCCCCCTCGGCAGTCTCATTCTACACCTAGCTGACCGGGTTGCCGTCGTGATCGACGACCACGAACACATCCTGCAGCAAGTGCCGAGGATCAAGGCTAGGGTCCTCCCGCAGTCCGGGGAGATGTTCATGCCGGAGGTGGTAGATGCCTTCCAACGGCTGGCGGCGCGGCAGCACTTCTGGTTGTATACCGTCTCTGACTCTTTGTATTGGAGCTTGGGCAAGCGGCTTGGGCCCCTAACCGTGGAGCTGGACATGGAGGGTCTGCTTGGAATATCCCGGCTGTTCAGCCGAATTATCGACTTTCGCAGCCGCTTCACCGCAACCCACAGTCAGGGGGTGGCCGCCAGCGCCGAGGCCCTGGCAGCCTTGATGGGCTTTTCCGCTCGGGAATGCCAGATGATCCGGGTAGCAGGCAACCTCCACGATCTAGGCAAGCTCGCGGTGCCGTCGGAGATCCTGGAAAAGCCCGGGAGGCTGACCGATGAGGAATACAGCTTGATGAAAGGCCACTCCTTCTACACCTACCATATCCTCGAAGCGATCGAGGAGCTGGAGATCATCACCTTATGGGCTTCCTTCCACCATGAACGCCTCGATGGCAGCGGCTATCCCTTCCAGATAAGCGGCGATCAGCTGCCGCTGCCAGCCCGGATCGTGGCGGTGGCCGATGTATTCACGGCGATCACGGAAGATCGCCCTTATCGCGCCGGCATGGATCCCGAGGCCGCGCTCGGGCTGCTGCGGAAAATGGCGGAGGAGGGGGCCCTTGATAGGGGCGTGGTCGGAGTCCTAGCCGATAATTTCAGCGAGGTCAATTCAGTGCGCCATAGGGCCCAGGAGGATGCCCATCGGGAGTACGAAGAATTCCAGCTGTAGGATCGGCCCCCAAGGCGAAAGGCGCTCCCTTATCGCCGCCGGGGCCCCTTGGTGGGCTTTGAACTTGTCCGGGGGATGTGGTAAGGTAAGGGAACGTGAGGCTCTTGAGCTATAAGAGCCGGTCCCAATCGAAGAGGGGTGTTTCCCTTGCGGGTCCTTGTGATCGGAGCCGGCGAAGTCGGCTTTTACATCGCCGGGCGGTTGAGTGAAGAGGGAAAAGATGTGGTGGTCATCGACCGTAACGAGAAGGCCCTGCAGCGGGTGGCCGAGACTCTCGATGTGATGACCATCCTCGGCAATGGCGGGAGTGCCCGCGTCTTGGAGCAGGCCGGCATCAGACAAGCGACCATGCTGATCGCCGTCACCCAAAGCGATGAGTCCAACGTGATCGCCTGCATGCTCGCGAAGAAATTCGGCGTGGCCAAGACGGTAGCCCGGGTGCGGGGCGATGATTTTGGCGGCCGGGATAATCTCCTGTCCAACGAAGAGCTGGGCATCGATTTGACCATCAACCCTGAACGGGTGGCTGCCCGGGAGATCATTAAGCTCCTCAAGACCCCGGCCGCAACGGAAGTTGACTACTTTGCGGACAACAAGGTGGAGATGCTGGGCTTTCGCGTCCACGATGAGGCGGAGATCGTCGGGAAGAAGGTGCGGGAGCTGCCCTTGTCCCGGGAATGCTTGATCGTTGCCATCGCCCGCAATGGCGATGTGGTCATTCCCGGCGGCGATGATGTGATAAGTGCCCACGACACCATTTTTGTCTTGGGGAAAACGGGGAGTCTGGCCGGCGTCGGCTGGTGGGTCGGCCAACAGGAAGAACGCATCCGCAGTGTGGCCATCGTTGGGGGCGGCCGGATTAGCTTCCAGGTTGCCGCGATGCTGCAGGACTACGCAAGGTTGGGCATCCATGCCACCCTCATCGAAGAGGATGAGGCTCGCTGCCATGAGTTGGCGGAGGCATTAGGCAACGTCCTAGTGATCCATGGCAACGGCACTGATCTCGGGCTCCTCAAGCAGGAGGGGATCGGGTCCATGGATGCCTTCATCGCCGCCACCAAGAACGATGAGGTCAACATCTTAGCCGGGGTGTTGGGCAAGCATCTAGGTGTGAAAAAGAGCATCGTCATGGTGAACCGAGCGGACTATGACCCGGTAGTCGAGGCCTTAGGCATTGATGCCGCGATCCACCCGCGGCTTTTGACGGCCAACACTATCCTAAAGCTTGTCCGCAAGGGAAATGTGGTCTCCACGGCAATCCTAAAAGAGGGCAAAGCCGAGGTCATCGAGTTTGAGGCCCTGCCCCAATCGCCCATCGTCAACCGCCGGCTGGCGGATGTACCCTTTCCCCGGGGGACCATCGTGGGTGCCATTGTGCGGGGAAATCGGATCATCATCCCTCGCGGTCAGGATGCGATCCTGCCGGGGGATCGGGCCATCGTCTTCACCCTGCCCGATGTGGTCGCCAGCGTCGAAAAACACTTTGACGCGGCCCGTTAGGAGGCTCTGGGATGAATCTGCAGGCAGTGGGCAATTTACTAGGCAGGCTGCTGGTAATAGTTGGCCTGTCTATGCTTTTGCCTTTGCTTTGGGCATTGCACTACCAGGGGCCGGACGTTAAGGCCTTTTTCCTTTCCATCATCATTACCTTAGGGGCAGGAGTCTGCCTTTGTCTTGGCACAAAGGCGGGCGAGATCGGTCACCGGGAGGGCTTCGTTGTTGCCGCTTTCGGTTGGATCCTGGCGGCGGCCTTTGGCTCGTTGCCCTTCCTCCTCGCGGGAGCTTGCCCCAGTCTTGCCGATGCCTACTTTGAGACAATGTCTGGCTTCACCACCACCGGAGCCACAATTTTGACCGACATCGAGTCTATGCCCCGGGGGATTCTCTTTTGGCGGAGCCTGACCCAGTGGTTAGGGGGCATGGGCATTGTCGTCTTGTTCGTAGCGGTTTTTCCGAAGCTCGGCGGCGGAGGCTACCAACTGTTTCGCGCGGAAGTCCCAGGTCTTTCCGCCGATCGCCTCCTCCCCCGGATCACCGAGACCGCGAAGGCCCTCTGGGCCCTTTATTTCAGTTTGACCCTAGTATTGACGGTCCTCTTGCTGTTGGGAGGCATGGACCTTTATGATGCCCTGAATCACGGCTTAACCACTATGGCGACGGGGGGCTACTCAACGAGGAACGCCAGCATCAGGGCCTTCAACAGCCCCTACATTGAGGGGGTAATCACCCTCTTCATCTTAGTTGCCGGCACCAATTTCGCCCTCTTGTACTATGCCTTGCGGGGCAATGGTTGGTCCTTGCTCCGCGATACAGAGTTTCGCTTCTACGGGGGGATGCTCCTGGGGGCAACGGCCTTGGTCACCTTGAGCAACCGACTGGGCGCCTACGGCAGCCTGGCCAGCTCCCTCAGGTATTCTCTTTTTCAGGTGGCAGCGGCCATGACCGGAGCCGGTTTTACCGCAGCCGACTATGACCTTTGGCCAGCCTTTAGCAAAGGGATCCTCTTGGTCTTGATGTTCATGGGCGGCTGTGGAGGTTCAACCACCGGCGGCATCAAGCAGATAAGGGTCTTGATGTGCTTGAAGTATGCCTACCGGGAGCTTTACCGGCTGATCCATCCCCGGGCGGTGGTCCCTTTGCGCCTGGGGGGCAGGGTGGTGCCTGAAGGGACTGCTTCAGGCGTGATGGGATTTTGCATCTTTTACCTTGCCCTTTTTGTCATTGGCGCACTGACATTGACGGCCTTTGGTTTGGATATGGAAAGCTCCGTTGGGGCTGCGGCCGCAGCCTTAGGCAATGTGGGGCCGGGCGCGGGCATGGTGGGTCCAACGGATAATTATGGTTTCCTGCCAAGCCCTGCCAAGCTTTTCCTCAGCTTGCTCATGCTTCTTGGACGCCTTGAGATCTTCACGGTGCTGGTCCTGCTCACCCGGGAGTTTCACCGGGCCGGCTGACCTTAGTGTAAAGTTACTGTGGGGTGCCCGGTAGGAATATTCTACCAGGGAGAGAAAAAGAGATCTCACTGCCTTT
>ERZ773359.2942-NODE-2942-length-20474-cov-5.739752_pt1 | contig 20474 bp, 20 predicted proteins | sample MGYA00374955_ERZ773359 | MGnify/ENA primary metagenome ERZ773359 (study PRJEB29098, sample SAMN04486028) | biogas fermenter metagenome | study: EMG produced TPA metagenomics assembly of the Biogas fermentation microbial communities from Germany - Plant 4 DNA1...
CCAGAGGCGTTTCAGGTCTCATTTTTTTATTAAGTTAACAGAACATTCGCAAGCATTCTGAGGCTACATATGCTCAGGTTCAGATTGAAAGTAATGATAACAATGTTACACTGAGAATAAAAGATGACGGCAAAGGTTTTGACGTATCTTCATTAAATCAGGATAACCGTAATGAAAACAGCGGGTTTGGCCTGTTAGGCATGAAAGAACGAGTTGAGCTTTTGGAAGGCAGTTTTTATATAGATTCAATCATCGGCTCAGGTACAACAATCCGCATTCAATTACCATGTAATCTACAGGGGGTAAATTAATATATGTGTAGTATTAATGTAGTTATTGCAGAGGATCATTGCATGATACGTGAAGGGCTTAAGCAACTGTTGGAACTTGAACCTGATATTCGGGTTATAGCGGGCTATCCTGACGGAAAGGCCATAGTGGATAATTTTATGCAGGTTAAACCTGATGTGGTACTAATGGATGTTAATATGCCAGTGTTAAATGGCCTTGAAGCTTTAGCCAGAATAAAAAAGATGGACCCGTCCGCCAAAGTAATAATGCTGACTATTCATCAGGATCGGGAATATCTTTTAAAAGCGCTTGAACTGGGAGCTTCAGGATATATTCTTAAGGACGCCGACTCAAGGGTTCTGGTTGATTCGGTACGCAACGTAAATGGAGGTCAAACCTATATTCAACCTTGTATGGCCAATGAGCTTGTCACTGAGTATAAAAGAATTAAGAACGGGAAAAGTACACCACGTAAATCATTAACTTCCAGAGAAATTGAAGTTCTGAAGCTTTTATCAAAGGGTATGATCAATAAGGAAATAGCAAAAGAACTTTTTATCAGTGAAAAGACAGTTAAAAACCATATATCCAATATTTTCAGAAAATTAGGTGTTCAGGACAGGACACAGGCAGCGGTATATGCAATAAAACATAAAATAGTTGAATAAAATATATTTTATTGTCATAAAGCCTGATTATATGGTAAAATTATGTTAGATTCAATGTTAAACTTCTATACCTGTCAGTTGTATGAAAATTTATTGATATACTTTAAGATAAAACTTTCGGAGGATAAAGAATGAATTCAGATTTCAGGAGTGGCCTGAAACAGTTAAAAAGTCCATTCTTTGAGGTTTTTGTATCTGTAGTTTGCGTACTTCTTCTATTAGTCACAAAATTAAATGGGATTTTTTTTTATATCTCAAATCCGTCAATTTTTTTGCAAAATCTTACACTTTTTCTTACCATGGTTATTTCTTCTAAAATTGTATTAATGTCTTTTTCTACTTATCCTATAATAGATAATAATAGTCTGCTTTTTGGCGGCGCTATTTTTTTATTGATAACTGTACTGGACTTACCTCGAATTTTGGATTTTTCAGAGATAATAAATAAAGTTTATGATCCGGGTATTCCCATGGCATTGAGTTTGTCAGCGCGCCTGTTGAACGCAATAGGTTTTGCTGTTGCACTCAGATTTGTAAGTAATAATAAAAAAGAATACAAAAAAAGTCATGCATTAATTTTCTATTTGTCGGTTCTTGTTTTTTCACTTATATTTATTGTGTCTGTTTTTCATTTCGAATTAGGTTCTTTAATATTTACAGATTCACAGGGTATCACGGTTGCAGGAAAGATTTTGGCGGTACTTGCTATTGTTTTTAACTTATATTCTATCTGTCATATTTATAAAGAATATAATAAAAATGAGTTTATATACAGAAGGCTGTTCTGTATTTTCCTGTATATGATATTTGCAAATATTTCATTAATAAATATTAAAAATATCAATGATTTCTGGGCTGTTCTGTGTAATGTTTTTCTGATGTGCTCCTATATTTTAGTCCTGGATTTTTACTATATCTATGGTATCAAAAGACCGCACATGCTTTTGCTGCAGGCAAAAGAGGAAAGAAACAGATATATCAGGGAGATTGATGAATTGGTGGAAAAACGCACTTTGGAATTGCGGACAATTAACGAGAAGCTTCTGGTAGATCAGGAAATTGCAAGAAGAATGCAGTTTTCAATGCTTCCCAAAACCTTGCCGAGGAACGATTATGCAACTTTTTCTTCTAGTTATGTTCCAGCTGATAATTTAAGCGGAGATTTCTATAATGTCTTTAAAATCGATGATGTGCGTTTTGGTATATGCATCGGAGATGTATCGGGTCATGGAGTTTCGGCTGCAATGCTAACTGTTTTTATTTTTCAGAAGCTTCAGTCCCTTATGGAAGAAAAGGGAGGGGAAAGTCTGACCATCCCTTCAGTGGTGCTGTCTCATCTGTACGATTCACTTAATGCTTCGAATTTCGATGAAAATTTATATGCAGTTATGATCTATGGTGTTTTTAATTCTGAAACAGGTATTTTTTCATATGCCTCTGGCGGATTAAACACTGTTCCTTTAAGAGTAAGGCCTGACGGTTCTATTCAGGAACTGGACAACAGCGGTTTTGCCATATGCAAATTGGTAAATTTCTATAAACCAAGGTTTGTAAATAACCAGATACTCTTATTCCCCAAAGATAAACTAGTGCTTTATACTGACGGACTGGTGGAGGCCAGAAATTCCAAAAATGAGGAGTATTCACTTCCCCGGCTGAAGAAAGTCATACAGGAACAATATAAATGGGGAGTGGAGCATCTTACAGAAGCCATTACAAAGGATGTTCAGGAGTTTATCGGTCAAAAACCATCAGATGACATTACTCTGCTCATTTTGGATGTATTGCCCCCGTTCTGAATTAACTGCCATACTATTAAAAAAATCCTTCAAATCCGGTGTACAAGGATCTGAAGGATTTTTAATGGTGGTCGCTACTGGAATCGAACCAGTGACCTCTTGCATGTCAAGCAAGCACTCTAACCTACTGAGCTAAGCGACCAGATAATTCAATTGGTTTCAGAAATAAATAATAAATTGTAACGGCGAAGTAAATTATAACATCGCTTATCACTTTTGTAAAGTGGAATTTACTTTTTCAATCGGGCAGTCTCCTTTCTACATTTGTTTCAATTTCGGACTTAACTGATTGACAGTTGTGGCATTTCAAGTACCGTCATTTATCTATACGGTTTTACTTATAATTTTTTTAGTACTGTTAAAAATTAGAAAGATTAAAGAGCAAAGTCATAAAAAAAATGCATAGTTAAAAAATACCAGGAACGAGGTTATGTTGGTTCCATCTGTTTCTCTGCTGCCTTTTTGTTTTTTCTTGATTTTCTGATCTTTTCCTATATAATATTTTATAATTTCCTATGAAGGTTATATAATGTTAATATAACATTGTTGAAGGCTTTACAGGGCTGACACTTGTGAAAGGCGGTGCGATTTTTGAATCATGAATTAGTTCTGATCCTCAATTTCGGAGGACAGTTTAATCAGTTAATAGCCAGAAGAATCAGAGAGGCTAATGTTTTTTGCGAAGTAGTACCTTATAATACTCCGGTTGAAAAAATAAAGGAAAAATCACCTAAAGCTATTGTTTTAGCCGGGGGGCAGACATCTGTTACCGATGAAAAAGCCCCCAAATGCGATGAAGAAATATTTAACCTGGGCATTCCTGTCTTAGCGGTAGGTTATGGGATGCAGCTTATAAGCTATTTGTTTGACGGACAGGCAGTCAGGACTGAAAATCTGGAATATAAAAAGGCAGATATTGAATTAAGCGATAATATTCTGTTTTCAGGTATTGAAGGCAAAACAACTGTATGTATGGATGCTTCATTTCATATCACAAAACTGCCTGAAGGTTTTAAAGCTATAGCAGGTTCTGATGAATATACCATATCGGCTATTGCAGATGACAGCAGAAAATTCTATGCACTTCAGTTTCATCCGGAAGTTTCGATGACAGACAAAGGGAAAGACATTATTGATAATTTCCTTTTCAGAATATGCAATCTTTCAGCAGACTGGAAAATGGATTCTTTTGTCGAAGAAGCCATAAAACATATCCGTGAGAAGGTTGGTAATAAAAAGGCTTTATGTGCTCTGTCCGGTGGAGTGGATTCTTCTGTTGCCGCTGCATTGATGCACAAGGCAATAGGGGATCAGTTAACCTGTATATTTGTAGACCATGGACTTTTAAGAAAAAATGAAGCCGATCAGGTTGAGGAAGTTTTCAAAAATCAGTTTAATTTAAATCTTATAAGAGTTAATGCCGAGAACCGCTTCCTTGGACGTTTAAAAGGTGTAACCGATCCTGAGACAAAACGGAAGATTATAGGAGAAGAGTTTATCAGGGTTTTTGAAGAAGAGGCCAAAAAGATAGGACATGTGGATTTTCTTGTTCAGGGTACAATTTATCCTGACGTAATTGAAAGTGGTGTCGGCGATAATGCGGTAATTAAGAGTCATCATAATGTAGGCGGACTGCCTGACCATGTGGATTTTGAAGAAATCATCGAGCCTCTCCGGTTATTGTTCAAGGATGAAGTCCGTATGGCAGGTCTTGTATTGGGACTTCCTGAAGAGCTTGTATGGCGTCAGCCTTTCCCCGGGCCTGGTCTTGCAATAAGAATTATTGGCGAAATTACAAAGGAAAAGCTGGATATACTTCGGGAAGCTGATCATATTTTCAGGGATGAAATTGCCAAAGCGAAGCTAAATAAAGATATCAGCCAGTATTTTGCTGTTCTTACCAATATGAGAAGTGTAGGGGTAACCGGAGACAAAAGAACCTATGATTATACTTTGGCGCTTCGCGCTGTGACCACTACTGACTTTATGACAGCTGAATGGGCGCGGATCCCTTATGAAGTTCTGCAAAAGGCTTCAAACCGAATTATCAATGAGGTGGGATGCATAAATCGCATAGTTTACGATATAACCGGCAAACCTCCTGCTACTATAGAATGGGAGTAATGTTTAATTTTCAGAAAATTTCCTATAGAAGATATAAGCTCTCGTCCGGATTTATATTCAGGACGGGAGTTTTTTTAGTTGGTTTAAAATAATTAAAATATCTGCGATAATATCATTAGCCTTGCAAAATCCTTATTTTTAATAAAACTCTAATTTATCTAATATGAGTGCCTAATATATTTTTTTTAGAATAATAAATAGATTTAAAGCTGATTTTTGGAGGTGCTCCAAAGTGGATTTAAAACTCATTGATGAATTCAGGAGGCGAACCAATTCGAGTTACGAGGAAGCAAGATATTATCTGGAAAGGTTCAACGGAGATTTGCTGGAAGCAATTATTGCCTATGAAAGGGAGAATTTGTCGTATCAAAAAGTCCCATACAGGAAGAACGGCTTTGTAAAGAGCTTAATCAGGCTTGTGCAGAAGCTTTTTGATATAAAGCTTATTATAATTGAAAAGAACGGCAGGGTATTCAATGTGCCCATTATTCTTCCGCTGGTATTATTACCGGTCTGGTATATCTTGCTTATACTGGCTGTAATCATGTGGGTAATTGGCTACAGATTTACTATTAAAGATATTCCTGATCCGAATATTGATATAGAAACTTTTATAAATAAGATTAAAAATAAATCCAATGGATGGTAATATGTATATATGAGCACCCGGGAGGTAAGAAAATGATTACTATAGAGCAGATAGATGAATTCAGGAAACGTACAAATTCAAGTTATAGTGATGCCAAATACTTTCTCGAAAAAAACAATGGAAATATCCTGGATGCAATCATTGATTTCGAGAGGACAAAAGCTGGTTCAGCTTCTAATCAAAATAACAGGCAGCACAATGATATGGGTGAGCGTTTTGCAGATTTTTTGCAAAAGGGATTTGATACCCGGGTAATCGTTGAGGACAAAGAAACGGTTTTATTCTCTGTCCCTGTGATTCTGCTGATTATTTTAATACCTTTATGGCTGGTTGTTGTTCTTTTCTTTGCTTTTTTTGCAGTCCTGGGATATAAGTTCAGAATTCAGGAGATCAGTACCAATGGTTTTGATGTGCATTCTTTTTTAAAGAATATAAATGCAAAAATGAAGGAGCAAAGCAGCTTTAAACAACAAAAGCCAAATAACAACACTGCTTCAGATAATACGCAAGAAAATAAAAACACCGGCAACTTCAACACGGCTGAAACTTCTGCAAATGACAGCAGCGGTCAAAAGTTCGATGATGATGACGATGATGACTATAATGAGTTTATTGTTGAGTAAATTATGGAAGGAGCTACATAATGGCGGAACGCATTTTGGTTGTCGAGGATGAAAGTAAAATTGCCCGCTTTTTAGAGCTGGAACTCAAACATGAAGGCTACGAGGTCGAAATTGCCTTTGATGGAAGAACCGGGCTTGAAAAAGTGCAAGAAGGAGATATAGATCTTATTATTCTTGATCTGATGCTTCCTATGATGAGCGGGATTGAGGTTTGCAGAAGGGTAAGAAAATTCTCTGACGTACCTATAATTATGCTTACTGCAAAAGATGATATTTCCGATAAAGTAACCGGCCTTGACAGCGGAGCCGATGACTATGTCACCAAACCCTTTGCCATAGAGGAGCTTCTTGCCCGTATCCGGGTTGCATTAAAAAGAAAAAATCAGTCGGTCAAAGATGCAAACAAGGATACTTTGACGGCTGGTAAACTCGTTTTGTCAAAATTAAAGCATAAAGTTACATATGATGACCAGGAAATTCCTCTTTCTAAAAAGGAATACGATTTATTACTTTTTCTTATGGAAAACAAAGGTGTGGTACTAAGCAGGGAAAAACTCATTGAAAAAGTATGGGGCTATGATTTTATCGGTGATACAAATGTAACAGATGTTTATATCCGATATCTAAGAAGCAAAATAGACGAGCGTTTCGGCGTTAAATTCATACGTACTATCCGTGGAGTGGGATATATTTTCGAAGATTATGAAGAATAAAAAAAATGCTGATTTAGAGGGGAAAAAATCAGGACGCGACAAGCAGGCCGGCAACAAGGCAAATAAAATCCATGAAACAAGAGAGAGCGGGAAAAGAGCGAGAAGCCGCTCTTCTATTGTTGCGCGGATTTCTTCCTTTTATATCAATATGTTTGCAGTCTGGTCCCTGATATCACTGATTGTCATTTTAGTGCTGGTAATAGGTTTCAATATCTTACATGCCAGCTACCAGACAAAACCATACATGGATGAGCTGACAGCTGACAAATACAATATACAGGAACTTAATGACTATATAAATCAGCTTGAGGCTATAAAAGTCACTCTGCAGGATGAAAACGGTACCATAATCGCCTCTTCTGTGCCGGAATTTTCTGATCTGAACCATTACAGCTTTTTCAGTGTAGATACAGCAAATCGTAAAGTGTATTTTACTTTTACTGTACAAATTTTTAAGGATGACGGGGTATATCTGTTAAATATTTTCTATAACATCACACTTCTTATTATAGAAATTCTTTTTTTAGGTGCTGCCCTGGTTTTTCTGTTTCTTGTCTCCATTCTGACTATATATATCCGGGGAAAATATCTGACCCGGAAAGCTTTTGCTGTTGTGGATGAGCTTATTGTGAAAGCAAAAAATATTTCTTCTCAAAACTTAAATCTGAGACTTAATGTAAGCGAGTCTTCAGATGAATTGGTGGAAATTGCTCTTACGTTCAATCGTATGATGGACAGGATTGAAAGCGCTTACCAGAGACAAAACCAGTTTGTTTCAGATGCCTCCCATGAGCTTCGCACACCAATTGCAATAATTCAGGGCTATGCACGTATGCTGGAACGATGGGGGAAAGATGACAGGGAAATACTTGAAGAAGCAATCGCTGCCATAAACAAAGAAGCAAAGGCTATGCAGGATCTGGTCGAAAGGCTGCTGTTCATTGCACGCAATGATAAAGATACACTTGTACTGGTAAAAGAGAAGTTTGACATAAGTGAGTTAATGAACGAGCTTGTGAGGGAGACACATATGCTGGTTAACCAGCATGAAATAATCAGTCATATTGAGCCCGGGATTTTTGTTTTTGGGGACAGGGACAGAATAAAGCAGGCATTGAGAATCTTTGTTGACAATGCCATAAAATACTCACCAGCTGATGGAAAAATTACGCTTCGTCTTTTCCGGGAAGAAGGTTATGCCGTAACTGTCGTTAAGGATACAGGAATGGGAATACCGGAAGAAGAACTTCCAAAAATCTTTGACAGGTTTTATAGGGTAGATACGGCCCGGGAGCGCGGAAAAGGAGGGAGTGGTCTTGGTCTGTCTATTGCCAGGATTATTGTACTTCGGCATGGCGGGCGCATCAAAGTTGCAAGTAAGCCTGACAAGGGCACAAAGTTCAGTATCTATTGGCCAATAGACGCATAAGCAAGTCAGATTGCCAATTCCGAGAAATATTTTAGGTTTGAAATAGACCTGCAATAATGGTAATATAATGTTATTCTGTTCTGCATTTGGCAGGATTATTTTTCTGTGCAAAGGAAAACTTATAAAAATACAATAGAGGAGAAGTAGAATATGAATCAATTAAGTCCTTTAATCAGAATATTGCTTCCGGCAATTCTTGCATATCTTGCGTTTTCATTTTTAGGACCGGTGTGGGGAATAATTGTTTTACTTTTACTTTTGGCATCGGTTATCTTTTTTAACAGACAAATTTTCTATCAGAATTCTGCCAACAGGAAATATATGAAAGGAGATTTTGACGGCGCTTTAAATGACTTGAAAAAAGCAGTGTCATTAAGCCCTAAGAATGCAGGTGTCAGAGGCACATACGCATATCTTCTGTTAAAGCTTGGTAATACTGATGAGGCTGCGGTGCAGATAGACGAGGCATTGAAAAATGCAAGTGTGGGCACTGAAAAAAATTCACTAATGCTCACAAAGGCTCTGGTTCTTTGGAAGCAGAAGGAAACTGATGAAGCAATTAAATTACTTGAAGAATTATTGAAGGATTATGAGAACACAAACGTATATGCTACACTGGGTTTTCTCTATATTGAAAAAGGTGATATGGATAAAGCACTGGAGTTTAATTTGAAAGCAGTTGATTTCAATGATACAAATGGAATTATACTCGACAATCTGGGAACAGTCTATTTAAACATAGGAGATTATGAAAAGGCCAAAGAGATTTATCAGAAGCTAATGAAACTAAAGCCAGTATTCCCTGAGGCGTTTTATAACTATGCCAGAGTATTGCACAAATTAGGGGATATTGAAAAAGCCTTATACATGGTAAGACATGCACTGACTCTCCGTTTCTGGAACATAAGCACTATTGCGAAAGATGAAGTTGAGGCATATTTACAGGAACTTGAGAAAATTTCTCAGGATAGTACACAGGATAATTCTGCTCAAAATAAAGAAAGTCAAGATAAAGAGCAGGGTTAGTACAGGAATAAAAATTCAAAGATGAGGTAGTTATGACTAAAAATTATTACAGCTATTTTGACATAGACTCTAAAATTATTGAATTGGCAAATAAATCAGAAGAAATTGTAAAGGACAGCTTTAATAAAATCGATAAAATAAAAGAACAGAACCAGCTCAAAGTTATAAGGGCTATGCAGCTTGAAAGTTTAAGCGATACTCATTTTTCAGGAACAACAGGTTATGGCTATAACGACAGGGGAAGAGAAATTCTGGATGCTGTTTATGCTCATGCTTTTGGTGCTGAGGACGCAATAGTCAGACACAGTATTACCTGCGGATCCCACGCTCTTGCCCTGTGTCTGTATGGTATATTGCGTCCGGGTGATGAGCTTTTGTCAATTACCGGAAAACCTTATGATACATTGGATGAGGTTATAGGCATAAGGGGGAAAGAAGGGCAGGGATCTTTAAAAGAGTATGGTGTAACCTACAGACAGATTGAATTTACAGCTGATGGCAGAATAGATGTTGATGCAGTCCTGGATGCCATTAATGACAGAACAAAACTTATTTTTATTCAAAGATCCCGGGGTTATGAATTCAGACCTGCCCTTACAGTTGATGAGATAGGAAGGGTTGTCAGCCTTATAAAGGCAAAGAAAAAAGACCTGTACGTTATGGTGGACAACTGTTATGGTGAATTTGTAGAAGAAAGAGAGCCTACTGAGGTTGGCGTTGATATAATGGCCGGTTCGCTTATTAAAAATCCCGGCGGCGGTATTGTTCCTTCGGGCGGATACTTTGCCGGCAAAAAAGAACTGGTAGAAAAAATATCTTACCGTCTCACACTTCCGGGTATTGGCAGAGAGGTAGGAGCTACACTGAACCAGAACAGACTATTGTTCCAAGGATTCTTCTTGGCGCCGCATATTGTTGCTGAGAGCCTTAAAGGTGCAGTTTTTACAGCTCAGATTATGACTGAGCTGGGGTTTGAAACTTTCCCAAGTCCCTTTGAAACACGCTGTGATATTATACAGGCTATAAAATTTAACAGAGAAGACGCGGTCATTGCTTTCTGTCAGGGAATACAGAAAGGCTCGCCGGTAGATTCATTTGTTACGCCTGAACCATGGGAAATGCCCGGCTATGATTCGCCTGTGATTATGGCAGCCGGTGCCTTTGTACAGGGTTCTTCCATTGAACTTTCAGCGGACGCTCCCATTCGACCTCCTTATATTGCATATATGCAGGGCGGGCTTGTATATGAACATGTGAAGCTCGGTGTAATGTGCGCTGTTCAGGAGCTGCTAAATAAGAAAATTATCAGTTTATAAAACTACCCTGATGCAGGGAGGATACATATGACAAATGAGCTTGAAGAAAGGAAAAAGAGGAGGAGAGCCCGAAGGATCCGAAGAAGGTTTTTAAGTTTTTTGGGCTTTGTTCTGCTGCTGGTATATATACCTGCATTATGGAATTGGTTTTTCTCTGTCAATTATGAGATTGCAGCAATAAGCATATCTACCCTTGAAATTAAAGAACCTGTAAATGGATTGATTATACGCAATGAAACACCGGTGAAATCGCCGGGCACCGGAATATTAATTCCGAGCATACAATATGGTGAAAAGGTTGGTAAAGGAAACGAAATTGTTTCTTTTATCAAATCGGATATGAAGGATATTGTAGAGAATTACAGGCGGATGGAGGTAGAAATTCTTAAAAGAGTGGTCTCGGAATTTGACAGTACAGCAGGTGCTGAAAGGCATGTTTGGGAAAATGCAATTGAAACCCAGATTGCTAAATTGACCGAGATTTCTGATACAGGGGATTTATCCGACGCCAACTCTGTCCGGAATACAATTGATAAAATACTCGAAGCAAAAGCAAGGTACATGCTTGAAGACAGGACTATAATGCTTAAGATGGGCAAGGAAAAAGAGGAGCTGGACAGACTCAGAAGCAGTATTCAAAAATCTGTAATCAGCGTAACATCTCCGATTTCAGGAATAGTATCCTACCATTATGATGGTTACGAGGAAATATATACTCCTGAAAGCCGCTTTTCGGTGACAATTGATAATATACACGAAGCGGTAGAAATGGGTATAAATAACGATAACTGGCTGACCCCCGTAGAAATTAATGGTGTAATGGATGAATATTTCTGCAAGGTTATAGCCAATGATGAAGCGTGGATGGTTTTTGCCATATCCGAGGAAAAAGGTGAAGAAATCAGGATTGAATTTGAAAAAGCCAAACTTAACGGGCGAAACATTCAATATGAAATTGAAATTGAAGGGGTAGATCAGAGAATTCCTGTTTTTATAGAAAGTATTGGAGAAAAAGAAAATGGACTGGTAAAGATAACAGGAAGGTTTACCAGATATATTGAAAAAATTATGAATATAAGAGGTTTTAAGGGAAACCTTCTATTGCAGAATGTTACCGGTATGCGTGTTCCTTTAAGAAGTCTGTTTAATATAAACACGGTTGACAATACTGCCGATATTGCAGTAGTAGAGATGGATAAGGCAGTGTTTAAAAGGGTGAGAATTATTGGTCAGCAGGACACCTATGCGATCATTGAAAACCTCGATCCTACGAAGGAAAAAGAAAATGTAAATGTATTTGATATATATCTGATTAATCCAAAAAATATAGTTGAAGGGCAGGTGGTTGATAAATGAGCAATTCGGTAGATGTTGAGAAAATGAGAGAATCAATTCTGAAAATAAGAAAAAAAATAGAAGCTGCAGCAGAAAAATCGGGCAGAAACCCTGATGATATATTGCTTTTAGGTGTTACGAAAACAGTGGATGTTGATGCGATGCAAGCCGCATTTGATCTTGGAATAAAAGATTTTGGCGAAAACAGGGTTCAGGAATTTGTAAAAAAATCCGATATAATAAACAGGGAGTGCAGATGGCACATCATAGGAAGACTTCAGACCAACAAAGTTAAGTATCTCGATAACAGAATCAGTCTCATACATTCGCTGGACAGGCTGAAACTTGCCGAAGCCCTTGATAAAAGAGGGAAAATAATTGATTATGTTTTCCCGGTTTTAGTACAGGTCAATGTTTCCGGCGAAAGTACGAAGGCTGGAATAGAACCCGAAAATCTTAAGAATTTTTTGTTACAGATATCAAAAATGGGTAATATAAAAGTAAAAGGTCTTATGACCATAGCTCCCTATACCGAGGATTCTGAAGCTGTACGGTATGTTTTTAGAAATTTAAAACAATTAGCTGTTGACATTGACAGGGAAAGATTAGAAAATATCAGTATGGAAGAACTCTCCATGGGCATGTCGGGAGACTATGAGACAGCTATTGAAGAAGGATCAACAATTGTAAGAATCGGCAGTGCCATTTTTGGAGAAAGAATTTATTAGCTTTTCAGCTAAATATATTTTACTAATGAAAAATGGAGGAAAATACTATGGCTAAATTGCTTGAGAAAGCACTGGATTTTTTTGGATGGGAAACAAGTTACGACGAAGATGAAGACGAATTATATGAAGAAGAAATAGCTGAAGCATCTCCTTATAAAAGTGAAAGAGAGCGTTATGGCTCTCAGAGGAAATCCAACAGTCAGGGTAAAATTCTCAATATTAACAACAACAATTCTTTTAAGGTTGTTGTGGTTTCACCTCAGAATATTCTTGAAGTCAAAGAATTATGTGATCATCTTAAGGCCAACAAGCCTGTTATTATGAATGTGGAAGGTGTAGACACAGCTGTTGCCCAAAGAATGGTTGACTTTTTAAGCGGGTCAGTGTACTGCCTTGATGGGGATATTCAGAAAATTTCCTCAGGAATCTTTCTTGCTACTCCTGCAAGTTTTGAAATAACAGGCGATTTAAAAGATGATATAAGGAACAAAGGAGTATTTTCCTGGGTGAAATAATGTCTGGTTTTCAGATTATTATTATATCCCTGCGTGCTGTGATAGGTGCTATGGAAGTAGTAATACTGGCCAGAGTTCTGTGTGAGTTCAAGGCTATCAGACGTGATTCGAGGCCGTTCAGATTACTGCTTTCTATTTCCGAACCTTTATTGCATCCTGTCCGCAAAATATTAGCCAAACAGTATAAAAATATAAAAATACGTTTTGACCTATCACCATTTATTGTTATGATTATTCTCTATATAATTAATGTCTTGCTCAGAAACAGTGTTAAATAAACCGGGGGTGATGCTTGTGAATTTTCTGCCGAATGATCTTCAGAATATCGTTCTGAAGAAATCTTTAATGGGCTATGATGTTATTCAGGTTGAGGATTTGCTGGAAAAAATAGTGGAAGATCTGGCTGAACATATAAGGGAGAATTCAAGGCTGAAGGAAAGGCTTGATGATAGTTTAGAAAAAATAAACTATTATAAAAATATAGAATCTTCATTGCAAAACAGCCTTATTGTGGCTCAGCAGACAAGTGATGAAATAATCGCCAATGCCAAAAAGAATGCTGAAAATATAATAAAGGAAGCCGAACTTCAGGCCAAACAAATAATTGAAGAGGCAAATCGTGAGGTAATTGATATTCAGAAGGAATATGAACGGCTTAAACGTGAAGTAGAGGCTTATAGAATAAAGGTTGAAAGCATCATCCGCGCTCAGCTCAGATCAATGCAAAATCTTGATGAGCAGGCCAAGGCTATCAATTTAAATGTTGTCTGATTTTATGAGTTAGAATATACATTTTTCAGAAGTTTTAGCACTCTCTTAACGAGAGTGCTAAAACTTGTCTTGACATACTTTGACCTTAATATTATTATATTCATCGGTAGAATTTTCATACAGGAGGTTATGGATTTGGTAAGTGAAAAAGGCTATTTATCAATTGATACAGAGAATATATTTCCTATTATAAAAAAATGGCTCTATTCAGAAAAAGATATATTTTTAAGGGAACTGGTTTCCAATTCAGCCGATGCAATCAGTAAACTTAAAAAGCTTTCTGATATGGGTGAAGCATCTCTGCCGGAAGGGTACAGGCCCCGGATAGATGTTCTGGTCAATAAAGAGAAGGGTACCATTTCCATTTCCGACAATGGCCTTGGCATGACTGACGAGGAAGTCAAAAAATACATTAATCAAATAGCCTTTTCAGGAGTTAAAGACTTCATTGAAAAGTATAAGGATAAAACTGATGATCAGCAAATTATAGGTCATTTTGGTCTGGGCTTTTATTCATCCTTTATGGTAAGTGAAAAAGTTACAATAGATACACTTTCCTATAAAGAAGGGGCTGCTCCCGTATTTTGGGAAAGCACCGGCAATACAGAGTATTCCATGTCTTCTTCAGACAAGAAAACTGTGGGAACGGTTGTTACTCTTCATATAGCTGAAGATTCCAGGGAGTTTTTGGATGTATGGAAAGTAAGGGAAATCCTGAAAAAGTACTTTGCATTTTTGCAGTATGAAATTTATCTTATAGATGAAAATCAAAAGAAGGAAGACAAAAAACAAGAGGAAAAACCTATAAACAGTACCAGTCCGCTTTGGCTCAAAAATCCCAGGGATTGTACTGATGAAGAATATAAAGATTTTTACCGTGAAGTGTTCATGGATTTCAATGATCCTCTGTTCTGGATTCATATAAATATGGATTATCCTTTCAATATGAAGGGAATTATATATTTTCCCAAACTGAAACACGAATTTGAACCTTTGGAAGGTAAGATTAAGCTGTTTTATAATCAGGTATTTGTTGCTGACAATATTAAAGAGGTCATACCTGAATTTCTGATGCTTCTGAAAGGTTGCCTGGATTGTCCTGACCTTCCTCTGAATGTTTCAAGAAGCTTTTTGCAGAGCGAAGGACTGGTCACTAAAATCTCAAATCATATCATTAAAAAAGTGGCAGATAAATTGAAACTGCTTTACAGTAAAGAAAAAGAAAATTACGAAAAATACTGGGATGATATAAATCCATTCATCAAATACGGCTGTATGAAAGAGCCCAAGTTTTATGAGCGTGTAAAAGACATACTTATTTATAAAACAATTAATGGCAAGTATGTGACCCAGGAAGAATATCTTGAGCAAAATAAAAATACTGACAAGAAAATTTTCTATGTTACCGACGAAAATCAGCAGGCCCAGTATATTCGGATGTTCAAAGAGCAGGGTCTTGATGCAGTCATTTTAAATACAATGATAGATAGTCATTTTGTGAGCTTCATGGAATCACAAAACCAGGATGTCAAATTTATGCGTGTTGATGCAGATATAACTGAAATCCTGAAGTCAGAAAAGGCTGACGAGGAGGACAATAAAAAGCTCTCTGAAAAGCTTGAAAAATTGTTTAAAGAAGCTACAAACAATGATAAATTAAAAGTAAAGGTTGAATCTCTTAAAAACGAAGAAACATCGGCTATTATACTTATTTCGGAGCATGCACAGCGATTTAAGGAAATGAGCCGTGCTTTTGGCGGTAATCTGAATCTGGCCGATCTACCGTCCGATGATGAATTGGTACTCAACAGCAATAATGCTATCATCAAACGGATAGCAACTCTTTATGAAGAAGATAATAGAAAAGAAGATGCAATTTTGGCTGCAGCTCAGGTTTACGATTTGGCTCTGCTGAATCAAAGAAGACTTGAGCCCGAAACTATGGCGAAATTTGTAGAAAGAAGCAATAAAATTTTGATGAGGATACTATGAAATTAAAAGATTTTTGGTACGAACTTCCTGAGCATTTAATCGCTCAGAATCCTGCTGAACGGCGGGATATGTCAAGGCTTTTGGTAGTAGACAGAGAAAAACGCAGCATAGAGCACAGGATATTTAAAGATATATCTTTATATCTTGAACCTGGAGATTGCCTGGTTATAAACAATACGAGGGTTATTCCTGCAAGACTTTTAGGAAAAAAAGAAGGAACAGGCGGCAAAATTGAATTTGTTCTGTTAAAAAGAATAGAAAAAGATGTATGGGAGGTTATTTTAAAACCTGGGCGACGGGCAAAACCCGGTGCCCGGTTTACTTTTGGGAATGGTATCTTAAAGGCTGAAATCTTAAAAGTAGTTGATGAAGGTAACCGTATTGTAAAGTTTTATTATGATGGGGTTTTTGAGGAGATACTGGACCGGGTAGGGATAATTCCTTTGCCCCCTTATATACAAGCCGATTTAAAGGATAAAGAAAGATATCAGACCATATACTCCAAAATTAACGGTTCCGCTGCTGCTCCAACTGCGGGACTTCATTTTACCAATGAACTTTTTGAAGAGCTGAAGCAAAAAGGTGTAAATATAGCAGAAGTAACACTCCATGTAGGGCTGGGAACATTCAGACCTGTAAAAACCCAGAATATTGAAGAGCATCACATGCATAAAGAATTTTTTACTATAGGGGAGAAAGCCTGCTCTTTAATTAATGAAGCAAAAGAAAATGGTAAAAGAGTTATCGCAGTTGGTACAACCAGCGTAAGAGTTCTGGAAACAACAGCGGACCAGAATGGAAGGGTAAGACCTGCCCAGGGCGATACTGATATATTCATTTATCCAGGTTATAATTTTAAGATTGTGGATGCCCTGATTACTAATTTTCATCTGCCTGAATCAACCCTTATAATGCTGGTCAGTGCCTTTGCCGGAAGAGATTTTATTATGGAAGCTTATAAAGAAGCTATTGCCAAAGAATACAGGTTTTTCAGCTTTGGCGATGCAATGCTGATTTTATAATTTTTAATTAAATTCTAATTTCAGACAAATTCTTTTATCATGTTTATTATTTATAATGCTGTTAGAATTCAGGCGGAGGCTCAAAATATCATGAGAGAAAACAAAAAATATATTCTGGGTGCATTTTTTGTAATAATCGGCATTTTAATTTTGTTTGGCAGGATTAATCTTAATTTCCACTGGATAATGCATCTGGCATGGCCAAGTGTTTTGATAGGTATCTCCTTTCTGTTCTTTTTAGGATACTATGCTAAAAGACCGTTTGGTACGGGCTATCTTGTGCCTGCTGGAATATTTTTTACTATTGGTGTGACTTTTTTTATTGGTGAACTCTTTTCCTACAGACTGGTGTGGCCTGGCTTTTTTGCTGCTCCTGCCGTCGGATTATTCTTATTGTATCTGTTTGGAGAGAGAAAAGCAGGTTTGCTTGTTCCTGTAGGGACTTTATTTACATTTGCAGGTGTTTGTTTTTTCTCTGAATTGTTTCATATATGGCATTTGCTTTGGCCTGGCGTCATTGCATCACCTGCTGTGGGATTATTACTGCTTTATCTGTTTGGTAACAGGAGTGCAGGCTTACTGATTCCCATAGGAACATTGATGTCAATATCCGGACTTTTTTCGTTTGCAGAAATTTTTGATGCGTGGGGCATAGTTTGGCCGGGTTTCATTATGGCACCGGCGGTCGGATTGTTTTTGTATTATCTTGCCGGAAACCGGAACTCGGCATTGCTGATACCTATATTTATTCTCAGTGCTATTTCTGTTACATTTTTCTCCATATTCTGTCTGGGAAAAATCTTGTGGGCGCTAAGATATGTTATAGGCGGTGCGTTTGTTTTGTTTGGATTAATGACAATCTTAAGAAAGCCAGGCGAGAAATATGACAGTAAAAACTATAAAGAACAGTATAACAATTACAACAATGATAATATGGGTTAAAGTTCATAACTTAAATGGAATGGATAAGCAAAGATTGCCTTGATGGCAGTCTTTGCTTATAATGAAGAATTGTCCGGGATTATATTAATCCCTATGCCTGAGTTTGGTCTGCGCCCATTTCTGCATTTTGTTGTTCCTGATTATTCTTTGCTTTTTTCTTCTGTTTGGGCGCATTCTTTTTGTTCTTAGCCATTTTCTACTTCACCCGCTCATTATTATTTTCATTTTAAGTTTAATTATTCTTTTTTCAGTTTGTATTTTATTGGTTATAAGGTGCTTCGTTTCCCGGAACTTTGGGATTTTTACTGTTTGGTACCTGATCCAGCCGTTTCTGATTTTCCTGATTCTCGTTTTCTTTAGTATGTCCATACATCTTCTTCTCTTCAGGTCTTTTTTTTCTTGACACAGGCTCGCTCCTTTCTGGTGTGGTATAATTATCTTTTCCAAAAAATTTAGTAATATACCTTAAGGAATTTATTTATTGTTTTTTGCTCTGAATATGACGAATTCGGTGTAGTTTTCCTCTGCATCCTGTATATTCTCTTTCAGTATTTCAAGCCTGTAAAGCTTAGCCGCTGTTTTGCTGGCGATAGCTGCCGAACACTGATCGTTTAATGCAGCCACTGCAGCAGCTGCAGCAGATGTGGTTGAATATGGTATAATTTTGCAATTAGGAATACTGCTCAGGAATTTTTTACACTGCTGCAGTGCTTTCGGGTGTGAATAAATTTTCCTGATGCTGGAAAGTTCAGTGCCGGAAGGAGCAACGAGCATTTGATTAATTTTAATTTTTATTCTGTCCACAATTTCGAATTTATGATCTTTTAATGTTTCCACAACTTCGTTTACCTTTCCTGCTAAACTGTTTTCGTATGGTACAATCCCTATTTCTGCCCGCCCTTTCAGTACAGCATCAAAAACATCTTCAAAATGCTCAAAACCTGTAATAGCTGAGTTCGGAAATGCTTTTTCAGCTGCTTCATTGGCGAAAGAGCCCGGTGTGCCAGCATATGCAACAGTATGTGATATAGAAATGTGACGGTCATTCAGGGCGGCAAATTCTTTGAGTTTTGGCATCAAATATGAAAACTCAGCGGGGGTAATTGACTGGGGACCGTCTGATAAAGCTTTGGCAGGGTTATTATGGACTTCGATTATAACACCGTCTGCACCTACTGCAATTGCAGCCTTTGCAAGGGGTTCCACCATCCAGGCCATACCGCAGCCATGGCTTGGATCTACCACTACAGGAAGATGACTGAGCCTTTTCAGAGCCGGAACAGCACTCAGATCCAGAGTGTTTCTGGTAAAGGTTTCAAAAGTTCTTATCCCGCGTTCACAAAGAATTATATTCTGGTTTCCTTCATTCATAATGTATTCGCAGGCCATAAGGAGTTCTTCCAGTGTATTTGAAAAGCCGCGTTTTAAAAGCACCGGCTTATCGATTTTACCGAGTTCTTTCAGCAGTTCAAAATTCTGCATGTTTCTTGTGCCCACCTGAATTAAATCCACGTATTCTACAAAAACATCAATATGGTTGATGTTGGTTATCTCAGAAACAATTGGAAGTCCGGTGATTTCACTTGCTTTTTTAAGAAGTTTAAGACCTTCGGTTTTCAGTCCCTGGAATGAATAGGGTGAGGTGCGGGGTTTGAATGCACCGCCCCGCAGCATGTTTGCACCTGCCTTTTTAACTTTTTGTGCAATCTCTATAATCTGCTCCTCTGATTCCACTGAGCAGGGACCAGCAATGATTGCCAGCTCTTTACCGCCGATTTCCAAATCTCCGATCTTTATTATGGTATTTTCGGGATGGAATTTCCGGTTTGCTTTTTTAAAGGGTTCCTGAACTTTTAATACTTTTTCAACGGCATCATGCATTTCAACTTCACTGATTGACAAAATGGAAGTATCACCTACAATTCCGAGCACAGTTTTTTCGGTGCCGTAGATAGGATTGATACTTAACCCTTTATCTTTTATCCATGCTTTTAATTCATCAACTCTATATTCCTCCACACCTTGTTTCAAAACTATAATCATTGTTCGGCCTCCTTTATTTTTATTATTTTATAAAAAACAAAAAACCTTCGTCCTCTAAAGGGACGAAGGTTGAACTCCGCGGTACCACCCAATTTCACCAAAAATGGTGCAACTTTAAAGATACGGGATTACTCCGGTTCCGGATTAATCCGATATCCCGCCCATATAACGTTGGGCATTACGCACTTGCCTACTCATATTGATAAGGATGCAATTAGAACATTGTCAAATCAATATTTTCAGCTTGTGTGCTTGGGGGAGAACTTCAGAAAGTTTTGCACATTGAAACCACTCTCAGTCCATGATGGTTTCTCCCTGTAAGGCAAAGACTTCTTACTTTTCCCCGTCATCGCATATGGCATATATAAATATGATTTTTAATATTTTATAATGTCTGCAATATTATGTCAACATCTTTTTGTCACATTATCGGCAATTATAAATTGCAATATTAAATGCCGTGCAAAATTTGGTAAATCCATTGCTTA
>ERZ773359.2943-NODE-2943-length-20472-cov-8.729931_pt1 | contig 20472 bp, 20 predicted proteins | sample MGYA00374955_ERZ773359 | MGnify/ENA primary metagenome ERZ773359 (study PRJEB29098, sample SAMN04486028) | biogas fermenter metagenome | study: EMG produced TPA metagenomics assembly of the Biogas fermentation microbial communities from Germany - Plant 4 DNA1...
TATAGTTGGTGCCGGCTCCGGAACGTACATTCAGGCTGGATGCTGTTACTGTTCCTGTAGAAGCAGCCGGGGGTTCAGGTACAGAGGTTTCAATCTTAACATAGTCTCCATGCACATATCCCTGGAGGGAGTTAAAGGAAATCTTATACCATTCACCGACCTTCTCAAGAATTTTCAATTTGTCTCCTTTAACAACCATGCCCACTTTATGGTTTTTGGTTCCGGGCCCGCTTCTGACATTCAAGGCAGAAGCAGTTACAATTCCGTATTTTTCCTCATTGGGAGGCAAGGCCGGATCAGTCTTGGGCGGATCTTTCGGAGGATCCTGTGGAGGGTCAGGATCAGGATCCGGCTTTTCTGCATTCTCCAGTTCAACATATTCTTTGCTTACATAGCCGGTCAGATTTCCTGCCTTCATCTTGTACCAATCACCGGTCTGCTCAAGGATTTCAATTTTGGTATTGTTGGTCAGTGAGCCTATCACCTTATATTGAGTGCCGGGGCCCTGACGTACATTCAGACTGGTATTTACCTTAACTACGCCGTATCCCACCGGTTCGGGATCCGGGGAAGGAGTTGGATCAGGCGTTGGTTCCGGTGTTTCGGGAGGGGCATAATCCGGATCCGGACGCGGGGAATTAATCAACTTTGTTGAACTTGACCCCGGATAGTAGAACTCAAGAATTTCTTTATAGGAAAAACCTTCCCTTGCCATCTGCTGCGCCCCGTACTGGCTCATGCCGACTCCGTGGCCGTAGCCGCCGCCGTTAAGGACAAATGCATCGCCTTTGCCTTCAACCTGGAACAGCAAACTATATGTATTCAATATGGATCTTGCATTATTCTTAGTTAAGGAAACAGTCTCCTGAACGGTTTCCTTCGATCCGTCAGAAACCCTGACAGCCTCAACGGTAACAATCAGCGTACCTGTTTGCAGACGTCCGCTGTCATTATAATTGACAATTATATCGTCAATACTCTTTACGGCAATACTGGATTCATCTCCCCTATACCCGCGTCCCATGAGGGAATTTATTATCTGCGGAACGATTTTGTTAACCAGGCTGCTGTTAACCGGTGTTTTAGCATAAGTTACCTTCCAGGAAGCCTTGGAATTGCTGGGATTGCTAATATCATACGGATCATCTTTCACAACCAGATAAGGATAATCGGTGCTGAAGATATTTCCTGCCCGTTCAGTTTTACCTCCATTGCTGGAAGAATAAAAGGCATGAACAAAATTCCCGCCATAGGTTAATACCTGACCTTCAGTTTCGTTTACTGCTTGTATGCATCTGCCGTAAGACTTATTATAGCCTGCGTATACCTGGCTGCTTTGAGTATCTACCAGGTGATAATAGCTGCTGTAACGTGTCTTCATCTCAGCCACCGCATAGTTACGGGCTGCAACAGCCTGGGCTTTCAATGCTTCTAAAGGCCAGCTGTTGGACATTTCATAAGGTAAAACTCCATAGAGATACAGCTCTAAATGTATGTGATTTACCAGGCGTATTCTGCTGCCGTCTGCCCGGAATTCCATATCACCAAGATAGTTCACAGTACCATAATCCGGATTGCTTATCCTCAGAGTTCCGGAACGCCGTTGCAATATAAAACTGCTTCCCATATACCAGCTCTGTGAACCATCGGTCAAATACAGAGTTCCGCTTTTCAACTGAACCGTATACTGCTTTTGTTCAATCGGTATGGAAGAATTACCCTTAACGGAATAATCACCTTGCACTGTGACAGCGATGCTCGTTTTTGCCCCCATAGAGTCCAGCCTTACACGTATTATGCTGTAATCATTTGCTGCAGATGCCGGCATCACCCCAATAAAATTCAGGGCTACCAGAAGGCTGGTTATAAATGCTAAAAGCCTGCGCATGCGCTTCACCACCTCATAAAATTATAGTTATGTAAAAGAAAACAATATCCTGTGTATTTATTCGCCAATGACTGTCAAATTCCTGCTTAATAGTAAAAACTTTGATAATCTGCACAAAAGCAAAAAATTCCAATAAAAAAAGACCCGATCCAAAGAGATCAGGCCTCTTTTCATACTATTTATTCCGGTTGGCAAGCTTCCGTCGGACACACATCGGCGCATGCTCCACATTCGATGCAAAGATCTCCATCAATTTCATATATGTCGCCTTCGGAAATTGCGTCTACAGGACACTCCGCTTGACAAGCACCGCATGCAATGCAGTCTTCACTAATTACATAAGCCATCGAAGTCACCCCCTCATAATATTAACCCCTATTAAAAAATCCCAACATATTCTATCACTTTCCCCGGAAAATAGAAAGTGTTTTTTGCCTTTTTTCGCTAAAATAATCTATAATGCCTTTTCAACTTTCATCATCTTTAATAAAATCTATTTCACTCAACGGAAATTCATTCACCTCAATTTCATCATCGTCCAGAATCATTTTAACTTTTACTCTTTCCGTTAACAAGGCTACCTCAAGCACCTCTGCCGGACCCTCAGGCGTATTGACCTGCTGCCCTTCCTTAGGCATCCTGCTGCGGACATCTTCATAATACTCCTGTTCATACTTCAGACAGCACATCAACCTGCCGCAGATTCCTGAAATCTTTGACGGGTTTAGTGAAAGATTCTGTTCCTTGGCCATCTTAATGGATACGGGGTGGAAATCTCCCATGAAAGTGCTGCAGCACAGGCCCAAACCGCAAGGTCCCAAACCGCCCAGCATTTTAGCCTCGTCCCGCACACCTATCTGCCGTAATTCTATGCGGGTTTTGAAAACAGCTGCCAAATCTTTTACCAGCTCACGGAAGTCAATTCGTCCGTCTGCTGTAAAATAAAAAATCAGTTTGCTGTTATCAAAAGTCAGTTCCACATCAACCAGATTCATTGGAAGCCCATGGGTTTGTATCTTTTCTTCGCATATTTTCATGGCTTCCTGCTCTTTTTTCTTGTTTTCCTTAACCTTTATAATATCTTCTTCATCAGCTTTCCTGATAACAGGTTTCAGCGGCATAACTATTTCTTCTTCAGATACCATCTTCGGCGCAACTACTACATCGCCAAATTCAATACCCCGCGCTGTTTCAACAATAACGTGATCATTTTCCTGCAAATCGATCCCGCTGGGATCAAAATAATATATTTTACCGGCTTTTTTAAACCGTACTCCTACTATGAGATGCATTATCTGCTCCTCCCTAAAATTGGTAAAGCATCGTTTCTATAGTTAATTGATAGTTGGTGTTGCTCTTCAACATTGTTCGGGCAAGTTCTATCTTTTGTATCATATCCTGTAATCCCTTGCTTGTAAAGCGAGCAGCCTGTTTGCTCAAGAGGGAAGATTTATCCTTATTTATTATAAGATTCCAGTCCCCCGTTTCCTTAAGCAGAATAAGATCGCGAATCCACAGCTCCATAAGTTCAAAAAGAACTTCTGTCCGATCTTTGTTATCCATAAAAAGACCATATAAGTCTGCAATTTTTACAGACCCGGCCAACCCTATGCCTCTGGCCAGTTCTTCGCGGCAGGCATGCAGGGTTTCATCATTGGCCAGCGTCAGAGCCTTGCCCGGATTCCCCTGGGATAGGACAGCATAAACTGAAGCTTCTTCGGGGTCCATTGAATAATGTCTGTTCAGCAATTGGGCAATCTCTTCATGAGACAAATGGCCAATGCGGAAATGCTGACATCTTGATAAGATAGTGGGAAGAAGGGAATTTATATTATCAGCCAACAGGATAATGACTGTATGAGAAGGGGGTTCTTCCAGAGTTTTTAACAGGGCATTTTGTGCCTGAACATTCATTAAATGCGCATCCTCAATAAAACAAATCCGCCTTCCTGCCTGATAGGGTTTTATATTAACCACCGACTGCATGTCCCGGATTTGATCAACCAGAATGGCAGTCTTGCCTTCCAGGATGCGAACACGCACAACATCAGGATGGTTTCCGCTGTCAAATTGTCTGCAGGTAATGCAGCTTCTGCAGGGCTTACCTTCTCCTTTATTCGTGCATAGCAAGGCCTGAGCGAATAAATTGCTCATGGTTTTTTTGCCGGAACCTTCCGGCCCTATGAATAAATAAGCATGGACAATCATTCCTCTGTCAAGAATCCTTTCCATTGCATACAACAGAGGTGATTGTCCAATAATAGTACCGGTATTCATTCAGGCTTTGCATCCCTCTCTTTTCTCAGCGACTTGTCATGCCTGGAAAATTTTAAAAATCAGATCTTGCGGAAATCTTCCACATCAACTACAAATACCGTAGCGCCACCTACTGTAACCTCAACAGGATAGGGTACATAAACCCCGGCCGCACCGGCCACCGGTGAAGGAGAGGTAGCAACCTGTTTTCTGCTCTTACATACCTGTTCAATCAGTTCCAAAGCATGATCAAGACGTTCTGCATCAACACCAATTAAGAAGGTGGTGTTCCCAGCTCTTAAAAACCCGCCGGTGGTGGCAAGCTTTGTCACGCTGTAACCGTCATTCATTAAGGTAGTAGTAAGTTTCTGCGCATCTTCATCCTGTACAATGGCTATTATAAGCTTCATACGCTACACCCTCCCTTATTTAATTTAAACTGCGAAATACCCGCTTATATATATCTTATTCCAAGGATCTGATTATTTTGCAGCAGAATAATCAGAACTCGGGTATATTTTTGTATATATATTTCTATTTAACTTATTATAACTTATTTAACTTTATAATGCAAATGGATTCTACTTATCAACCAATCTTTTCTCGCCGGTTATAGCCTGTATAGGCTTTATGTTTTGTGTAAATTCCACAGTTCCAAGGTATTCGCCCCTGTCATTTCTCACAGCAAAATATCGAATATGCACAAAAGCATCGCCTTGTTTTATCCAGAAGTCCTCATGATCCTTTTTGCCGGATCGAAGATCTTCTACAATCTGATTAACTATATGAACACTGGCCGGAGGATGACAATTGGCTACATTCCTTCCAATGACCGATTTGGTTCTGGTGAAGATCCTTTCCTTACCCTGGCTGAAATATTTAACAATATTATCCTTGTCAACAAAAGTGATATCCACAGGCAGCGTGTTAAGCATAGCCTCTAGTTCATCTTTGGTTAATATGCCGGTTTCCAGCTTAATGGTTCCTTCATCTACAACCGGTTTTTCTTTAATGATTTCCTCTTCCTTTTCTCTTTGAGGTGTCCATCTGCCGGCAGGTTTAACCAGTGTATAGCCGATTTCCTCACCGTCCACAGCCATTTTATACCATTTCTCTTCTGTAATGGTATCAAGGGCCATGGGGAAGAGAATGTTTTCCTCTTTGTAAATCATTTCGTGAACACGGTGTGCAGCCTGCCTGACAGCCTCTGCAATCTCTTTCCTGGTGCCTTCCTTATCCGACACCATGCGAATGCATTTCTTTATATCAGCTCTTATCTCATCATCTACCCCCCACATTACCTTAGGAGGAGCAGTAATATCATATTTTTCAAGATAGGGAAACAGAATGTTTTCTTTTCTGCTGTAATGTTTGTCTATTGAAGCCAGATCATTCAGGTGGCGAAGCAAGTCTTCACCATTGTCCTCGCCTTTTTCAAATTTTTCTGCTGCCGGCAGAAGCTTATTATCAATAAGCCTCTCGATTGCCCGGTTTTCCATGCGGAAGGTATGAACGGGATGCCCGGGCATTTCGGCTGAGGATTGGGGTTTATGAATATCTTCTATGGAACCTTTGAAAACAGCTGCGTGAACATCGCATAATCTCTGCACTTCTTCAACCGGCAGCCCTTCCGCAATCAGATTTTGTTCCATTTGAGAGATTTCTGAAGCGGAAACACCCTGTATGAGTTCGTCAAAACGTTCCTTTACCTCATCTACAGTTTTTCCTTCATGAAGTTCCCTGATAATCTCCTTTAATACTTTTTGCCTGTATTCCCTGTTATTTATCATTTCACTCATGTGTAATTTCTCCTTTTTAATATATATTTTTTACTGCTCTTTAGTATTCCAATTTGCCTTTTATTAAAAAGCCGCCTTTTACATTTTACAGCTCATTGGACAGCTTTGACAGGTATCGCCTGCACTGCTGCTTTTCCCAAAAGACTGCAGTGAATTGCATTTCCCTTCATAAATCTGTTCCGCTTCTCCCTTGCACATAGGGCATCTCACCAAGGCTTTTGTCCGGCTGTTGACCAGTTCTGTAAATTTTGTCCCGCAATCAATACACTGGAAATTAATCATGGGCATGACTATTACCTCCCTTGTTTTATAATTTATAAACCCATTTATTAAAAATATAACAATCTGAGTTGGTTCATATTTCTAACATGAGTGAAAGATAAAGTTTTTTAGGCAAAAAGCGAAGCAAGTCTCATAAATATTTGCTCACAATGTTAAAAATATCATTGTGTATATCTTCAATGGAACGGATTGTATTGTTCTCTACACAGGGAACCCTGTTCCAGCCGTATTCTTCAGCCAGCCACAAGGAGCTCTTATAGGATTTTTCCAGATAAGCAGCATCCCGTTCATGTATATCCTTATCTTTTAAACCGGTTATTTTATTGTTTCTGTTCTTTATTAGTTTTAAGGAATATTCAGGGGGCATGTCCAGAAAAATTACGCAATCAGGCTTTGGCAGACTGAACAGCTGGAATTCAAAATCCAACAACCAATCCAGAAACTTTTTCCTGGATTCGGGATCAGATATTTTAGCCGCCTGATGCACCATATTGGAAGTAGTATAGCGGTCAGCCAGAACTATTCCCCCGCCCAGATAAAAATCTTCCCATTCTTTCTTATATGAAGCATATCGATCTACAGCATAAAAGGTTGAGGCTATATAAGGGCTTATATCTTCCGGTCTTTTTCCAAAATCACCCCTTAAATACATTTTAATAAGTGCGGAAGACTCGCTTTCATAATTGGGAAAAGCAACTTTTCGCACCTTATGACCTTCTGCCTCCAGACGGCTGAAAAGCTTTAAAGTCTGAGTTTCTTTACCGCTGCCGTCTCCCGCTTCAATACATATCAGTTTCCCCATTATCTATAATCTCCCTCTTTACATTAGCTGATTTAGATTTTCATCATACCTGTTTGAAATTCCTGCTTTTTTTGCTGTCGCTGCCATTTAACCTCATAACATGCATTTAATCATCTATTATAACTGAAAGGTTCCCGTCCCGGGTTAATCCAAATAAGGAGCAGCCCTTCCTTCTGTATTCCATGAGTTCTTCAACTCCGTCCTTATCTATCAGTTCTCCCGGATAAAATCTGGGTATTCCGGGAGGATATATACCGACAGGTTCCCCGCAGATTCGCCCTGCTCCCCGGCTTAAGGGTATAAATTCTTTCTTTTTCTCTAAAGCTTCCTTTGGAGATAACATTTGTTTAGGTATTTCCCGGGAAATAGACAGTTTCCATTCATAATTTCCTGTATTTTTTTTATTCAGCCTGGCTTCCCTCGACATATTTTTACATGCATCTATAAGCCTTAAAAAATCTTCTTGCTTATCCGCTATGCTGCAAATAAGCACAATGCGATGCAAATCCGACATTTCTGCCTGTATGCCTGCACTGCGCAGATATTCCTCCCCTTCCGGGCCTGTCAAGCCCAGTCCGGATACATCAAGCACCAGCCTGGTCTTGTCCGATCCATAGATCTCAGGCCTGCAGTAATCTTCCATTGTATCTATTCCCAAAGCCCCCAGTTCCTTCCTCACCCATATGAGATTTTCCAGAAGATTGTCAAGTGCTTCCTTTCCATGCTCTTCCATATAGGCTCTGGCAAAATCCAAGGATGCCATGAGAAGATATGAGGGACTGGTGCTTTGCAAAAGTCGGTGAAGCTGAACCGCTCTTTCAATGAGAAGTTTATCCCTGCTGTTATGAGCCTTATAGTGCAGATAAGACGCCTGGGTTAAAGCCGGCAAGGTTTTATGGGCGCTTTGCACCCAAAGATCCGCACCGCAGTATGCTGCCGAAGGAGGCAGGTCAGGGTGAAAAATCATATGGGCGCCGTGGGCTTCGTCAACCAGCAATTTCATGCCCCTTTCAGCAAGAATTCTCCCTATTGCCTCAAGCTGAGGACATAAACCATAATAATCCGGATTAGTTAATACCATTCCGGCTGCATCAGGATGGTCCTGAACTGCTTTGTGTACATTATCAGGTGAAACATGAGTAAAGAGATCTTTTTCCCCGTCATATTCCGGCTGTAAAAATATCGGTCGAGCACCGCTTAATATCAGCCCGCCCCAAACGGATTTGTGACAATTTCGGGGAATAATAACCCTGTCACCGGACTTTAAAGCAGCCATCATCATAATATGGATGCCGGAAGTGGAACCATTCACCAGAAAAAAACAGGCATCGGAATGGAATGCACGGGCAGCAAGTTCCTGGGCTTCCCGTATTATCCCTGCAGGTGCATGCAGATTATCTAATCCAGGCACCTCAGTCAAATCATATTTCGGCAAATTGGCATAAAAAGCCTCAGATAACAGACGCCCTCCCTTATGACCTGGCATATGAAAGGAAATGGAATTCCTTTTTATATACTCCGTTAAACCATTTACTAAAGGAGCATTCGTTAGAAATACCATGAAGGAAACCACCTCAGAAAGCGGATATAAGCTTTAGGCACAATAAGTCCTGATATGGCAGGGTAAAACATGATAAACAACACCAATACCAAAGCCAGGTACCCATAAACATACTTCATAGATTTTCCTTCTTCAATCCACTTCTTAATTAAATAAACCACAGTAAGTATAAGGAAGGGTACCATCGGGAAAAAGTGGTATATAAAGGCAGACCTCGAAATAAATATCCAGGGAATATACTGTGAAATAATTGCCGTTACAAGCAGGATTAAGGATTTATTTCCCCGCCATGCTGCTCTTAAGGCAATAAAAAATGCAGGAATGCCCATCCACCAGACAGCTGGATTCCCCAGAGAAACAATGGTGGAAGCCATGCCGGCCGGTAAATCCCTTCCGTTGTAATACCAGATAGGCCGTATCATAAAGGGCCAGGTCCACCAGGACGACTGAAAATCATGAGTGGATTGCAGGCCGCTGTGATAGTCGTACATAGATTTTTGGTATTTCAAAATATCCGAGACTTCCATCCCGGGTACCATTAAATACGGAATGTAGGAAAGGAAATAAATAGCTGCAGGTATTATTACAAAAAACAATACACAATAAAGCATGGTTTTCCACATATAAACCGGCATGAACTTATCAACCCATGCAGGCACATTCTTTGCTCCTTTTTCTGAAGCCTGGCTCCTGGCAGCCTTATAATCCTTATATTCGCTGTATTTTGCCATGAAGAAAATAAATGCCAGCCCGGGCGCTCCGTATAATGCCGACCACTTTGTTGCAGCCCCCAACCCAAAGAACAGGCCGCTTAAAAACAGCGGTTTCAGAGACTTATAGAAGCCTTTCTGATAAGACTTCTGGAGATAGTAATCTGTCATAAAATAGTACATTAACATGACAAATAAAGCAGTGTAGCTGTCTATGGTAGCCAATCTGGTCTGGGCAAAATGCATGAGATCAAACATCATCAGAAAGGCTGAGCAAAAGGCATAAAATCTTTTTTGAAACAGCTTCTTTCCGAACAAATACATAATTGGAATCATAATCACGCCTGTAAGGGTGCCGACAATTCTCCAGCCGAAGGTATTCATGCCAAATACAGCAATTCCTATGGATATGAGTATTTTGCCGAGTGGAGGATGAGTCCACTCATAAGGCCGTATTCTGTTCAGATGTTCATAGGCAGTTCTGGGGTGATAGATTTCATCAAAATATGTGCTTGTCATGAAATCCCTTTGACGATACTGCACCAGGTGCTGTTCGTCAACCAAATGCAAAAGCTCACCGTCTGCCGGAGAACCATCCAGATTATATATTTTCACAGGCAAAGGTTTTTCCTTGTCGTGAGAAAACACTCCAATCTCCTTTATCATGCCGCCAGGCTGTTTTGCCCGAATCTTAAAACCGGAAACGGTCTGATTTACCTCATAAGCATGCCATTTATAAAAATCATCTACTTCCAAATCCTCTTCCATGCTTTGATAAGCTCCGTCTGCATCAAGAGCCCATACTAAATAGGAACCCTTCCCCAAACCGCTGTAAAAATTCAGACGGGTAACCTCCGTCTCGGATTCCAGCTTAATTATAAAACCATCGTTAGTTGTTTCTGAAACCCATTCGGTTTCAGGTACATTAAAGCTGCCCAGGTTAATGAGGGCAACAGCCAGATATATAATGGTCATGCAGGACATGAGGAGAACATCTTTTTTATCAATTTTCAGCGGCGCATAATCCTGAAATCGGGGGTCATATATCCGCCTGCCTTTTGAAAACCATAAGGAGCTGCCTTCCCGTAACATAGAAGCCCCTTCCATGTGAAGCGGCGAGGTTTTTCCCTTTATGGCTGCATTCCAGGCCCAGACCAGAATTGCAATAAAAAGCAGTACATTAATTAAGGATATAAGCAGCAAAACAGGATCATCCGGCGAAACATGAGGATAATTGTCTTTTATCATTCGGTCCAAAACCACAAAGGTATTTACATAAATTGTAAAGGAAGCAGCCCCATAAAAGGCAAGTCCCCATTTATCGCGGGTAACTATGAAAAGGACAGCGAGGAAAAACATAACCGGGAACATGTAGCGTTCATGCATCCGTATTGAAAACATGAACACTCCCATGAAAAGAACCAGGGCGGATATGTACATTAAAGGCCGGCCCTTTCCTTTCCGGTACATGACTGCCGTAAAAATCAGCATTGCAGCAATAAAGAAGGAGCCCCAGGCTTGATAGCTGACAAACAATAGTTTTTCGGAATCCGGTTTTAAATTCGCTCCAATAAGGCTGAAAAAATTAAAGGCATTAAGAGAAGCATACTTATATCCTTCCGCTGTATTAACGTATAACTTAAAGATCCAGGATGGCTCCTGATTGACGGCGAAAGGCAGTATAAGCAAAATCACGGTCAAAATTCCATATACAGCTGTTTTAATAAGGGCTTTCCAATTGCCCCGTTTCAGCAGTTCAAATAATACTACAGGCAGCAATATCAGCCCCTGGGGTTTGGTTAGTACAGCAGCAGCAAAGGGCAGACCTGCAAATTCCGGCTTTTTGGAATCCAGCATAATAAATCCCAGAGCCAGAAGCAGCACCAGGAAAGAATCCACCTGACCCCAGACTGAAGAATTAATAAGTACGGCCGGATTGAAAATATAAAGAGATGCTGCAAGCAGCGGCCATTTTCCGGGCAATCTGTCTTTGGCAAGATAATAAAGCATGAAGGCTGTTCCAAGATCCGCAAGGATGGACGGGAGTTTTAACAAAAGTAAATTTAAAGGCCCGTCTCCCAATCCCAAAAAACCGGAGATTTTTCCGATGATAAACAGAATATAAATATAAAAAGGCGGATAATCAATAAAAAAGTCTCCCTGATAAATATGAAAGAGATCTTCAGCCGCCCTTTCCGACCAATAGCGGAATAATCCTACATCCGAGGAAAAACCCTCTATGGACATTGCCAGAACCACCCGGACAATGAACCCAAAGGCCAATAAGCACCATATTGTATGCGGTTTTGCTTTCCCGCCTGTACCATGTTTGCTCTTTTCCAAAAAATAAAAACCAATTAGTGCTGATATAAAAATAAGAGTGGATATTATGGCAAAGATTTTCATCAGATACCCTTCCTTTTTCACAAAAATAACGGTATTTTCAGCAATGATTCTGTATTAATCCCTAAAAACAATTAATTTGCTTCCTAAAAAGTTAACCGTCAGGGAACAGGCAATTGCCCCCAGCTTAGCCGGGTACACGGATAATCCTGCTCCGGAGCTTAAGAAGCTCAGAACTAATGTTGATATCCCCAGAGATATTAAATTAACCAGCACAAATTTAGCAAATTCCATGGGATGACTTCTGCCTTTCTTGTGAAATGTCCATGTACGGTTCCAGAAATAGCTGTTAATTACCCCGCAGGAATATGAAATGACATGGCTTACCTCCGGCAATAAATCAGTTGCTTTGCTCAGCAAAGCAAATATGCCAAAATCCAAAGCCGTATTAAAAAATCCTATTAACCCGAACTTAACTAATTGTATTTCTGTCTTCTTTTTCATCATCATTATTAAACCCAATGGTTTCCTTTACTATATAAAGCGGGCGGCCTTTTACCTCTTCATATATCCTGCCGATATACTCACCGATAATCCCTAAAATGAGCAGCGTTATGCCGTTGAATACCAGTATAACGGCTATGGTGGATGCCCAGCCCGACTGAGTGGTGTCAGTAAACAGCCTCTGATAAATTACAAGCAAAAGGTAGAGAAACCCGGCAACAGACATAAAAAAGCCAAGATAAGTGGCCAGTTTAAGAGGCTTATATGTAAAGGAGAAAATACCGTCTGCAGCAAACTTCAGCATTTTTTTAAGCGGATACTTTGTCTCCCCGGCAAAGCGCTCATCCCGTACATATTCCACTGCGGTCTGATTAAAGCCCACCCAGTTCACCATTCCACGCAAAAACCTGTTTCTCTCAGGCATTTTTTTTATGGCTTCGCTTACCTTTCGATTCATCAGCCTGAAGTCACCGGTGTCCTTAGGAATACTTTCATTGGACAGGATATCCAGCACCCTGTAGTAAAGATATGCAGTGGCTTTTTTGAAGACGGTCTCTCCCTGCCTTTTTATGCGCTTACCATAAACTACATCATAGCCTTCCCGCCATTTTTCCATCATCATGGGGATAACTTCCGGAGGGTCCTGTAAATCGGCATCAATTATGACTATGGCTTGTCCGTTCGCATAATCCAGGCCGGCTGTAACAGCTGTTTGGTGTCCAAAATTCCTGGAAAAATCGATTAAACGGATATTCCCGTCCGACAGGGCCAGTTCCTTTATAATGGATGCAGAGCGATCCCTGCTGCCGTCATTTACGAATATAAGCTCATAACTTTCACCGGTCTGATCCATCACTTTTTTTAATCGATGATATGTTTCCTCTATCACTTCTTCTTCATTATACATGGGAATAATAATGGAACATACCACTGAGCTCACCAGACATCCTCCGTTTCTTCTTTGGTTTATATATAGATTAGACCATTCGTGTACATCTTTATTCAATATTAATTGCATGATCAAAATATCATGTCGAAAAAAACCAGGATTTCACTTAACCGGTTAAATGCCAGCCTGATCACAAAATGCATAATGATAATGCTGATTATTATCACTACAAAGGAAAACAGCAAAAACACATGCTTAATGTTTATCTTAATTCTGATTTCTGGTTGATTCATTTGATCTGACAAAACTGCAGCCTCCAATTTTACCCGAAGGTTTATCCATTAATCATGTCTATTGCCTTTGTCAGAAAATATTCCTGTTCACCAAATGAATCAAACCTGATAATCCTTATTTATGAGTCTGCCTTTTCCCTCCTGACAAATTCTTTAATGGCTTCAAAGGTTTCAGAACTGATAACATGCTCCATTCTGCATGCATCCTCTATGGCGGTGTTTTCATCAACACCCAGCTTTATGAGCCAATCAGACAGGAATTTATGCCGTTCATATATTTTTTCAGCAATCTTCAAACCCTTGTCAGTAAGTGTAATATATCCATCATCATCCATTTCTATATATCCGTTCTCCCGAAGATTTTTCATGGCAACACTGACGCTGGGCTTCGTATATTCAAGCTCATTTACAATATCAATGGAGCGTACTGCATTGTTTTTCTTTTTTAAAATCAGAATCGTCTCAAGATAGTTTTCCGCTGATTCATAGATTTTCAATTCCTAAAAACTCCTTTTTAGATAACATTACATATTTAGTATACCATAGATTCTTTCCTTTTATATTACCTACCTGAATTATTTAATATATAGTATACATTTGCGTTATATCCTTTTTATTTGTTTTCCATGAAATTGTCTTGCTCCCTCAAGTTTAAAAATGAAGTTAAACATAAAAAATATAGATAACACTGCTAAGACAAATGAAACGAAATATTCTTAAAACCCATTGACTGACAAAATTCTTCATGCTATACTGATGCCAGTTAGTTAAGACTAACCAGCAATATATTTAAGTTTTATACTGCTGAAGACACCAGGCAACAAGAAGGTTTGAAAGAAATAAAAAACAAAAGAAAAAACATACAAGGAGTAATGGGCTATGAGCAAGGATCTTTACAGCGTTGAAAAAGGAAAAGAATATATTGTAACGGAAGCCCCTGATATTAAGCTTCTTTCCAGCATAGGCATTTTCAAAGGAGCAAGAATTAAAAAAGACTATGTTTACAGGTTCGGCGGACCGGTCTCAATTTCCCTGTCCACTCGCAAAATAGCCATTGGAAAGGACATAGCAGAAAAAATTCAAGTGAAAGGGGCTAACTAATTTGTCTTGCCATGAAATATTAGAAGATAAAGGGATTTTAGAAGCGGATAATAAAATACTCTTAATGGGGTCTCCCAATGTAGGCAAGAGTGTGTTTTTTTCTGCTTTTACCAATATACATGTTGTAAGTTCAAACTACGCGGGAACGACAGTTTCATTTATGAAAGGCACTCTTCGGATAAAGGAAACTGATTATACCCTGATAGACGTGCCGGGCACTTATTCTCTCAGCGCTACGTCTGAAGCAGAGGACGTAGCCATAAGATTCTTGTCAAGCCATCCAAAAGCCATTCTTTTTGTACTAAATGCAGCCGACCTGGAAGGCAGCATCAAGCTGGCTCTGGAAGTTTTGGATTATAATATTCCAATGGTTGCAGCATTAAATCTGTCAGATGTGGCAAAAAGGCAAGGCAAGGAAATCAATGTCAAACTTCTGGAACAGCAATTGGGAATACCCATTATTCCGACTGTGGCAGTAAAAAACCAGGGATTAAAAGAACTGAAACAAAAACTGGAAGAGGTTTTGGCTGAAGGAAGCAATAACAATTCCCAGGCAAAAGGCTGCACCGGCTGTGCAGGATGCAGCGGCTGTCCCAAAGGAACTGCAATTCTAAGCTACTGGGAGAGGGCAAGAGAGATCGTTTCTGTTTGCGTAAAGGACACCAATGCTGAACCCAGCAGGCTGGACAAATTTGGCGATGCTTTAATACGTCCCTGGCCTGGTATTCTCCTTTCCGTAATTATTCTGCTAATCAGTTTAGGCGTGGTTGTAGGAGCAGGAAAAGGATTAAGAGCCGTACTTTTGCTGCCATTGGTTAATAAGGGCATTGTACCCTTGTTCGAGAGCCTGTTCTCCCGGATTTCCATGCCCGAGGTTCTGTATAATGTTTTAATCGGCCAGTATGGAATTTTCAGAATCAGTTTTGAATGGATCCTGGCATTGGTCATGCCCTATGTAATACTTTTTCAACTGGTGTTTTCTTTCCTGGAGGACAGCGGCATTCTGCCCAGGATGGCAGTTTTATTTGATAATATAATGCGAAAACTTGGAGTTCAGGGCGGCAGCCTTATTAATATCATGCTTGGATTCGGCTGTGCCGTTCCAGCTATTATTGGGACAAGAACAGCCACCACAAGAAAAGAAAGATTGATCGTAACCACAATTGTATGTTTTTCTGTTCCCTGCATCTCGCAAACAGGAGCCTTGATATCTCTGTTAGCCGATTATTCTTACTGGCTGGTTCTGGCTGTATTCCTGACAGGTGCCCTTGTTTTTGCAACTATAGCCAAAATTACCGGGAGAATGCTTAAAGGGAAAGTTGACCCGCTTGTCATCGAGATACCTAATCTTCTGATACCTGAGCGCAAGGCTTATTTCAAGAAATTCTTTGTGCGGGTAAAACAGTTCCTGGTGGAAGCTGAAGGGCCGATGCTCCTTGCTGTTGTCTTTGCTGCTATATTGGCAGAGACAGGTTTATTGGCCGGAATCAGCAACTTGCTCAAACCCTTGGTTTCCGGATGGCTGGGTCTTCCTCCGGAGGCTTCCATGTCATTAATCTTAGGCATCATACGCCGGGAAATGTCCGTTGCTCCCCTGCTGGCCTTGAATCTGTCAGGACTTCAGATGTATGTCGGAGCTGTTGTTTCCCTGGTATATGTCCCTTGCCTGTCTGTCTTCGGAATCCTGGCTAAGGAATTTAATTTCAGAGTAGCTTTATCTATTGTTGCAGGAACTGTCTTCACAGCTCTGACCCTGGGAGGCATTTTAAATCACCTGGGCCAATTGCTGCTGATGATCTTCTAAGGGGGCATACCAACTTGTGGATTACAAAGCTTACCCGGCTGATCGAACTGTCAGCGACAAGAAGCAGACTGGTATATTGCATTGTGTCTGTTTATTACCGGCTATTGATAAAAAGGGAAGTAAAACTGGCTGAAATTAATGAAAATGATCGGGTGCTGTGCATAGGAGGAGGCATTTGTCCTTATACAGCAATTCTGCTCAACAAATATACAAATGCTTTTATTACGGTCGTCGATAACAATATCAATTGTGTTGAAAAATCCAGGACATTTGTCAACAGGTTGGGACTGGACAGAGTTAAAATCATATATGGAGACGGCGGGGATATTTGCTGTCATGGATATACGGTCATACACCTGGCCATGCAGCTCACTCCTAAAGAGTCTGTCTTAAATGAAATTATGAAAAAAGCTGATCACGGCACTCGCATACTTATCCGCAACCCGAGAAAAGGTATCGAAAAACTGTATTGTAAAATGTCAGACCGGGAAAAAGATTTTGTAAAATGCATAAAGCACAGCTTTCTGTCAAATGTAGACTATACATCCGTATGCATAGTCAATAAAAATCCTGTGGGTAATCTGTCATGAAGGCAGCTTTCTCAAAAAAGACCGTCTTCAAAGTGCTTCGGTATATTCTTGTTTTGCCGGCACTTGGCATGATTGTTTATATCTTGGCCAATACGGATTTCAGACTGATTTGGCTGCACTTAAGGGAAGTGCCGCTGCCTCTTGCAGCCCTTCTCCTATCCCTGCAGCTGGTTACTCAAATGGCCCTGAATTTACAATGGTATCTGCTTAGCAGAAATTTGAATCTGAAAACATCTTTCTTGCAGCTTTTCGTTATAAACGCTTACGGCACACTGACCGATGCCGTTACCCCCGGCGAAAAAGTCGGCGGTGAAGTAGTCCGCATCATACAGTTTAAACGAATTTTGAAATATAGTGCCAATCAATCTACATCCTTAGTTGCTATTCAAAAATCAGTAAGTGTATTTTCATTGGTTCTGCTAAATTTCATTGCACTATTAACCTTGTCCAAAGAAATCAGCTTTCTGGAATCAGACACAACCAGGGCTGTACTGATTGTGATTTCAGCAGTTTTGGCCTTATTCTTCCTTTCTCTTCTGTTTTTCACGGAAAGATTAAATATATTGGTTCAAAAAATGAATCATAACGGAAATATAGGCAAAGGAGTGAAAAGATGGATGCAGGGCTTTACCAGGGACACCAAACTAATCAGCAGGCATCCGGGCCGGTGGATTCAGCAACTGCTGCTGTCATTGGGGATATGGGCACTCTTCCCGCTAAAGCTGTTTATTTTGGTATCCCATTATGCCTCAGTCAATCCTTTGGTTTTATTCGCCATAACTTTTGTATCCTATTTTGCCGCTATGATACCGCTGCTGCCCGGCGGTCTGGGGACCTTTGAAAGTATTATGAGCGGCATGCTGTTGATTAACGGGCTGGCTATAGAGGAGGCTCTGGCCATAAGTCTGATTTTTAGGTTTGTAACTTTTTGGTTTGTTGTATTGATAAGCGTTCTGATTGTTTTTTTATGGAAAGTTTTTACGCATGGAAGGAAGAAAGCATATGAGGGGCAATAGATTTATTCGGTATGTGCCCAATTTAATAACTATAATAAGCATGCTGTCTGGAATTTTAGTTCTCTTCATTGTTTTTTGTCAAAAGGGAGAAGCATACCGCCTCGAGTCTTGCTTTATGATATTGATTGCTGTCATTTTTGATGCATTCGACGGGAAGATCGCAAGAACCTATAATGTGGAATCAGCATTAGGAAAGCAGCTGGATTCTTTTGCGGATTTCGTCTCCTTCGGGCTTGCACCCATAGCAATACTGCTAACCCACAGCAGCTTCAGAGAAACGGGTTATATTACATATATTTGTTTTGCTTTATACAGTCTGGCAGCGGCTTTCAGACTTGCCAGATTTAATACGGGTGACTTTTCGAATCATTTTCTTGGCCTTCCAATTACGGCAGCAGGTTTGATTCTGATAATTACCAATCTGATCATACATTATTTTGCTTATAATAAGCGTACTTTTTCCATAATACCCATATACATTCTGATTTGTATACTTGCCATACTGATGATGAGCAATATAAAGATCAAACGCCTGTCCCATATAAGAAACAGATAAAATAACCGCCTGCTTAACGCTGTAGCACTAGGGCAGTATAATTACCTCAAACTGCTTTTCAATCTTATTCGGATAATCACTTATCTTAAACCGTAACGGACTTTTTAATGGTTTCAAAAAGCTGTATTTATAATAATATTCCACATAAGCCTGTTCCCGGCCTGTTGTTCTTCCCTCACTTTCCCTCTTCAATTCCTGGAGAAGACCGTCTTTCCCAATCCAGGAAAGAAATTCATATGATGCGCCGCCCCAATCCGGCTGCGTGTTAAGCTCTATTATCATGGACAAAGATGTTTTGCCAAGGCTCAGTTCCTTCAGCCTTGTCTTTTCATCCGGCGCCCTTAATATTCTTTTGCTGTCCAGATCAATTACAAGCTCAGACTTGTCTTTATCCAATGCCCGGATACCGCTTCCCTTGATCAAAAGTTTTTCCGGCATGGTAAAATAATTGCTTTGAAAGAATATTCTTTTCCTTGTATCACTGAGATGAATGAGAGTCACACCATCCTGTATAGTTCCCCATTCATTCCCCTTCTCGTCTATCAGTGCCAGATCCTCAAAGGCAAATATCTCCATCGTATTGCTGTCATCAAAAGATAAATCAACGGAAACCCGGGTAGGGTATATAACAGCTTTTTCAAAGTGTATTTTCTGGCCTGCAATCTTTACAGTCTGATCAAGTTCATATTTTCTTTCCATATTTTCAAATTTGGTTTTATCAATGGGTATAAGCATCTTCCAGGTATCACCTAATACAAGGCAATCATCACCAAGAACATCCGGGTCTCCTACCATCATTTTAGAAGTCAGGCTGACAGAGTCGGGTATCTGAAAATTTGGCTGCTCCTCTCCTGGAAAACTGATATTCAGTCTGCCGCTGAACTCTGAGCCTTCATAAGGGGTAAAGCCGTAATCAAAGGATACCTCAAGATCACTGCCCGTTGCATCAGCAATGTTTACATCAGTAAGCCTTGGCATCTCGTGTTTACTGCTGTTTTTTATTGTATAGAAAACTACCATAGAAGTGTTATCCACTATGATATCCTTTACAGTCAATACAATACCCTGATGCTCATCTGAGACATTGACAGGCTGAATGAACTCATTTTCTACAGCGGACTGCAGGCCTTTGTTATAACGGATCAGATCCACTACATACTCCAGGCCCGGAATCTTTGAAACATAGGCAGCAAAGGCCGGTGAAATCCGTACAGCGCTCAGAAACAATGTCAACAAAAGAAAACATGCAACTCCGCTTCCTCTTCTTATCATCTTGTTCCTTTTGCGTTTTTGTGCTTTTCGTATTCCATTTTTGATGTATTCATCCAGCTGTTCCGGCAGCTGATCATTTAAATACATATTCATCTCTCCCATTCAGTATAATGCGCATCTGATCCAGGCCCCGGCTGATCCAGGTCTTAATGGTTCCTTCCGGTTTTTTCATGGCGGCTGATATGTCTTTCACACTCATGTCCTCGTAGTATCTCAATACCAGTACATCACGGTATTTGGGTTTCAGTTTTTTCAGGCAAACCTGTAAATCCATCCGGACTTCCCGGCTGTCCGCGCTGTCACTTTGATCCTGCATATCCCAGTCTTCCAGCGGAAGAGTACGTTTATGCCTGCGCAATTCATCCAGACAATAATTGATCATGATCCGAACCAGCCATGTGGAGAAGTAATCCGGATTCCTTAATTTGTGCAGTTTCAAATAAGCCCGGCAAGTGACCTCCTGCACAGCCTCTAAGGCTTGTGCTTCATTGCGAAGGTATTTCATAGCTGTTCCGTATAATCGCCCTCGATTATTTGAAATCAGTTCATAAAAAGCAAGTTCATCCCCGCGCCGGGCTCTGTTCACCAAATCTTCCATAATTTGCTCCTTAATTGATGGTGGTATGGATCCATACATAATTTTATCCGACATTCACAAATTAGACTATACAAGTGCTGAAAAGGATTCAATTTTTTAAAATCATGATTAATCAGAAGTTGGAGATTGGATTCAGTAATCGACTTGGTATATGGGAACATATTAAATCTTTTGGACTAACAAAAACACCTAACGAATTATCGTTAGG
>ERZ773359.2945-NODE-2945-length-20463-cov-5.584232_pt1 | contig 20463 bp, 37 predicted proteins | sample MGYA00374955_ERZ773359 | MGnify/ENA primary metagenome ERZ773359 (study PRJEB29098, sample SAMN04486028) | biogas fermenter metagenome | study: EMG produced TPA metagenomics assembly of the Biogas fermentation microbial communities from Germany - Plant 4 DNA1...
CTGACGGTTGGCGCTTGCGATAAGCAAACTTTGTAATTGTAAACAAACTTGTGTGTAATGAAACAACGATTTATCTCTTTGAGAATTGTGGTGCTCTTCTGGCTTTCTTTAAGCCGTATTTCTTTCTTTCTTTCATTCTTGGATCTCTTGTCAAGAAGCCTGCCTTTTTTAGTATAGGTCTCAATTCTCTATCAGCTTCCAGTAAAGCTCTGGAAATACCATGTCTTATTGCACCAGCTTGGCCTGTAAACCCTCCGCCTCTCACGTTTACAAGAACATCAAACTTATTAAGAGTATCTGTCAAAACTAAAGGCTGTCTTGTAATAAGCTTAAGGGTTTTCAACCCAAAATATTCATCTATATCTCTACCGTTTATAGTGATTTTTCCGTCCCCAGGTACTAATCTGACCCTGGCAACAGCTTTTTTTCTTCTTCCTGTACCATAATATTGAACTCTTGCCACAACTACTTCCTCCTTCCTTAATTATATATCCAGCTCGAGCACTTCAGGTTTTTGTGCCTGATGTTCATGTTCCGGTCCTCTATATACCTTTAATTTTTTGAACATCTGTCTGCCCAATCTGTTGTGAGGAAGCATTCCTTTCACTGCCAATTCTATAGCTTTTTCAGGCCTTGTAGCCATTAACCTTCTATATGGAGTTTCTTTCAGACCTCCAGGATATTGAGAATGCTTTCTATACATCTTTTGATCCAGTTTATTACCTGTTAAAACAACTTTTTCTGCATTTATTATTATCACATGATCTCCAGTATCTACATGAGGTGTATATATAGGCTTATGTTTGCCTCTTAATATTTTTGCAACTTCACTGGCCAATCTACCAAGAACTTTTCCTTCGGCATCTATGACATACCATTTTCTCTGAACATCTTCTTTTTTCGCCATAAATGACTTCATCCATCTATACCTCCTTATCTCAGTTTCAGTCTACTGCTGAGCATATCAAATTAAATACAAACAAGCCTTACAAGACATTAGTTTCAAATCCCACATAGAAACCTATATGCCTTTAAAGCTTCAGTAATTTGCGTCTATAATCAAATGTTGTAAATATCAGATCCGGGGCTGTGGATCACAAATAAACAACAATATTATTCTAATACAAGGAACCTAGTGTGTCAATATCAAATTGCCATCACTCTTTTAGTCATAGTATACCTTTTCCAAGCAAAGTCCATGTGGCGGCACAGTAATTCCCGCCATATCCCTGTCTCCTGTTATAAAAATATCAGGAATCTGATTGATGTCTATTTTACCTATGCTTGCATATAGGATTGTGCCCGTTATTATCCTCACCATATTGTACAAAAATCCGTTACCATGATAAAACATTTTTATATATTCTAGTTCTTCCTCTATTTTAATGTTATATATAGTTCTTACAGTGTTTTTAACTTTGCTGCCAGAGGCCATAAATCCTTTAAAATCATGGGTCCCTATAAAGTAATCGGCAGCTTTTCTCAGCTTATCCATATCCATATGTTTTCCAAATCTTACATGATAAACATAATGTCTCATTATTGCAGGAGGAAACAGGCCTCTATATATGGTGTAACTGTATAATTTTGATTTTGCATCATATCTAGAATGAAAACTAAGGGGCACTTCTTCAGATTCCTTAATGACAATATCTTCATTTAGGACAGAGTTCAGAGCCCAGGCAAATTTGTCAGCCGGAATTTTGCTTTTGGTAACAAAATTTGCTGTCTGACCTCTAGCATGAACACCTGCATCAGTCCTTCCAGCGCCTATGATGTTTATATCTTCTCCTGTTATCTTCTTTAAGGCTTTTTGAATCTCTTCCTGAATAGAAGGACCATTTTTTTGTATTTGCCATCCATTATAGTTTGTTCCATCATACTCAATAATTATTCTTATATTTCTCATTTTACAAAATACCTACTCCACAGTATAGCTAAAAAGAATACAATTGTTATGATAAGAGCCATATAGTCTCTAAATTCTATTGAAAGCTGCTTCATTCTGGTACGATTCTCTCCGCCTCTATAGCATCTTGCTTCCATTGCCAATGCTAACTCATCAGCTCTTCTGAAAGCACTTATAAACAATGGAACAAGCAATGGTACCATTGCTCTAGCTCGACTTATTATATTGCCTGTTTCAAAATCTGCACCCCTTGCCATCTGAGCCTTCATTATTTTGTCTGTTTCCTCTAAAAGGGTTGGTATGAATCTTAGTGCAATAGTCATCATCATCGCTAGTTCATGAGCAGGAACTCCTATACTTCTCAAAGGATTTAATAACTTTTCAATCCCATCTGTCAATGATATAGGGGAGGTAGTCAGAGTTAATAAGGAGGCTCCAGTTATAAGAAATATGAGTCTTAAAGCCATAAAGGCAGCTTGAATCAATCCTTCTTTTGTGATCCTCAGCTTCCATATGGTGTATATAACTTCTCCTTCTGTCATAAAAATATTCAATGCCACTGTCAGCAGTATTATTACTAGAAGAGGTTTAAGACCTTTGAAAATATATCTTACGGGTATTTTAGATAAACCAACTGCCATTATCATAAAGGCTACTACAAATAGGTAACCAAAAAACTTATTAATAAAAAAGAGGGCAGCTATAAATGCAAATGTTATGATTATTTTTATCCTTGGGTCTAAATTGTGAATAGGTGTATCCCCAGGTATATATTGTCCTATAGTTATATCCTTAAGCATTTTTTTTACCTCTTAAAACATTAATAATGGCATTTTTAGCTTCTTCTACAGATATACAATCCTCTATTGGAAAACCTCTTTTTCTAAGTTGTCTTATTAAATCGGATACCTGTGGTATACCTAGTCCTATGCTTTCTAAAGTTTCTGCCTCTTTAAAAATCCTACTTGGAGTATCGAAAAATTGAATCTTGCCTTTATTCAAAACCAGAATTCTATCCACAAGTCTGGCAATATCCTCCATTCTGTGAGATACAAGTATAATAGTAATTTTCTCTTTTTTATGTAGCGATTTTATTTCATTTAGTATTTCATCTCTTCCTCTTGGATCTAGGCCTGCCGTTGGTTCATCCAGTATTAATATTTTAGGTCTCATAGCCAATACACCAGCTATTGCAACCCTTCTCTTTTGTCCTCCACTAAGATCAAAAGGGGATTTGTCTTTTATTTCTTCATAATTGAGTCCTACAAGCTCTAAAGAATTTTTTACTCTATCTTTAATTTCTCCATCACTAAGTTTCAGATTTGTAGGGCCAAAAGCCACATCTTTATAAACTGTTTCCTCAAAAAGTTGATGCTCAGGGTATTGAAATACTAAACCCACTTTTTGTCTTATAAATTTTAATTCCACATCTTTAGAATTAATATCCACATCGTCAATATATATTTTCCCTGATGTAGGCTTTAATAAGCCATTAAGATGTTGAATGAGCGTAGACTTCCCTGATCCTGTGTGCCCAATGAGACCTATGAATTCACCGTCTTCAATGGTGAAGGATACGTCATCTAATGCAACATGTTGAAAAACAGTATCCTTTGAATATATATGTACTAAATTTTCTACTTTAATCGGCATAGTTCCACCACCATTTCATCAACAGTAAGGACATCTTTGGGCAAGTCAATTCCCTCATCTATGAGCATATGAGCCAATTCAGTAACTTGAGGAACATCTAAACCCAATTTCTTTATCTCGTCTACCTTTGAAAATATTTCTTTTGGTGTACCTTCCATCACTACATGGCCTTCTTCCATTATATATATTCTGTCAGCATTTACAGCTTCATCCATAAAATGGGTTATAAGAACAATGGTTATATTCTCTTCCTTATTAAGTTTTATTATTGTTTCAATGACTTCCTTTCGCCCCGATGGATCAAGCATGGCTGTTGGTTCATCAAGTATAATGCATCGCGGTTTCATAGCTAGTATTCCTGCTATGGCAACCCTTTGCTTTTGGCCTCCAGATAAAAGGTGTGGACTGTGCTTTCTGTACTCAAACATATCAACAGTGAGCAATGCCTCATCTACTCTTTTTCTGATTATATTAGGCTCTAGTCCTAAGTTTTCAGGTCCAAATGCCACATCTTCTTCCACTATTGTTGCAACTATTTGGTTATCAGGATTTTGAAAAACCATACCTGCAGTTTGCCTAATATTCCAAAGATACTTTTCTTCCCTGGTATCCATACCGTCTATATAAACAGTTCCTTCCAGAGGTAACAATAAGGCATTTAAATGCTTCGCAAAAGTAGATTTGCCAGAGCCATTATGGCCCAATATGGCAACAAATTCACCTTCTTTTATCTCTATATTTATATTTTTCAAGGCAAAATAATCTTTGCCCTCTTGGTTCGAATATTTATATGAAACATTCTTAGCTTTTATCATTTCTATGATACCCTCTTTATTAATAAAGGTTTAGGTATTGAGGAGATAGAAATAATTCTAATCCTCAAAACCAAAAACCTTATTTTAAAAAACATGGGACTAAGCAAGCACTTAATCCCCCAGCCTTATCATAATATTATACAAGCTCCAAAAGCACTATTTCAGCACCATCTCCACGTCTGGGAGCAACCTTTACTATTCTGGTGTATCCACCATTCTTTTCCTTGTATCTTGGTGCAATTTCATCAAATAGCTTCTTTACCACGTCTTCCTTTGTAATATATGCTAATGCTTGACGTCTAGCGTGCAGATCTCCTCTTTTGCCAAGAGTGATCATCTTCTCTGCTACACTTTGTGCTTCTTTAGCTCTTGTCACTGTAGTCATTATTTTATTATGTTCTAAAAGTGCTGTAACAAGATTTCTAAGCAAAGCTTTTCTTTGGCTACTAGTACGTCCCAGCTTTCTATATCCAGCCATGACTATACCTCCTTATACCTTAATCGTCGCTTGATCTTAAACTTAGTCCCAGTGCTGCTAATTTCGTTTGAACCTCTTCAAGAGATTTCTTGCCTAGGTTTCTTACTTTCATCATGTCTTCTTCAGTTTTTTGAGTAAGTTCTTCTACTGTGTTTATTCCCGCTCTCTTTAAGCAGTTGAAAGACCTTACAGATAGATCTAATTCTTCTATGGTCATTTCTAGTACCTTATCACGCTTGTCTTCCTCTTTTTCAACCAGTATTTCAACATCTCCCACATGATCTGTAAGAGTTATAAATAGATTCAAGTGTTCACTGAGTATTTTAGCACCTAAGCTTGCAGCCTCATCGGGACTGATTGCTCCATTAGTCCAAATTTCTAAAGTAAGCTTATCATAATCCGTTCTGTTTCCCACACGTGTATTTTCTATACTGTAGTTTACTTTTCTAACAGGAGTGAAAATAGAGTCAACAGGTATTATTCCGATAGGCTGGTTAGGTTGTTTGTTCCTATCTGCTGTAACATACCCTCTACCCTTTTCAACTGTCATCTCCATATACAACCTGCTACCTTCACCAAGGGTAGCAATGTACAAATCCGGGTTCACAATCTCTATATCCGGATCTGCAATAATATCCGCTGCTCTAATCACCTTTTCTCCTTGAGCGTCTATCTTTATAATTCTACTGCCATCCCCGTGCATCTTTAATGCCAAGTCTTTTATATTAAGTATTATTTCCACAACATCTTCAACAACACCGGGTATAGTAGAAAACTCATGGAGCACACCATCAATTTTAACTTGTGTTACAGCTGCACCTGGAAGAGAGGAAAGTAGTATTCTTCTCAAAGAATTCCCAAGAGTAGTCCCATTTCCTCTTTCCAAAGGTTCAACTACAAACTTACCGTATTTTGAATCCTCAGACATCTCAATACATTCAATTCTAGGCTTTTCTATCTCTATCATTCTATTAAAACCCTCCTTATATCACCATACTTTTTTTTATGAGGGTAACTGATTCTAATACTATTATTTAGAGTACAACTCAACTATTAGAGACTCTTGAATTGGTAAATCTATATCTTCCCTCGATGGAAGTGATATTACCCTTGCTTCCATCATCTCTGGATTTACAGAAAGCCATTGTGGAGCAGTTTTTGCTGCAGCAGCTTCAGCTAAAGATTTAAACTTTTCAGTAGCTTTACTTTTTTCTTTAACTGCTATCAAATCATTTAATTCAACTTGGTAAGATGGAATATCCACTTTTTTTCCGTTTACAGTAAAATGTCCATGTCTTACAAGTTGACGTGCTTCACTTCTTGAATCGCCAAACCCCATTCTGTAAACTACATTATCAAGTCTTTGTTCAAGCAATCTCAGTAGGTTTTCGCCTGTAACACCTTTCATTCTTTCGGCTTTCTCGAAGTATAGTCTAAATTGTTTCTCCAATACTCCATATATCCTTCTGACTTTCTGTTTTTCCCTCAATTGAAGACCATAGTTAGAAAGCTTTTTTCTGCCTTGCCCGTGTTGACCGGGAGCATAGTTCCTTCTTGCTATAGCACATTTATCTGTATAACATCTATCGCCTTTAAGATATAGTTTCATGCCCTCTCTTCTGCATAGCCTGCATACTGCATCGGTATATCTTGCCATTATCACACCTCCTGTTATTACACTCTTCTTCTTTTTGGCGGTCTGCATCCATTATGTGGTATGGGTGTAACGTCTTTTATCATACTCACTTCGAGGCCTGCAGCCTGTAGTGACCTTATAGCAGCTTCTCTACCCGAACCAGGACCCTTCACATATACTTCAACGGTTTTCAATCCATGTTCCATTGCCGCCTTAGCAGCTACTTCAGCCGCCATCTGAGCTGCAAAGGGTGTGCTCTTCTTAGAGCCTCTGAACCCCAAAGATCCGGCACTTGACCAGGAAAGAGCATTACCTGCTGCATCTGTTAAAGTTACTATTGTATTATTAAATGTTGATTGAATATGGGCAGCTCCCTTTTCAACATTTTTTCTTTCTCTTCTTTTTCTAGTCCTCTTAGCCTTTGGCTTTGCCATTTAATTATACCCTCCTTTTCTTAGGAAATCATGCTATTTTCTTCTTTTTGCGCCAACTGTCCTCTTGGGACCTTTTCTTGTTCTAGCATTGGTCTTAGTTCTCTGTCCTCTTACAGGAAGACCTCTTCTATGACGGATCCCTCTGTAGCTGCCTATCTCCATAAGCCTTTTGATATTTAGAGCCACTTCTCTCTTTAGGTCACCTTCTACCTTGTAATTCTTGTCAATTACTTCTCTCAATTTTCCAACTTCAGCTTCAGTCAAGTCTTTAACCCTTGTATCCGGATTAACGCCTGCTTCGGCTAAAATTTTGTTTGATGTCTTTCTGCCAATGCCGTATATATAGGTGAGGCCTATTTCTACTCTCTTATCTCTAGGTAAGTCAACACCGGCGATTCTTGCCATTAATCTTTACACCTCCAACTATAGTTAAATCTACTATATATCCCTAGGTTTTAACCTTGTTTTTGTTTATGCTTGGGATTTTCGCAGATAACCATAACTCTACCTTTTCTTTTTATTATTTTGCATTTTTCGCATATAGGTTTTACCGATGGTCTAACCTTCATAATAAACCCTCCTTGATCATTTACCGCGCCAAGTGATTCTGCCTCTTGTCAGATCATAAGGCGATAATTCCACTGTTACTTTATCTCCAGGTAATATTCTTATAAAATTCATTCTTAGTTTTCCTGAAATATGAGCTAGGATCTGATGCCCATTTTCCAATTCTACCATAAAATTTGCATTTGGCAATGCTTCAACAACCCTGCCTTCTACTTCTATTACATCCTGTTTAGACATAAGGTAATCAAACCTCCTGTTCCTTTTTACTTAAAAGAGTCAAATAATCTCTTATCTCATAGTCTTCAACTTTTCTATTGGAAAGCAGTTTTTTTCTTAATGAGTTGGCTATTATACCGGTTTCTCTAAGATGCTTAACTTTCTTTTTTTTGGGCTTACTCACCTTTCTTAAATCCCCATCTGAAATATAGACATGGTTATCATCAATTATACCAAGGACAATGAATACTCTTCCTTCATCTCTTCCTGCAATTGAATAAACAACCTGGCCTATTTCCAGTTTTGGCATTGTAATCACCTCATTTAAAGCCTTGTCAATATTTCAGGGCCATTGACAGTTATTACAATTGTGTTTTCATAATGAGCTGACAAGCTGCCATCAGAAGTAACCACTGTCCATCCATCAGAAAGCGTTCTAACATTGTGCTTTCCCGCATTAATCATCGGTTCAATGGCTAATGTTAAGCCTGCCATTAGTCTAGGGCCTCTATGGGGAAGACCATAATTAGGTACTTGTGGATCCTCATGCATATTCTTGCCTATGCCATGGCCAACAAGAGACCTAACTACAGAGAAACCATTGGATTCAACATGAGTTTGTATTGCATGGGATATGTCATACAGTCTATTACCTTCATAGGCGTATTCCAAGCCTGCAAAAAAACTTTCTTCTGCTACTTTAATAAGTCGTTTTGCTATATCGCTACAGCTTCCAACTTCATAAGTCCTTGCAGCATCTCCGCAATAGCCTTCATAAAAGGCCCCTACATCTACGCCTATTATATCTCCATCCTCTAAAACTCTTGAACCCGGTATTCCATGTACTACTTCCTCATTGACTGAAGTACATACACTGGCAGGATAACCTCCATACCCCAAAAAGGCAGGGATAGCTTTATTTTTTCTTATATATTCTTCTGCCAGTTGATCTATCTCTTTAGTAGTAATTCCAGGTTGGATTACCTCTTTTAATTTCTCCAGAACTTCGGCAACAATTTTGCCTGCTGTTCTCATTAATTCAATTTCTCTATCTGACTTAATATACATAGGCTACTCCAAAACTTCGCATATTCTAGCAAATACTGTATCAGTATCCGCTTCGCCGTCTATAGTTTTTAGCATGCCTTTTTTTGTATAGTAATCAATTAGAGGTTGGGTCTGGTTCTTATATACATCGAGTCTATTCTTAACTGTTTCCACTTTATCATCATCTCTTGTATATAGTTCCCCGCCACATATATCACAAATTGCTTCTTTTTTTGGTTTATTGAATTTTTCATGGAAAGTAGCTCCGCATTTTTTACATACCAATCTACCTGTTAGCCTATCTATGAGTATTTCATCTCTCACTTCAATATTAATGACTCCGTCCAATTTAAGCTTAAGCTTATTCAGCTCTTCTTCTAAAGCATCTGCCTGCTCTACTGTTCTTGGAAAACCATCTAAAAGAAAACCTTTGACACAATCATCTTCCATAAGCCTTTCCTTAACTATGTCAACTACCAATTCATCAGGTACTAAAAGACCCTTATCCATATATTCTTTCGCTTTTAGTCCTAGTTTAGTCTTTTCTTTTAGATTTTTTCTGAATATGTCGCCAGTAGATATATGGGGTATATTGTATTTCTCTACCAATTTAGCCGCCTGTGTACCTTTTCCGGCTCCAGGTGGTCCCAACAATACAATTCTCATTTCATACATCTCCATTTCCATTTACTTCAAGAAGCCTTGATAATTTCTCATTATCATTTGAGCTTCTATTTGCTTAACAGTTTCCAAAGCGACACTTACAACTATTAGCAGAGAGGTACTGCCGAAGGATATATTTATATTGGTAAATCTGGTTAAGAATATAGGGAAAATAGCTATTAAAGCTAAGAAAATAGCGCCAACCAGTGTAATCCTTGACAACGACCTTTGTATAAATTCTGCAGTGGGCCTTCCTGGTCTAATACCTGGAATGAATCCACCGTACTTTTTAATATTATTGGATACTTCTATAGGATTAAATGTAACTGCAGTATAGAAGTATGTGAAACCTATAATTAACAATGCATATAGCACTCCATGAAACCATGAGCCCCATGCAAAGTATTTATTGAAAAAATTATATGCTGCGCTGCCTGGGAAAAATCCTGCTATTTGTTTTGGAAACTCTATAATTGACATAGCAAATATTACAGGTATTACGCCTGCTTGATTAATTTTTAGAGGAATATGGGAGCTTTGCCCACCATACATTTTTCTCCCAACAACCCTTTTAGCGTATTGTACAGGTATTCTTCTCTGCCCTTCATGTATGACAACAACTGCCGCAATTATCAGTATGGCTACAATAACGAAGCCTATCAACTCAATAATTGAAGCTGTTTTCGCTTTATAAAGGCTGATAATCTGCTTCACTCCCACAGGAACTCTTGATACTATACCTGCAAATATTATAAGGGATATACCGTTTCCTACTCCCTTTTCAGTTATCAGTTCTCCCAGCCACATTAGGAATGCAGTTCCTGCAGTAAGTGATATAGCAACTAAGGCTATAGATAGAAAATCTGTCTTTATAAGATATGCTTTTAAGCCTATACTTAAAGCTACTGCTTGTATCAAACCTAATACAACAGTTCCATATCTTGTGTATTGAGCAATTTTCTTTCTTCCCTCTTCCCCTTCTTTTGCTAGGGCTTCAAGACTTGGTATTGCTATAGTAAGCAGCTGCATTATAATAGAGGCATTGATATACGGTGTTATTCCCATTGCAAATATTGCAAAATTGGCAAACGCTCCACCGGAAATTACATCAAAGAAGCTTAGCAATCCTCCTGAGTGTATAAAAGCTGCCAGAGCTTCCGTATTCATACCCGGTACCGGGATAAAACTTCCCAATCTGAAAATCACAAGCATTAAAAGGGTGAATGTCATCCTTTTTCTAAGGTCAGGTATTCTCCATGCATTTCTAAGTATATTAAACACCTAAATCACCTCTACCTTTCCTCCTGATGCTACGATCTTCTCCTCAGCTGTCTTGCTAAATTTATTAGCCCTAACTGTTAGTTGCTTGTTCAGTTCTCCATTACCTAATATTTTTATGCCGCTTTTTTCTGCTTTAACCAATCCAACCTTCTTTAATTCTTCGGGAGTCACTACAGCACCATTTTCAAAAATATCCAAGTCGCTCACATTAACTATAGCATATTCTTTTCTAAAAATATTAGTGAACCCTACTTTGGGTAGTCTCCTATATAGAGGCATTTGACCGCCTTCAAAACCTACTCTTACACCACCGCCAGAACGAGACTTCTGACCTTTTTGTCCCCTACCAGCTGTCTTTCCTAGGCCAGAGCCAATACCTCTGCCTTTTCTTTTTTTGTTTTTTGCAGAACCTTCAGCAGGTCTTAATTCATGTAACTTCATGGCTGTTTACACCTCCTTGCTATATTTCCTCAACTTCCAGCATATAAGATATCTTATCTATCATACCTCTTATTTGAGGTGTATCTTCATGCTCAACCACGCTATTTATTTTCTTAAGCCCTAAAGCCTTTACTGTTTCTATCTGATCTTTTTTTCTACCAATCGTACTTTTAACCAGCTTTATTCTAATTTTAGCCAAGAAACTTCCCCCCTAACCTAGTATCTCTTCTACTGATTTTCCTCTAAGTTCGGCAACTTCTTCTGCCGTCTTAAGGGATGAGAGGCCCTGCATAGTAGCATTAACCACATTTCTTGGATTATTTGATCTTAAAGATTTTGTTCTTATATCTCTTATCCCTGCTAATTCCAATACTGTTCTTACAGGTCCGCCTGCTATGATACCTGTACCTTCAGCGGCAGGCATTAAAAGTACAGAACCTGAACCGGATTTTCCTATAACTTCATGTGGTATTGTAGTACCAACAATAGGCACCTTTATCATATTCTTTTTAGCATTTTCAATGCCTTTTCTTATAGCATCAGGGATCTCAATAGATTTTCCTGCTCCTACACCTACATGGCCATTACCGTCACCAACAACGACTATTGCGCTGAACCTAAAGTTTCTTCCGCCCTTAACAACCTTTGCAACTCTATTTATGGCAACAACCTTTTCTTTTAGGTCTAACTTGCCGGCATCAATTGGCTGCATTAAATTCCCTCCTTATTATTAAAATTCAAGTCCTGCTTCTCTGGCTGCATTGGCAAGCTCCAATATTCTGCCATGATATAGATATCCGCCTCTGTCAAAGACAACATTTTTTATTCCTGCATCTAAAGCCTTTTTAGCAATAAGTTGGCCTACTGCTTTGGCAGCTTCTTTATTTCCACCATTAGCAAGTTTATCTTTCAATTCTTTATCAAGGCTTGAAGCCGCTACTAATGTTACGCCTGTTTCATCATTTATTATTTGTGCATATATATTCTTAAGACTCCTATAAACGTTGAGTCTTGGTCTTTCAGCTGTTCCAAAAACCTTTTTTCTAACTCTTAAGTGTCTTTTCTTTCTAAGGTCATTTTTGCTGGCTTTTGTAATCAATCCGAGTCACCTCTTTCCATTATTACTTACCTGCTTTTCCTTCTTTGCGTCTTACATGTTCATTGCTATATTTTATACCTTTACCAAGGTATGGTTCTGGTTCTCTAGTAGCTCTTATATTCGCTGCATGGGTTCCAACTAATTCTTTATCTATGCCTTTTACAATTATCTTATTTGGAGCTGGAACCTCCGTTGTTATACCTTCAGGATCAACAAACTCTACCGGATGAGAATATCCAATTGTTAAAACTAGCTTGTTACCTTGTTTTGCTGCTCTATATCCAACACCATTGATTTCAAGAGTTTTCTCAAAACCATTAGTTACTCCTTCAACCATGTTATAAATCAAAGTTCTTGTCAATCCATGCAAGGATCTGTGTTGTTTTCCATCAGTAGGTCTTTTTACATTAATGGTTCCGTCTTCAATTTCAATTATCATATCTTTATGAAACGTTTTGCAAAGTTGACCTTTAGGTCCCTTTACGGTTAAAGCATTATTTCCATCTATTTTTACCTCAACTCCTTGAGGAATTGCTACAGGTAGTTTACCTATTCTAGACATTTTTCCACCTCCTGTTATGAAGATCTGCTACCATACATAGCAAAGTACTTCTCCACCCAAACCTTCTTGTCTGGCTTTTTTATCAGTCATAATTCCTTTTGATGTTGATATTATAGCTATACCCAAGCCTCCTAGTACTTTTGGTATTTCATCTTTCTTAGCATAAACTCTTAGTCCGGGTTTGCTTATTCTCTTCAATCCTGTTATTACTTTCCCTTTATTGGCTGTGTATTTTAAGGTTATTCTGATTGTGCCCTGGGCACCGTCTTCGATTACTTCAAAATCTTTTATATAACCTTCATCTAAAAGGATTTGGGCCATGGCTTTCTTTATATTTGATAAAGGAATATCAACTGTTTGATGCTTAACAGTATTAGCATTCCTTATTCTCGTTAACATATCAGCAATTGGATCGCTTATAACCATATTTCTTACCTCCTTTACTAAAGCGCTTACCAGCTGGCCTTTCTAACTCCTGGTATCTGTCCTTTGTATGCCAATTCTCTAAAACATATACGACAAACCCCAAACTTCCTTAAATATGCATGAGGTCTACCGCAAATTCTGCATCTATTATAAGCCCTGGTAGAAAATTTCGGAGTTCTTTTCTGCTTAGCAATCATTGATTTTTTCGCCACATTCGTCCCTCCTATCTGCTAATTTGCATAAGGCATTCCGAGAAGTTTCAGTAGTTCTCTAGCTTCTTCATCAGTTTTTGCAGTAGTCACAAAAATGATATCCATGCCTCTGATTTGATCTACCTTATCATAATCTATTTCTGGGAAAATCAGTTGTTCTTTTATACCTAGCGCATAATTACCTCTACCATCGAAGGATTTTGTGGATAAGCCTCTAAAGTCTCTAACCCTTGGCAAGGCAACATTAAATAGCTTATCAACAAACTGATACATTCTGTCTCCCCTTAAGGTAACTTTAGCACCTACATTCATACCTTTTCTAAGCTTAAAGGCAGCAACTGATTTTTTTGCCTTTATTACTACTGGTTTCTGGCCTGCTATCAATGATAGTTCATTCACAGCAGCATCCAAAGCTTTTGCATTATCTTTTGTATCACCCAAACCCATGTTCAAAACTACCTTTTCTAGCTTGGGTACTTCCATTATGCTTTTATATTGAAACTTCTGCATCAAAGCAGGAGCTACTTCATTCAAGTATTTCTCTTTAAGTCTAGTCAATTGTTTTACCTCCCTTCAGAGCTTTTTATTTATCCAATATCTCTCCGCAGCTCTTACAATATCTCACTTTAGTGCCATCTTGCAGTATTCTTTTTCCGATTCTTACACCTTTTTTACATTTGTCACACCATAGCATAACTTTTGATGAAAATATGGGAGATTCCTGATGTATGATTCCGCCCTGTTGAATCTTCTGTGATGGTTTTTTGTGCTTCGTACTCATATTTGCGCCTTCTACTATAACTTTGCCATCCTTTGGATAGGCAACTAATACCTTTCCCTTTTTCCCTTTATCTTTACCTGAAATTACAACTACTGTATCTCCCTTTTTAACATGCATTTTCTTTTTTTCCATGCTGCCACCTCCTTTAGAGCACTTCTGGTGCTAAGGATATGATCTTCATAAAATCCTTCTCCCTTAGCTCCCTTGCCACTGGTCCAAATATACGAGTTCCTCTTGGTTGTTTATCTTCTCTTATTATTACAGCTGCATTTTCATCGAATTTGATGTAGCTGCCGTCTGATCTTCTTAAGCCTTTTTTGCTTCTTACTATAACAGCTTTTACAATTTCTCCTTTTTTTACAACACCACCTGGTGTTGCATCTTTAACGGAAGCAACTATTATATCTCCAATATTTGCATATCTTCTCATAGAACCGCCAAGAACACGAATGCATAATAGTTCTTTAGCTCCTGAATTATCTGCTACTTTTAAACGTGATTCTTGTTGAATCATTTATTAAAACCCTCCTTTCGGAATTACTTCGCCTTCTCTAATATCTCAACAAGTCTCCATCTCTTTTCCTTGCTTAGAGGCCTTGTTTCCATTATCAATACTCTGTCGCCCACTTTACACTCATTATTTTCGTCATGAGCTTTGAATTTTGTAGTTCTTTTAATATATTTCTTGTAAAGCGGGTGACGAACTAGTGTTTCAATGGCGACTACGATTGTTTTATCCATCTTGTCGCTTACCACTCTGCCGACTCTAGTCTTTCTCTTACCTCTCTCCACAGACCTTGCCTCCCCTCAACTATTTGTTTTCTACGGCCTTTAATTCTTTTTCCCTCATAATAGTCTTAATTCTAGCTATATTTTTCTTCACTTCTCTAACCTTCATAGGATTTTCCAACTGACCTGTAGCCATCTGGAACCTTAAATTAAACAGTTCACCTTTCAGTTCTAAAAGCTTTTGTTCTAATTCCTGTGATGACATTTCACGGATCTTGTTAGCCTTCATTACCTTCACCCACTTCCTCAGTTTCCTGACGGGTTACAAATTTGCACTTTATAGGCAATTTGTGAGCTGCTAGTCTCATAGCCTCTCGTGCAATCTCCTCTGAGACACCCGCAATTTCAAATAATATTCTTCCCGGCTTAACTACCGCAACCCAGTATTCCGGTGAACCTTTACCAGAACCCATACGAGTTTCAGCAGGTTTTTCTGTAACTGGCTTATCAGGGAAAATCTTTATCCACACCTGACCGCCTCTTCTTATATATCTTGTCATGGCAACCCTGGCTGCTTCTATCTGATTACTGGTAATCCAGGCAGGCTCTAATGCTTTCAATCCAAATTCTCCATAGGAGATAGTATTGCCTCTTGTAGCTTTACCTTTCAAATTGCCTCTCATCTGTTTACGACGTTTTACTCTTTTTGGCATCAACATATTATTCTGCTCCTCCTTCCTCAACTGCTTTCTTAGCTTCCGGAAGTACCTCCCCTTTATATATCCAAACCTTCACGCCTATTCTGCCATAGGTTGTATGAGCTTCCGCAAAACCATAGTCAATGTCTGCTCTTAATGTTTGAAGCGGTATTGTGCCTTCCCTGTACCATTCACTTCTTGCTATTTCTGCTCCTCCAAGTCTTCCAGAGGTCATTGTTTTGATACCTTTAGCTCCGCTTCTCATAGTTCTCTGAATAGCTTGCTTCATAGCTCTTCTGAAGGATATTCTCTTCTCCAATTGGGCAGCAATATTTTCTGCAACCAATTGAGCATCGAGCTCCGGTACTTTTATTTCTGTTATATTGATAGAAATGCTCTTATTATTAGTAAGTTTTTCTACTTCTTTTCTTAAAGCTTCAATGCCAGAACCGCCTTTGCCAATTACCATCCCGGGTTTCGCAGTGTTTATATTTATTCTGATTTTATTTGCAGTTCTTTCAATCTCTATCCTCGATATACCTGAATTGAATAATTTTTCTTTCAAATATTTCCTTATTTTATTATCTTCTATCAAAAGGTCTGCGAAATTCTTATCATTTGCGTACCATTTAGAATCCCAGTCCTTTATTATGCCCACTCTAAGTCCATGTGGATTCACCTTTTGGCCCACTAATAATCCCCTCCTTTATTCTCTTTCCTTTACAACAAGTGTTATATGACTGGTTCTCTTTAGTATCCTAACACCACGACCTTTCGCTCTTGCTCTGTATCTTTTCAGAGTAGGTCCTTGAGTTGCGTAGGCCTCAGAAATATATAATTTATCAACATCCATGTTGTGATTGTTCTCTGCATTTGCCACTGCTGACTTTAATAGCTTTTCTAATATAGCAGATGCTGCTTTTGGTGTATGCTTAAGAATAGCAAAAGCTTCACCTACTTCTTTTCCTCTTATCAAATCAATAACTACATTCACTTTTCTAGAGGAAATTCTCATGTACCTAGCAATTGCTCTTGCTTCCACAGGATATGCCTCCTTTCGTAATAAAGCTTTCTATTTCAACGCTGTTGATCTTTCAGTATGATCTCCGTGTCCCCTGAAGGTTCTAGTCGGTGCAAACTCTCCTAATTTGTGTCCTACCATGTCTTCTACAATATAAACAGGCACATGTTTTCTTCCATCATGGACTGCAATTGTATGACCTACCATTTCAGGAAAAATTGTGGAGCTTCTAGACCAGGTTTTTATAACAGTTTTTTTGCCTGATTTATTCATTTCAATTATTCTTTTTAAAAGTTTTTTATCTACATAAGGCCCCTTCTTTAATGATCTGCTCATCAATTTGCCTCCTTCCTTGACTTTTTGTTGCCTGCTGCGGGTCAGTTGGATTCCAACTCGCAGCTAGCAATTCATATCCAGCAATTCATATTATAAAAAATTATTTTTCATTTCTTTTCTTTATAATATATTTATTTGATTCCTTTTTCTTATCCCTTGTTTTATAACCAAGAGTCGGTTTTCCCCAAGGAGTCATAGGACTAGGTCTGCCTATTGGAGATCTTCCCTCTCCACCACCGTGAGGGTGATCTACAGGGTTCATTGCTGAACCTCTCACAGCAGGTCTTATTCCCATATGTCTTTTTCTTCCAGCTTTGCCTATACGTATTATTTCATGTTCAACATTTCCCACCTGTCCGATGGTTGCTTTACACTCTAGTCTTACCATTCTTACTTCGCCTGAGGGAAGTCTCAATTGAGCATAGTTTCCTTCCTTAGCCATAAGTTGAGCAGCATTACCTGCAGCTCTGACCAATTGGCCTCCTTTTCCAGCCTTTAGCTCAATGTTATGGACAAATGTACCAACAGGTATATTCCTTAAAGGTAATGCATTGCCAATTTTTATATCTGCATTTTCAGAAGATATCACCGTATCTCCAACTTTCAAACCATGAGGTGCTATTATATATCTTTTTTCACCATCTACATAATTCAACAATGCTATATTTGCAGTTCTATTAGGATCGTATTCTATAGCAGCTACCTTTGCAGGAATATCTACTTTATCTCTTTTAAAATCGATTATTCTATATTTTCTCTTATGTCCGCCACCACGATGTCTCACTGTTATTTTTCCATAATTATTTCTTCCCGCTTTACTCTTTATTATCTCTACTAATGATTTTTCCGGTTCCTTCTTTGTAATCTCTTCAAAGGTTGAAACCGACATGAATCTTCTTGCGGGAGAAGTTGGTTTATATCTTTTTATCGCCATATTCTTTCTCCTCCTGTTTTAAGCGGTAATTATCGGCGACCGCCTCCATTTTTCTCACTACTCACATGCTTCAGCACCCTACTCTAATATTCTGAGCACTGAGTTCTGAAACCTAAGTTCTAGACTATAGCCCTTCGAAGAATTCTATGGATTTGCTATCAGGGGTAAGTTTTACAATGGCTTTCTTGTATCCTGGTCTTCTGCCTTCATATCTTCCCATTCTCTTCAACTTACCCTTCATTTTGATTGTATTTACCTTTTCAACCTTCACTTTGAATATTTCTTCTATGGCTTCTTTTATTTGATGCTTGTTAGCATTGATGTCTACTATAAAGGTGTATTTCCTTTCTGCCATTTCGTTCATGCTTTTTTCTGTTATAACAGGTCTTCTAATTATATCGTAGGCATTCATTATACATACACCTCCTCAACTTTCTCAACCGCAGATTTAGTTATAATAAACTTATCATATTTAAGAATATCGTATACATTTAGCGTATTAACCAAAGAAGTTTTTACGCCCGGTATATTTCTAGCTGATTTTTCAACATTTTCATTCTTTTCTGCTAAAACTATCAATGCTTTAGTATCAACTTTTAGATTTTGAAGCATGTTAACAACCTGTTTTGTCTTAGGAGCTTCAAAACTGAGTTCATCAAGTACTATAATATTGTTCTCATTAACTTTAGAACTTAAAGCAGATTTCATGGCCAATCTTCTTATTTTCTTTGGTACAGTATACCTATAAGATCTTGGTTTTGGAGCAAAAACAACTCCTCCATGGGTCCATTGAGGCGACCTGATGCTTCCATGTCTCGCTCTTCCTGTTCCCTTTTGCCTCCAAGGCTTAATTCCACCGCCTCTTACTTCTGCTCTAGTAAGAGCTGACTGAGTTCCTTGTCTTCTATTCGCTAAAAGCATCTTTACAACTTGATGCATAGCTTCAACATTAACATTTACGCCGAATACATCATCCTTAAGTTCAATATCACCTACTTGTTCTCCAGCGATATTATATAAAGCTACCTTAGGCATAGCACATCCTCCTTTCTCACCATAATTATGCCTTCACTGTATCTTTTATCATGACCAATGAGCCTCTTATTCCTGGTACGCCGCCTTTAACTAACATATAATTCTTTTCAACATCCACTCTTACTACTTCAAGATTTTGTACTGTTGTATTTTCATTTCCCTTTCTGCCGGGAAGTTTTTTCCCTTTAAAGACTTTGGATGGACTTGAAGATGCACCTAAAGAACCCGGGGCTCTATGGAACTTAGAACCATGACTCATAGGACCTCTATGGGCGTTGAATCTTTTTATGGTTCCTGCTGTACCTTTACCTTTAGAAACACCACTTACATCTACCCTGTCTCCTTCAGCAAATATATCAGCTTTTATTTCCTGACCTATTTCATAGGATTCTGCATTTTCAATCCTTAATTCTCTCAAATACCTTTTTGTTGCCACTTTAGCTTTTGCAAAATGACCTCTCATAGGTTTATTGAGCTTTTTTTCATCCTTATCTTCATAACCTACCTGAATAGCTGAGTATCCATCTTTCTCAACACTCTTTTTCTGCACAACCACGTTTGGCTCCACTTTTATAACTGTAACTGGAATAGCTTTTCCTTCTTTGCTAAAAATCTGCGTCATGCCAATTTTTTTTCCTAGTATAGCTTTCTTCATCTTTACACCTCCATAATTTACAGAGGACCGAATCATTCGGTCATACTAAATCATAATCATTGATCATTGTTTGTAATATTTTACAGTTTTATCTCTATATCTACACCAGCAGGTAGATCCAATCTCATCAACGCATCTACAGTTTTAGGCGTAGGATTTAATATATCGATCAGCCTTTTATGAGTTCTCATCTCAAATTGTTCTCTAGAATCCTTATATTTGTGTACAGCCCTCAATATAGTTATAATCTCTTTCTGTGTCGGTAATGGCACTGGTCCTGAAACCTTAGCACCTGTTCTCTTAGCCGTTTCAACAATTTTCTGTGCAGATTGATCGATTAGATTGTGATCAAATGCTTTTAATCTGATTCTAATTTTTTGTTTTGCCATTTTATTTCCCTCCTTTTCATCGCACGCGCCTATTTTGCTCACGTACAACTGCATACTGTGGTACACTAATCCGGGTGTGTTATATTTTTTTATTTAGTGTACTCCCAGATAGTACACCTACAGTAGAGTCGCCCGAATTCAAGATTCAGACACTACTCAGCAAGAATTTACCAAGAATACCTTGCAACCTCTTGCCTCATCGCATGCTTATAGTCACAACTATTATAGTTTATACTATTTTTTTCTCTTTGACAACAATTATTATCAGTTTTTTTATGACTATTTTTGAAATTTATTTATCAAACTGCATATGCTATTTCAATATAATGGTATAATAACAGAGTTCTAGAGCTCAGCACCAGCTGAACTCTAGAATATAATTTAATTAAATTATTCTATTATAGAAGCAACAGCACCTGCGCCTACTGTTCTTCCGCCTTCTCTTA
>ERZ773359.2949-NODE-2949-length-20414-cov-5.695859_pt1 | contig 20414 bp, 18 predicted proteins | sample MGYA00374955_ERZ773359 | MGnify/ENA primary metagenome ERZ773359 (study PRJEB29098, sample SAMN04486028) | biogas fermenter metagenome | study: EMG produced TPA metagenomics assembly of the Biogas fermentation microbial communities from Germany - Plant 4 DNA1...
GTGCCATTTTTAAGCCTTTTAGTGCCATTTTTAAAAAAAATAGCATTAAAGACTTGGTAGAATTTGTAGAAAGAATAGACATAAAGCACTTAGATATAGTAACTGAAGGCATTAAAATGAACAAAAAAATAGCAGAAGCGGGTACTGCAAGTAAATACGGTAAGGCCTTAAGTGGTGGAGTTTGCCCAGAGGACATGAATTATAAAGATTATGCAAAATATCTCACTTATGTTGCAAGCTTTGCCCGCATGTCAGGATATCCTCTGCCTGTCATGAGCTGTGCAGGAAGTGGCAATCACGGTTTAACGGCTATTTTACCTGTAGTTGCAGTGGGAGAGAAAAAGCAAATAGATCAGGAGAAGATAATTCGAGCTACGACTTTAAGTCTCCTGGTCACCATTTATGTTAAAAGCTATACGGGGATCCTGACTCCAGTCTGCGGATGCGGTGTTGCTGCAGGCGTAGGGGCAAGTGCTGGGATTACATATATCTTAGGTGGAAACACAAAGCAGATTGAGGGCGCCATAAAAAACATGATTGGCACTTTATCGGGAATTATTTGTGACGGAGGAAAACCTGGCTGCGCCTTCAAACTCTCCATTTCAGCCGATGCAGCCCTTGAGTCGGCTGTGATGGCCTTAAATGATGTTATTATATCTTCTTATGACGGAATCGTAGATGAAACAGCGGAAAAGACCATACAAAATCTAGGTAAAGTATCCACTGAAGGGATGGCAACTACAGATGAAACAATTTTGGGGGTGATGCTGGAGAAATGTCCGTAAGTTTATAACATTGAAAGGTGGCATACAAAAAAATTTTTTAAACTAAACTGTAATTTAATATTCTTAAAGTAAAGGAGAATGGAAAATGGCAACAAAAGATGTTACCAAATTTGAAATTCCTGAAGGCAGTATTTTTAAAAAATTATCCTATATCTTGTCTTTTATTGGAGCAGGCTCTGTTTTAATGTCAGAGGCAATGGGGCCTGGAACTGCCACGTCATGTGTTACCGCTGGAGCACAATTTGGTTACATGCTACTTTGGATTATAGTGTTAAGTGGTATAATGAATGGAGTGGTTGCCTATATTGGGGGCAAGATGGCGGTATTATCCGGCAAAAATGCTTATGAATATATAAAAGATAATACCAGCCAATGGTTTGCCAATGGTCTTATAATTATTGTGCTAATAACATGGTACTTGGTGATATTTTCTCAGGGTGCTACTATTAAACATTTGACAGATATAATGTTTGGCAGTAAATTTTCTACTCCAGCATTTATCATTACAGTTTTGGCAATAGGATATATTTTTGCATCAGGTAAAAACAGGGTAATAGCTATCGCTTCAGCTATGTGTACTGCGATGGCCGTAATATATTTGATAAATGCTATTTATATTAAGCCTGATCCTGTACAGTTGGTAAATGGTCTGGTTCCAAGGCTGCCATCAATTGATAAAGCAGTGATTGTAGCTGGAATAATAGGTGGTTCAGCGCCAGGGACTTCTGCCTTATGGTATTCATACAGTGTTAAAGACAACAAATGGAAAGGTCCTAAAGCTTTAAACTACATCGCTTGGGATCAGATATATTTCGCATTCTTGTTTACTATTTTTAGTATAGGCATCTACTTATCTGGTGCGGCGGTACTGCATCCTGCAGGGATACAGGTAAATTCAGCACTGGATGCTGCAAAAGCTATTGGACCTTTGGCTGGAGAAATGGGCAAATGGATATTTGTTTTGGGTCTTTGGGGAGCAGTATTCACGACAATAGGTGGTATGAGTTCTTTGGGTTCATATGCTATAAATAGTATCTTTAAGATGGGAGAAAGCTTAAACGACCAGAAAGTAAAAAGGATTACATGGGTTGGAATAATCTTGTCTTTATTTGGAGGAATGGTGAAAGGCAATGTCTTGGGTCTGTTGGTTTACTTTTTAGGTCTGTTAAATGTAGGTGGTTTTGTACTAATATCACTTCTTACCTACTATACAAGCAGTGAAAAACACGCGGGAGAGTATAAAAATAAATGGTATATAACGTTAATTGGTATTATAATATGCGGTTTTAATTTTTATGCAGTATTGACTTATATACAAAGATTTCTATAAAACGGAGGCTGACATGGAGCTTAAAGGTAAAGTGGCGTTGGTGACAGGTGCAAGCTCAGGGATTGGTGAAGCTATAACCAAAAAATATATTGAAGAAGGAGCAAAGGTATTTGGCTGTGGCCTAGAGGATAAAGCACAAATTGCAGAAAGTGAAGTCTTTGGGTATGCAAAATGTGATTTGACAAACTATGATGATGCAAAAAGGGTTGTCAATAAATGTATAAATAAATTTGGCAAGCTGGACATACTTGTTAACTGTGCCGGTGTCACTGGAATAGGTGTAATTGAGAATACTTCCGTTGAGGAATTCCAAAGACAATTTAAAGTAAATGTATTTGGCGTTTATAATATGTGTAAAGCAGCAATAGAGGATTTAAAAAAGTCAAAAGATGCAGTAATTATCAACATAGCTTCTGAACTGGGAGTAAAACCTATTCCGGAAAGAATAGCATATTGTCCTTCTAAAGCAGCAGTTGTGATGTTGACTAAATGTCTTGCCATTGACTGTGGCCCCAATATTAGGGTTAATGGAATTATGCCAGGCCTCACAGAAACACCTATGACCAGGGAAAGATTTGAAAAAGCAGAGGATCCAGAGGCTTATAGACAGGCCATAAGAAACAGATATGTGTTAAAGAGGATGTGTCAGCCTGAGGATGTTGCAAACGGAGCCGTTTTCCTTGCATCAGAAAAGAGTTCATATATCACCGGTGATATGTTAGCTGTATGTGGAGGAGGCCATATATTTACATTTTCCTAAGCAGTGTTAATAAGGGGTTGCCCAATACGTCAGTTGGGCTGCCTCTTATTATCATATTATTCTTAAGTTGGCGGACTCTATGAAGATTATCATATTATGGAGGGGAAGAAATGAAGCATGAATTTACTGCTAATCAACATGCTTTATTGTTTGGTTGGATAGCAAAAGAAGTGATAATAAGATGCGGTGACGAAGGCAAAGAGGCCCTCAAGCTAGGTGTCATTAAATACGGCAAGCAGCGAGGCAGGAGAATGGCAGAGCGGGTGAAAGCCGACGGATTTGAGTTATCGGTGCCAAATTATATGGCTTATGGAGAATGGCAAGCAAAGCAAGGGGATATGGACTTGAGATTTGCTATACAGGATAAGGACCTTAATATGCAAGCTCATAAATGCCCATGGTACCAAGAGTGGAAAGATAATAATTTATTGGAATATGCTTATATTTATTGCCAGTACGTAGATGAAGCTATTGTAAAAGGATACAACCCCAATCTAAAGCTAGATGTACCTGAGAATAGAGCTGAAGGAGCTCAATTTTGCGATTTTTGGTTTAGAAATGCCAATATGACAGAAAAGGATTTTGAATACATAAAAGATACTAAAGAAAAGTTATCTGGCAAAGCTGTAATGCCCTGGGATTACCACATTGGCCATCTGTATAAAACAATGGAGGAAGTTATAGTTTCAAAGCTCAAGGATAAAGGCAAAGAAGCCATGAAAGCGGCAATTGATACCTTTGCAAAGCATTTTGGGCAGGAAGCTGCTGATATAGTATTGAGTTTTAGAGATACGGATTTTAACAAAATGCCGAAATACGAAGGCATCGCAAAATAATTTAAGGGGATTCCTTGGTAAGCGGTCACTGGCCAAGTAAAAGATTGTCAGGAGGATGATATGTTTGAAAACTTCAGGAGTAGTTGACAGAGTTATTACTACCGATGTACTTGCGGTAGGAGGTTCAGGTGCTGGAGTTACTGCTGCAGTTGCGGCACTGAGGTCTAATGTGAAAGTAACTTTAGTTTCAAAAGGCAAAGTTGGCAATAGTGGAAATGCAATCATGGCGGGAGGCGGTTTTTCCGTTGATGGTGAAAGTGCTTTAAAAGTCTGCGGCATGGAAAACGCTGACCCTTCCTTCACTCAAGATAAGTTATTTGATTATATAGTAAAGGAATCTTATTTTATCAGCGATCAGAACATGGTAGAGCAATATGTGGAAGAAAGTCCAAAGGTGGTAAATGAACTTTTGCAGTGGGGAAAAAGGGCAGGTCAGGAATTTCTATTTGTCCCACCTTCCACATGGATTGCGGCAGGCACATGTTGGGGTAATGCCCTCAAACAAGGCATAAAAGAAAATCCTGAGATTGAAGTAATTGAGGACACCATGATCATAGACCTTCTCACAAACAACGGTCAAGTGGTTGGAGCTCTCGGATTAGATATTTACACAGGTGAACTAATAGCTTTTAAATCAAAGGCAGTAGTACTTGGGACAGGAGGATTTCAACCATTTTCTCTAAAAAACACTGTTACCGATATGACAGGTGATGGTGTTGCTATGGCCTTTAGAGCTGGTGCCAAATTGGCCGACATGGAATTCTTGTTGGCTTTTGCTACTGCTTTGAGTCCCAATGAAATGAAAGGCTCTATTTATCCCTTTGTCATGGAATTTAATATGAGGAACATCCATTACGACGTCAGAGATGGCAATGGAGATTTGATAGATATACCGGAGGAAATAATAAAGATTTCAAGGGGTACAAAACTTAGCAAATTGGCAAGCATGTACTATTGGGGCAAAGCCATTGCTGAAGGCCGTGGCACGCCTAATGGCGGCGTTTATCTGGACTATTCCAGCAACTCAAAGGAAGAATTGGAACGTTCACTGGAGAACTTCTTCCAGAGATTTTCAAAATGGCACAGATATGGATACTACAAAGGCGAAGATATGAGCGAAGTAAAGCGTATGATGTTAAATGATGAGTGGATTGAAGTAGGTCTTGGTTTTGAATACAGCATGGGCGGCATTCTAGTTGATGAAAAAATGAACACGGGCGTACCTGGCCTTTTTGCGGCAGGAGAAGTGACAAGCGGAGTATTTGGAGCCAACCGGGTTAGAGATGGATTAACAGAGATGCTGGCTCAAGGTTACCGGGCAGGTCTTAGTGCAGCAGAGTTTGTTAAAGGCACTTCAGAGCTAGATATAGATCTTAGTCAGCTAGAATCCATAGTAGAAAGGATCACTCGACCATTTGCTGCAAAGGATGGCATAAGTGCAATAAAAGTTCACCATAACATCGAAAAAACTTCTGATGAAGGCTTTGGCTTTTTAAGAAATGAAGCGGGTCTTACTAAAACTTTAAATGAGTTAAACAGAATAAAAAATGAGGAATTACCTTACATTTCCTTTAAGAACAAATCTAGAAATTATAATTATGAGTGGATCGAATATATGCAGGTAGAAAACCTTCTTACCTGTGTTGAGGCTGGAGTTAGAGCTGCACTTATGAGAAAAGAGAGCAGAGGATGTCATATTCGCTCCGATTATCCAGAGGTTAATCACGATGAATGGATTTTAAGGATTATTATCGAAAATGAAGATAACAAAATGAAACTGACAACTAGAAAACCAATAGTTACCAAGCTGCCTCTTTATAAAGGTAAAGATGAAAATGTAATGGCCTACTTCTTGAATAAGAATTTAGGGTATATGTAAAAGTGACTCCAGGCTGAAAAGTAAATGTACGGAGGTTATGTGAATGAAGGTAAAGGTATATAGATTCGACCCATCAAAAGACGAAACGGGTTACTTTGATGAATACGAGGTTCCTGTGCCAAAAGATGTTAACTGGACTGTCATGGACGTACTTGATTATATTTTATTAAATATTGACAGTTCTATTTCGTACTTTAAGCATAGTGCGTGCTATCACGGAATTTGCGGAAGATGTGTGCTTAGAGTAAATGGAAAACCCAAGTTGGCCTGTCTGTGTATTGCCAATGAATATGATGAACTGGTTCTAGAGCCCAGATCCAAGAAAAATGTAGTAAAGGATTTGGTAACCAAAGTGCCCTAAGAGGTGATTAGAATTTGAGTATAAATCAACTAGCCAAAAAATACAAGCAATATGTAGTGGATCTCCGCAGGGAATTTCACACTTGGCCAGAACTTAGCTGGCAGGAAAAGCGGACTTCTAAGAGGATAAAGGAAGAATTGAAAAAAATTGGTATTCCATATACTGCCGTGGCAGAGACCGGTGTTGTGGCTACGATAAAAGGAAAAAGTGACAAGCCGCTGGTTGCTTTGAGAGCAGATATAGATGCTCTAAATGTAAATGAAGACAACGATATTGAATACAAATCCAAAAATGAAGGGGTTATGCATGCTTGCGGTCATGACGGTCACATAGCCATGCTTCTTGGAGCTGCAAAAATATTAAATGAATTAAAACATGAAATAGACGGTTCCGTAAAGCTGATTTTTCAACCAGCAGAAGAAGTAATCCAGGGTGCAAAGAGGATGTTGGAGGAAGGAGTTCTGGAAAATGTTTCTGCCATTTTCGGTATACATCTATGGAGCAATTTGGAAATAGGCAAAGTTTCTTTGGAGGAAGGGCCACGAATGGCAACTGCCGATAAATTTACTATTAAAGTTACAGGTAAAGGTTGCCATGGCTCATCACCTCATGAAGGAGTTGATGCTCTGGTTGCTGCTTCTGCTATTGTCATGAATCTACAAACAGTGGTAAGTAGAGAAATAAATCCGTTAGAGCCCGCTGTGGTAAGCATAGGAAAGTTTTATTCCGGCACAAAATATAATGTTATTGCCTCTGAGGCCATTTTAGAAGGAACTACCAGGTGTTTTAATCCGAATATAAGGAATGACTTCCCCAAAATTATCGAAAGAATTACAAAGGATACTGCCGAAAGTTTTAGGGCAAAAGCCGAATTAATTTACGAATTTAGCACGCCCCCTACTATAAACAATCCTTACTGCTCTCAAATTGCTGCCAAAGCTGCTGAAAAAGTTTTGAATAAAGACGCAATTGTAAGGATGGAAAAGGTAACTGGCGGTGAGGATTTTGCCATATATTTAGAAAAGGTTCCAGGAGCTTTAATATTTTTGGGAGCAGGAAATAAAGAGAAAGGAATTGTTTACCCCCATCACAGTGAAAAATTTAATATCGATGAAGAAGCACTGGAAATAGGAACAGCCTTATATGCTCAATTGGCAATAGAATATTTAAAGTCAGAGCAGCATAATTAAGCCATAACCTTGGCTGACAAAAAGGGACCGGTGCCTTCAATGCCTGTCATAACAAAAAAAGTACGCGAAAAGCGTACTTTTTTGTTATGTAGCTACTGGGGAAATATCAAATCAATGGAGTGTTCCCTGCAGTAATTGATGTATTTGTCATCGGGCCTTTTATCGGTAATTATTTTGTCTAAATCAGTAATCTTGCAAAAAGTTATTAATGATGATGCGCCAAATTTGCTGCTGTCAACAAGCAAGATATTTTGCTCGGCCCGCTGAATTGCGGCTTGCTTTACAGGGGTTTCCAAAGGTGTGTTATTTGTGACATGTCCCTCAAGGGAAATGCCTCCTGCAGCTAAAAAAGCTTTTGTAATATTGTAGTTATGAAAAATATCTTCTGGTCCCATTGGTGAAAAGGAGTTGTTTTTTCTATTGAGCATGCCCGGCAGGCTAAAAAGCTGGATATTTGGATAAGGGATAGCCCGAATAATGACATCTATATTATTCGTTATGACAGTGATGTTTTTAAATTTAGCAAGACCTTCCACCATATTACAAGTGGTTGAGCCAGTGTCAATAAAGATCACATCACCTTCTTCTACAAACTGAAGGGCTAAATCGCAAACCACTTGTTTAGCAATCTGATTGATGTTACTTCGAGCGTGAAAAGGCACAAGATCCGGCTGTGAGTTGGCGGAAACACCGCCATAGACTTTTTTGATAGTTCCCCGCTGCACCAATTCAGCCACATCGCGACGAATTGTGCTCATGGATACTTGAAACTTGTCACAAAGCTCTTTTAGTGACACCGTATTATGCTTTAATACGTATTCTTCTATTTGCTGAATACGTGGTGCCCTCATGCAAAAACCTCCATATTTAAAATGATGCACGAATTTACCATAATATAATCAATACTTGCTTGAATTTTACTACACCTTTGCTACAAAAACAATAGTTATTAATGTCGAAAAATAAAATTCAATCCAATTGGTTATCTTTTATGCATAACATTACAATAACATATTCATTTTACAATCGATATTTGTAAAAAACAATGGAATGAGCAAAAAAATGGTTAAGTCATGATAAAATATTAGCATAATTGGCCAAAAGATAAAATATTCATATTGATTTCCATATTGCGTGATGATATAATGATACAAAAAGATAGAAAGTTGTTTAAAATATGACCAATATATTGGCAAATTTTAGGGGAGAGGAGGAATGAGATGTCATTATTGCAATTTGACCACAGCAGACCCTTTGATGCAGTGCCTATTGGTCGAGCTTGTATAGATTTTAATCCCATAGATTATTTCAAACCTTTACCAGAGTGCACCACTTTTAAGCGATATCTGGGAGGTTCGCCGGCCAACATTGCTGTAGGTCTTGCAAGGCTCGGTAAAAAGGTGGGTTTTTTCGGTTGTATTTCCGACGATCAAATGGGAGATTTTATTGAGCAATATTTCAAAAAAGAGGGAATTGACACATCTCGGCTATTTAGAACGAAAAAGGGAGAATCCCTGGGCCTTGCCTTTACTGAGATTTTAAATGAAAACGAATCAAGACTGGTTATGTATCGGAATGGAGTAGCGGACTTGCAGTTATCTGTTGAAATGATCGACGAGGACTACATAAAGAAAACAAAGATGATAGTTGTAAGCGGCACTGCCCTGTCGGCCAGTCCATCTCGGGAAGCAGCATTAAAAGCAATAGAATTAGCTAGAAAAAATAATACAGTGGTAGTATTCGATATTGATTATAGGCCACATACCTGGAAAAACTTTGATGAAATTTCCCTCTATTATACCTTTGCTGCCCGGGGTGCCGACGTTATCATGGGTTCCAAAGAAGAATTTGAACTAACGGATGCACTTTTATATGGAAAAAGCACAGATACTGAAATAGCCCATCGTTGGTTTAATGAAAATGCCAAAATAGTAGTCATAAAACACGGCAAGAAAGGTTCTACTGCTTATACAAAGGATGGAAAAAGTTATGATATAAAGCCATTCCCTGTAAAAGCTTTAAAATCTTTCGGTGGAGGTGATGGCTACGCAAGTGCATTTTTATTTGGATTGCTTGAAGGCTGGGACATCATAGACTGTCTTGAACTGGGAAGCGCATCGGCATCAATGCTGGTAGCAAGTCACGGATGTTCAGAGGACATGCCTACACTAGACCAGATTCAGAAATTTATAAATGAAAAGAAGAAGGAATATGGCGAAATGATAGCAAGAAAGTAAGTTAAGCTAGAGGAGCTGTATTTAATGTTATATAATCTGAAAGACATACTACAAATCGGAAGCGAAGAAGGATATGCAATTGCAGGCTTTAATGTTTACGGCTTTGAAGATGCCGTAGCAGTGGTAGAAGCAGCGGAAGAGTTGGACAAACCCGTAATCTTAATGGCAAATAGAGATGCCATAGAACATATGCCGTTGGATATAATCGGCGGCATAATGATAAATTTGGCAAAGAAAGCAAAGGTTCCCGTTTGTGTTCATTTAGACCATGCCACATGTATAGACACTATAAAAAAAGCCATAGATGTAGGTTTCACATCAGTAATGTTTGACGGCTCACAACTGCCCTTTGATGAAAACGTAGCAATGACAAAAGAAGTAGTAGCTATGGCTCATCCTAAAAAGATAAGTGTTGAAGCAGAAATAGGTGCAGTAGGTTACAGTGATCCCACCATAGATTTTACACCGCAGTATACTGACCCTCAGCAGGCGAAAGAATTTGCCGAGCTTACAAAAGTAGATGCACTGGCAGTAGCCGTTGGCACAGTTCACCGCATGGTAAATCAGAACGCATGTCTTCAGTTTGAAAGGCTCAAGAAAATCAAAGAACTGGTAAGTACACCATTGGTAATACACGGTGCCACCGGTGTTGCCGATGAAGACTTGGTCAGGTTGGTCAAATGTGGTGTTCGCAAAATTAACCTTGGCACTATACTAAGGCTTGCCTTTGGAAACACCTTGCGGCAGCAATTTGACCGCAACCCTGAAGAATTTGACCGAATAAAACTGTTTAAAAAATGCATGGTAGCTGTAAAAGAAAGGGCAAAAGAAAAAATCAAACTATTGTCTTTAACTTAAATAGTTGCTTTTTAAGGAGGAAATACAATTGTCTGAAATCAAGTATTTAAAACCATTTATAAATGGAGAATTTATATCTTCTAAGACTGATAAATACACTGACGCATACAATCCTAGCACTGGTGAAGTGATAGCAAAAGTTCCCTGTTGCACACCAGATGAAGTTAATATGGCAATTGAAAGTGCAAAGGAAGCTTTTAAGACTTGGTCCAAGGTTCCAGTCATGAAACGAGTGCAGATATTGTACAAGGTAAGAGACCTTATTGAAAAAAACATGGATGAACTTACATATTTAGTGGCAAAGGAGCACGGCAAAACCTGGTATGAAGCCCAGGGTGACGTGCTTAAAGCAAAAGAGCCTACAGAACTTGCATGTTCTGTCCCCTCACTGATGATGGGAGAATCTATTTTCGATGCTTCCTCAGGATATGATACGGTGCTTTACCGAGAGCCCTTAGGTGTATTTGCAGGGATTGCGCCATTTAATTTCCCTGCAATGATTCCCATGGGTTGGATGGCACCTCTTTGTATCGCTTGTGGCAATACAATTGTTATAAAGGCGGCTACATTTACGCCACAAACAGCGCTGAGATTTGCAGAACTTTACAAAGAAGCAGGCCTGCCACCAGGAGTATTAAATGTTATCACATGTTCAAGAAATGAAGCGGAGATTTTACTTAAACACGAAGATGTAAAGGGTATCACCTTTGTCGGTTCCACAAAAGTTGGTCTGCATGTTTATTCCACAGCAGCAGCTACAGGCAAGAGGGTCCAAGCACTGTGTGAGGCCAAAAACCACGCCCTGGTACTAGAGGACGCGCCTATTAAAAGAACAGCTGCAGGGATAATCAACGCAGCCTTTGGATGTGCAGGAGAAAGGTGCATGGCTCTGCCAGTTGTGGTAGTGCAGGAAAGTATAGCTGATGAATTAGTGGACGAAATAGTTAGACAGGCAAAACAGATAAAAGTTGGCCCTGCCTATGACAAGACTTCAAAATTAGGCCCCGTGGTAAATGAAGCCCACCGCAAATCCATTTGTGACTGGATCCAAAAGGGTATTGATGAAGGGGCAAAACTTGTGCTAGACGGCAGAAATTATGTGGTAGAAGGCTATGAAAACGGCTTTTATCTAGGTCCCACCATTTTCGACTATGTAACACCTGAAATGAGTATAGGGAATGAAGAAATTTTTGGCCCAGTACTTTGCATCAAGAGAGTAAAGACCTTTGAAGAAGGCTTAGAGCTCATGAACAGCAATCCATTTGCCAATGGTTCAGTAATATTTACCCAAAATGGCCATTATGCCAGGGAATTTGCCAGGAACACCCATGGTGGCATGGTTGGCATTAATGTTGGAATTCCGGTGCCCATTGGAATATTTCCATTTTCCGGTCACAAGAAATCATTCTTTGGCGACTTACATTGCCTAGGCAAGGACGGAATACGCTTCTACACTGAGACAAAAGTTGTCACAAGCAGATGGTTTGACGAAGAGGAGAGTAAGTCTACCGAAGTAAGTACCTGGGACGGTACAATTTAAAAAAGGAGCTGTCTTTATGAAGTATTCTGTTGCAATTGCCCCATGGGCTTTAGATACGGCACCAGTATTATATAGGGGCGATATATACCAATCTGCTGAAAAAATAAAATCCGCAGGCTATGACGCCATAGAGATACATATAAAAGAACCAAGTCAGATAGACAGTGAAAAGCTGCAAGATTACTGCCAAAAGACAGGATTAGAGGTATCTGCCTTTGCAACAGGTATGGCCAATGTCATCGATAAATTGAGTTTTATCGATGACAGTCAAGAGATTAGAGATAAAGCAGTGGAAAGAGTCATGGATTTTGTAAAACTGGCATCAAAGTTTAAAGCAGGAGTTATACTTGGAAGCATACGAGGCAATATTCCAGATAAATCAAACCGGGCCAAGTATGACAATAGATTCTATGACTGCATGAGTCGGATTCTAGATGTGGCAGAAGAAAAAAATGTAAAAATATTTTTGGAAGCCATTAACAGATATGAAAACAACTATCTTAATACTGCCGAAGAGACTTTAGAATATATCAAGCCTTTAGACAGTGATAAACTTTTGGTCCACTTAGACACCTTTCACATGAATATAGAAGAAGCCGACATGGCAGAGGCTATAAAGCTCTGTGGTGATAAACTGGGATATATACATGTAGCGGACAACAATAGAAAATATGTAGGAGCAGGGGCCATAGATTTTTCAAAAGTATTTGTTGCGGCAAAAAGTATAGGATATAATGGTTTTCTATCATTGGAATGTCTACCTCTCCCAGACCCCGAAACAGCAATTGTAAAAACCATGATAAAGCTAAAAAGTATTAGCTCAGTATAATCCTTTTTTAAGGGAGGTAAGGAAGTGGCCGGTAGGGATAAATTACTTGACATGAAAGGAATTACCAAAAGGTTCCCCGGTACCCTGGCATTAGATTCTGTAGACTTTGAAGTCAGAGAGGGAGAGGTCCACGTTCTCTTAGGTGAAAATGGTGCTGGCAAATCAACCTTAGTTAAAATCATTGCAGGTGTCTACAATAGAGACGAAGGTGAAATGTACTTTGACGGAAAAAAGGTGGATTTTCGAAATGTTCGTGAGGCCCAGGATGCAGGGATAAACATTATACACCAAGAGTTAAATCTGTTGCCGGAGCGAACCATTGCACAAAACATTTTTGTGGGAAGAGAACCTATGCAAAAGGGCTTAGGCAGAATAGATTACAAAAAAATGCTAAGGGACAGTGAAGAGCTCTTAAAAAGACTCGGCCTTGATATGAATCCCAATACCCTTGTTAAAAACTTAAGTATTGCTCAACAGCAGATGGTAGAAGTGGCAAAAGCCCTTTCAAATGATATCAAATTACTAATAATGGATGAACCCACATCTTCCTTAACCAAAAGGGAAATCGACAAACTCTTTGGTATCATTGAAAATTTAAAGAAGTCAGGAATCAGTATCATTTATATTTCCCATCGCATGGATGAAATAAAGCGCATCGGTGACCGAGTGACAATTTTGAGAGATGGCCAGTACATAGATACCTTAGATGCTAAGACTATGGACATGGATGAAGCTATAGCCAAGATGGTTGGTCGTAAAATAACCAAACTTTACAACCGACGTTACAACAAACCTGGGAGAGAGGTTTTGCGAACTGAAAAACTAACAGGGCTTAGGTTTAGAAATGTGTCAATAAATGTTCGTGAAGGTGAAATAGTATCTCTTGCTGGCTTGGTAGGTGCTGGCCGCACGGAAGTTGCCAAAGCACTATTTGGATATGATCCAATAGAAGGTGGCGAGTATTATCTTTTCGGAAAAAAAGTCAAGAATCCTAGTCCGAAAAAATGTGTGAGAATGGGAATGGCACTGTTGCCTGAAGATCGTAAAAATGAAGGCCTTTTTTTAAAGATGCCTATAAGAGACAATATTATTGCTGCTAGTCTAAATAAACTATTTAAAAATGGTATTGTTCAAAACAATACAGCGACTGATACAGCTGAAAAATATAAAAAGGAGCTAAAAATTGCTACACCTAATATATACAAGTTGGTTGGTGAGCTCTCTGGAGGTAATCAACAAAAGGTTGTGGTAGGTAAATGGCTTTCAACTGATTGTAAATTTTTCATCTTTGATGAACCAACTAGGGGTATTGATGTTGGTGCTAAGGCAGAAATCTACCAACTTCTTGATGATTTAGCTGCTAATGGTGCGGGAATCCTAATGATCTCTTCTGAGATGAATGAGGTTATCAACTTATCTGACAGGGTATATGTAATGCGTGAAGGAGAAGTAGTTAAAGAATTGGATCGTAGCGAAGTTTCACAGGAAGCAATCTTGGCATATGCTCTTGCGGAAGGTGGCAGTTCAAATGGGTAAAAAATTAGAATTTTTAAGAGGGATAAATATACCGGGGGCAACTTATGGTGTAATTGTACTGCTTATATTGTTTAGTCTTATCACTAACAAATTTCTTACCTTGGCAAATATATTTTTCATAGCCAGAAGTTCATCAATCCTATTGATTGCATCAATTGGAATGACTATGGTGATATTAGTATCTCAGATAGACCTTTCCGTTGGTTCAGTTATGTCACTATCAGGAGTAATTGCTGCCTTGTGCTTACAAAATGGAATGGGAATTCCAATTGCCATACTTTTAGGGATAGCTTCAGGCATAGTATTCGGGATTATCAATGGAATAATGGTTGCAGTTTACAAATTTGATTATTGGATTAGCACTTTTGCGACTATGGGAGTTGGCGCCGGGCTTGCTCTGGTTTTTGCCAATGGCGAAACGATTCCTATAGCAGATGAAGCATTTGGTTGGTTGGGCAATGGTAAGTTATTTGGAATTTACGTGATCATATATATAACGATAATACTTGTGGCAATAATGATGTTCGTACTGGGAAAAACCAAATTTGGTTACAATATTTATTCCATCGGTGGTTCTGAACAAACGGCTTTATTAAGTGGTATTGATGTAGTTAAAAATCGTGTGTATGTGTATATTTGTAGTGGTCTATTTGCATCGATGGCAGGTTTGCTTTTGGCTTCCATGTGCAATTCAGCAAGCCCTATTGCAGGTGCAGACTATTCCTTTGATGCTATTGCTGCCGTTATTATTGGTGGTACAAGCTTTGATGGTGGCAAGGGTGGCCTTTTAGGAACTGTAATGGGGACTTTGATGTTAAGGATTTTAACAAGTGGTTTAAACCTTATGGGTTTTTCTGCGATCTGGCAAAAGGCCATCATCGGTGTTGTGATAGTAGCTATTTTAGTAGGAGATGCTCTAAATGAAAAGCGCAAGAAGAAAAACGATATGAGGAGGACATATGCTTATGAAAATTAACTCAATAAAATTTTTCACAAAGTACTCCCGTTGTCTTCTTCTGGTGCTTATTGTAGCAACAATGGCAGTACTAAAGCCGGAGGCCTTTTGGACCTGGGAGAACTTGTCTACAGTAATGTTTCAGCAGGCACCCTTTACTATGTTGATGAGTTTTGGTATGACCCTTGCCATAATTACAAAAGGTATCGATAAATCAATGGGTTCAGTGTTGGTTTTAAGTAGTGTACTCTGTGCATCATTTATAAAAAATGAAAATTACATTTTAGGAATAGTAATTGCTTTACTGGTTGGTGCCCTTTGCGGCTTGGCCAACGGCCTGTTGATAACTAGAATTGGGGTAGCCCCTTTTGTAGCAACTTACGGTATTGAATGGGTGGCACTAGGTGTTGCTTACATATACACAGGTGGCATATATATTTACGACTTTCCAGTACGGTTTAGAAATATAGCTATAGGTTCTACAATGGGAATACCTAATTTAGCAATAGTTACAACATTAATATTTTTAGTATTGCTGTTTATAACAACAAAGACCACTTTTGGCCGCTCAATATACTATTCGGGTTTTAATTTCAATGCAGCTACCCTTTCTGGAATAAATGCCAAAAATACAGTTACGTGGGTATATGTTATTAACGGTTTGCTGGCTGCTATAACAGGGATACTTTACATGGCTAGATTAAACGCTGCTGATCCTGGAATTAGTGCAAGCTTTACCTTAGATTCAATTGCAGCGACTTTAATTGGCGGAACATCATTTGGAGGAGGAAAAGGATCAGTAGTATATACAGTAATTGGAGCCCTTATAATTGTCTTCATTCGAAACGGCATGAATATCATGGGTGTCCCAACCACGTGGCAGCAGACTGCGGTGGGCTTTGTCATAATATTTTCCATACTATTAGAAGCATTCACACATAAACTAACATCTGCAACAGAGAAAAAATATGCAATTGAACTTAAAAAAGCTATAAATGCCTAAAGGCATAAAAAAATAAAAAAAGGGGAGTTTTGTATGAAAAGAAAGCTTTTAGTCATCTTAAGTATCACCATAATTGCAGCATTATTGCTGTCAGGTTGTGGTGGCAGCAATTCAAGTAGCAATGTGGAAGAAGAAAGCAATGATCTAGCAAACAAAGAAATTACTGTAATTCTTAAAAATCTAACCAACCCATTCTGGATTAGCGTCAAAGAGGGTGCGGAGGCCGCAGGTAAAGATTTTGGTGTAAATGTAAAGGTATTGGCACCACTAAAAGCTGACAACAATGAAGAACAATCTCAGATGGTTGAACAGGCAATTGCAAATCAGACTGACATAGTTGTTTTAACTCCATCGGATTCTACTGGTATAATCCCAGCAGCGAAAAAATTAAATGAGGCAGGTATTCCCATTGTTAACTTAAACACAAAAATAGAAGGCAATACTGTAAATGTTGAGACATTTATAGCAATAGAAAACTTTGATGCAGGATATCAAACAGTGACACGTCTCTGTGAAATGATGGGCGGTAAAGGTAAAATGTTTATAATTGAAGGTGTTACCGGTGCACAGACTTCAATTGACCGTGTAAAAGGTGCTATTGCTGCTCTTAAAAACTTTCCAGAAATTGAGCTTGTTGCACGTCAATCCGGTGAATATAACCGTGCAAAAGCTATGGATGTAGTGCAGAATTTGCTTCAGGCTTATCCAGACGTAAATGGAATCTTCTGCTGTAATGATGAAATGGCATTAGGTGCTGTAGAAGCAATTGCCTCAGCAGGCAAAACAGGGCAAATTCTAATAGCTGGGATTGACGCAAATGCTGATGCTAGGGAAGCAATCAAAGAAGGCAAAATGGCTCTTACATGTGATAGTCAGCCCTTCAATCAGGGATATCAAGGTGTAGCCTGCGCAGTTAAGGTTTTGCAGGGTGAAAAGCTGGATGATTTTGTGAAGCTTGATATAAAGGTTCTTGGTAAAGAAGATATTGAATAAGCAGACAACTAATATTTCATGAATACTAGGAGGCATAAAACATGAAAGACAACAGATGGATATTTACAGAAAATCCTGTAATTCAATTTGAAAATTCACCCATTGGTCGTGTGAAAAAAGAAGTGTGGGATGCCAGCAAGGAAGAAATTGACAGGATTTTAAAGGAAGACTTTGAGATTCCTTCAGAATCAGAGTTAACAAAGCCAAATTGCTACATACAAACAACTCCCAGGTACCATTTGAAAGAAAAACGCCGCAAAAATGACATAGTCTTAGTTCCTATTGGGTGCACTGAAAACCATGGAGATCACTGCTCTAGCGGCCATGATACATTTCAAGTAACACAGATCTTGGAAGGGGTGCGGAGATATACGGCCAAACAAGGCAGAGAAGTGAACCTAGCATTTCCACCACTGCTTTATGGTGCACATCCATATCACCACATTGGTATGCCCGGCACCATAATGCTGCCACAAGAAGTAGTTGTTGAAACAATAATTGCAGTCATGCTGGGCCTGTGGGATGATGGCTTTAGAAAGATTATTCTGGTAAACAATCACGGACACCTTTGGAACTTAGTTACAGCTATCCATGAATTCTGCAAGAGATATCAGCTACCGGGTATTTATCAGGTATTTGACTGGCACAGAGCTACAAGGGAATTCTTCTATCCAAATAACGGCAAACCCAACTGTATGGAAACAAGCTTTGTCCATGCTTGTGAAAGTGAAACTTCCTTAGGTCTTCTGTTGTTCCCGGAGCTCATTGACATGAGATATGCAGTAGATACCAAGCCTAAAAAGTACTTAGATGCTGGTTGGTTTGATACTTCAGTAGATGACTTTAGAAGGCCTCATCGCTGGGATGAAGGGGAAGGCCATGCTGCTATAGAATTTAGTGCAACTCCTGAAGGGGTTATAGGTTCACCCACTCTGGCATCAGCAGAAAAAGCCAAGAGACCTGTTGTAGCTATCTGTAAACTACTTACACTGTTAATAGATGAGATTCTGGAGAAATTCCCACCAGGCCAAGTGCCACCTGCAGAAGAAATGACTTTGAGGACCAGCGAAGAACTTGCTCCCTACTTGAAAGAACCCCAAAGTCCCGGTTGGAAATCAGTGTACAGCTTACCCAGAATTGGGCCTGTTGAAAAAATGTAATTCCCCCGAAAATCACACTGCCCCCCGCAGTGTGATTTTTTTGTCCTGACTATTTCTGTTTATGACATATTTTAGACTAATGCCGGAAATAAATAATAGCAAAGGAAATCAAAGTGAAAATAAAACTTGCTTACAGGAATCTGTAAAAAAATAAAAGGAGAAAGCAAGTGAAGACTTTAAATAAAAATACATTAATAGGTCTTATAAAGCTTTTTCGTGCAATACCGGTCTTTACATATTCCGGCAGTTTGATATTCATGAACATAGCCTTTGCCCAAAAATATGGGGAAATACTATGGCACCTGCTGCTGCCATTGGTAGCGGGTGGCTTTATAATTAATGGTTTCCTAAGTCATTCCCTAAACGATATAAATGATTGGGAATCAGGTACTGACCGGCTCTCTCAGGGAATTCTATCCGGAGGTTCTAAGGTTTTAAAACAAGGATTGCTCTCCAAAGTCGCCCTAAACAAGATAGCTTATTTATCCCTTTTTGCAATTATTATGATAAGCCTTTACTTATATGTGTTTCGGGGAATATTGGTAATAGCGGCTGCTTTCGTAGGAGTTTTTGCAGCATGGGCATACTCTTGTCCACCTTTTCGCTTGGCATACAATCCTGTTGCAGGTGAGGTTATAGGTATTTGGATGCCGGGAGTAGTTTTATCAACTGCCTCTTATTTTGTGCTGACAGGAGAATTTCATCTGGTGCCCTTTTTTGCTGGATTAATACAAAACACCTTAATCTTAGGCTGGATTATGTTACACCATATTCCAGATATACCCGCTGACCTTTCGGCGAAACCTTGTAAGCTGACAACACCGGCCCTTTGCTTTCAGCTCTGGAGTTATAAAGGATCTGTACTGCCATCAATATTTTACTCATGCCTTGCAGCAATCTTAAGTTTTTTAGGTTATTTATATATTCATCAAGTATTTGCTTGGATGCTTTTTCCCTGTCTCATAGGGATATGGGCGGGGGTTACGGCAAGGGCCGAAGACGTCCATGATATGACAGAAAAGCAGCTTATTAGCATTGCTGCTATTGTTATAAACAGCATAGTTTTTGCGATACTGGTATAGCACCCTACTGTTCTGACAAAATTTATCATATCAAGATTTAAGAGAGGAAGTCGATGGGTTGCCTGAAGGCTTGGAGTATATGCTGCAAAATGTAAAAGACTATATGTTAAATGCAATAGATACAAAAGACTTTATGCTACGAGAAATGGCTATGTATTTTGCTCAAAATCAGGGCAAAATGCTCAGACCAAGGCTTACTTTATTTTGCGGCCTGATAGAAAATCCCGAGAACGTGGATATGGATGAGTTGTACAGGGCTGCAGCCGGTGTTGAGATACTTCACATGTCAGCCCTAGTCCATGACGATATACTAGATGAAGGCGAGATAAGACGGGGCAAGCCTTCAATTAACGCCTTATATGGTAGGGATAAGGCCCTTTTACTTGGAGACTATTTTTATTCCTGTGCCCTTCGACTTATGTCAAACCTGTCTCATACTTGTATTTTAAAAGAGGCATTAAGGGTAATTGCTCTAATGGTAGAAGGAGAAATTAAGCAGCAGCGGCAGGCCTTTGACTTTACAACAAGTATAAAAGACTACATAATCAGGATAACATATAAGACTGCATCCCTTACGTCCCTTAGCTGCTTCGCAGGAGCCTGCACCGGAAAATTACCTGATGATAAGGTAAAACTCCTTGTAAAGATGGGTCAAGATTTAGGCAAAGCTTATCAAATTCGAGATGATATAATGGATTTCATGGGTGATGAGCAGCATTTAAAAAAGCCAGCCTCAGATTTAGATCAGGGCACAATAACACTACCTATGATTTTGCTTTTAAAAATGACAAAGCCTCAAAACCCCCATGCCATTTTTTCGTATATTAAAAATGGTCAGTTGAGGGATGGTAATTGGACAGCAGAAAATGAAATTTGTGTTGCTCAATTAAAAAAAGCAGCAGTAAATAAAGCTGCTCAATACTGCAATCGCTTCCTTACCAGGTGCATAAAATATTTAGACAATTTTCCTTCCTGTAAGATAAAGGAAAACATGGCTGAAACTATAGAGAACATATACATTGATACACATAGTGTAAAATAATTGTAGGACATTTTCAGGATAAAAAATAACAAGAGATC
>ERZ773359.2953-NODE-2953-length-20409-cov-9.980151_pt1 | contig 20409 bp, 20 predicted proteins | sample MGYA00374955_ERZ773359 | MGnify/ENA primary metagenome ERZ773359 (study PRJEB29098, sample SAMN04486028) | biogas fermenter metagenome | study: EMG produced TPA metagenomics assembly of the Biogas fermentation microbial communities from Germany - Plant 4 DNA1...
GTCAACCCGGAAGTGCGCGCTTACCTGTCTTTGGCTGTTCAGTTTTCAGGGTTCAACCAATCTTTGCTGCGCTTGCGGGGGACTTGCTGTCTCCCGGACGCAAAATATATATTACCACACTATTTTGCTTTTGTCTATACTTATTTCAAAAAATTTTTTGGGCTAGACCATAACCCAAAAGAAATCAACCACCACAAAAGCGTTCCGCCGCCGGCGATGCCTCTAGTCCCGCCGAAGGACACGGCGCAGATAAAAAACCTAACAGCTTTTTGCGGGGAAGTCTTTCCAAACCAACGGTTCCTGGTTGTTACGGGCGGTTTTCTCCTTTTGTGTTTCAAACTCTTTTTCCCGCTTGCCCATGTTCTCGTCTTCGAGATTGCTCTTGGTTTCAACCATGGTGGTTTCGCTTTGCTGTTCCTCTTGATTTGGCTCTTCGACCGCTACTTCTTCCGGGCTTTCCTCCCGTTCTGGGCCTACTTCTGCTGCCGGTTCTTCTGGCGATCGCTCTATGCTTTGTTCGGCTACCGGTTCTTCTTTCGACCAATCTGAGCCTAGTTCCGTTAACGGTTCTTCTTCCGTAACAGCGGAACTAACGTCAACATAATCCGAGGTTTGCTCCGCTTCGACCGGTCTTTGTTCTGGATTCTCCTGGTTTTCTAAATACTCTCCTGGAAAACCTGTGTAGCCATAGTATTGGTATTCGCCCGGGTATTCTTGCTGGGCTGGTGTTGGCGGCGTTTCCTGTTCTCCCTGGTACTGCTGCTGTTCTTCTGGTATAAACCAGGGTGCACTATGGTCCAGACTTTCGGCAAAAAACAAGGGGGGATTACTCTCCTCCGGTTCCACATAGAAGTTGTCGGTGAATGGTTCCGGATCAAGACCGGCATTAAACCAATCAGCCCAAGGATCATACGCCTTCTGGTCCTGGGGGTTTCGGACGGTGTGGTTGGGACCGACCTGATATGAATTATAGTCCAGCTCGCGAGAGACCTCCTGCTGATCGCGGGGTTTTTTGATCCTAAACTTTTCTGCCATTTCACATCACCTCATTCCTTAATTCTATGCACTTAAAACATTTTATGTTCATAGAATAGGATAAGTGACTTTGGCGGAAGATTTATAAGGAGGATTTTGATGTTGAGCCACAACTTCAACCGGGAATTCATCCTCTCCCAATTACTTGACCTTGCCGAACTGCCGGTCCTTCTTAGTACGGAAGGTTTGGACGTTGCCCGACAGATGGCCAGTAAAATGGTGGATCTCTTTCAAGCGCAAAAAGCAATCTCTATTATTGGCTTGGCACCTTACCATCACATCGCCCGTGATCTTGCCGATCATTTCAAACATGGTTTGAACATGGAGCGTCCACCGTTACCCGTCAGTTTTCTGGAGAGCACCTCCCGTCAACAACAGGCCCTTTCCAGTTTAATCAGTCAGGGCAAAAAAGGTGATGGCCTTTTGGTCATCGCCGGCGAACACAGCCTAGAGACCGAAACCATCGTTCGCGAAGCGAAAGATAAATCCCTTTTTACCTTTGCTTTTTGTAGTTATCCCCCGTTGAAAGACCACCATCCTGATCTCCTCTTTTATCTCCCGGTTGTGAACCGGCCACGGGCCAAAGAAATATTCTTAATGTTAGGCCATATTATCTGCACTTTAGTGGAGTCGACGTTGTTTGGAAACAGTTTTTAGAACAAAAAAAAGCCCGATAAACGGGCTTTTTTCGCGATCTTTTCTCTAGCTTTTCTCTAGATAAGCGGATCGAGCTACAGTGACATAAGGGCTTATATAAGGAAGAAGCCTTTACTTGAAGAAGCCTTTACTTTATTCGTCCGCCTTGGACTCGGCAATGATCGCTTCCACTTGGTTCGCCGGTACCTCTTCGTAGTGGTCGAATTCCATTTCGAATTCGCCTCTCCCCTGCGTAATCGAGCGGAGGTCAATCGCATACTTAAACATCTCACTGAGGGGGACATGGGCTCGGATGATCTGATAACCCCGGTCCGGATCCATCCCCAAAATCCGACCGCGCTTTTTATTCAGGTCACCGATGATATCACCCATGTATTCCTCGGGAACGGTTACGGTTACATTCATAATCGGCTCTAGAAGAATCGGATTTGCGTCCATAAACCCTTTCTTAAAGGCCATCGAAGCAGCAATCTTAAAGGCCATCTCCGAGGAGTCCACACTATGGTAGGAACCGTCATAAAGGGTGACTTTCACATCAACCACCGGATAGCCCGCGAGAACGCCTTCTTCCATAGTTTCGCGGACCCCTTTTTCTACGGCTGGGATATACTGCCGCGGCACGGCGCCGCCAAAGATCTTGTCAACAAATTCGAAATCGCCACCAGCCGGTAGCGGCTCCATCTCCAACCAAACATGGCCGTACTGGCCCCGTCCACCCGATTGTTTCTTGTGTTTCCCTTCCACCTGGACTTTTCCTTTAATCGTCTCTTTATAAGGGATTTTCGGGTCTTTCAATTCGACCTGGGCCCCAAATTTCTTCTGGAGTTTGCTGGTGGTTACCTCCAGGTGTAAGTCGCCCAGCCCGGAAAGGAGCATCTCTTTGGTGGTCGTATCCTTTTCCACTTTAATCGTGGGATCTTCGTCGGCAAGCCGGTTTAACCCGCTTCCGATCTTATCTTCATCACCCTTGCTTTTCGCTACAACAGCCAGGGTGAATTTGGGGTTTGGAAAATCAACGCCCGCGAGGAGATAAGGAGACCCTTTTGTACACAGGGTATCATTGGTCTTCGTGACCTGAAGTTTAGCAACGGCACCCAGGTCGCCGGCGGTAAGTTCGGCCACGGGAATCTGTGTTTTTCCTTTGATTAAGAAGAGTTGACCGATCCGCTCTTCCTGGTTCTGCGAAGCATTCCAGAGGGAGGAGTCGGACTTTACTTTACCAGAATAAACGCGGAAGAGGGTTAATTTACCGACAAAGGGGTCGGCCATTGTTTTAAAGACAAGCGCCGCCGTTGGCCCATTGGCATCCGCCTTCAACTCTGTTTCCTCATTGTTCTGCGGGTTGGTCGCGATCTCCGGATCGGTATCGGCGGGCGAAGGAAGTGCTTCCACGATTTTGCTCAGTAAAGCCTCAATCCCGATGTTCTTCAGGGCGGAGCCGCACATCACGGGGACAATCTGGTTGCTCATCGTACCCTTCCGGAATCCGGTTAAGACTTCCTCTTTCGTTAGCTCTTCACCCTCCAAGTATTTGGTGAGCAGATCATCATCGGCCTCCGCAGCCGCTTCTATAAGAAGGTGGTAATACTCTTCCACTTGGTCTTTTAATTCGGCCGGAACTTCCGCTTCTTTCCCGTCGATATAAGCTTTACCCGTGATTACATCGACAATCCCCTGGAAGTTTTCGGCGGCGCCGATCGGAATCTGCACCGGGATCAACTTGTTGCCAAACTGCGCTTTGAGCGCTTCGTAAACTTGCTGGAAATTAGCATTTTCCCGGTCCATTTTGTTGACAAACACGATCCGGGGCAAGTCTCTTTCGTCCAGATAAGCCCAGACCTTTTCGGTGCCGACTTCCACCCCGCCGACGGCACATGCCACGACCAATCCAGCATCGGCAACCCGGACCCCAGCTTTAACCTCACCCACAAAATCAAAGAATCCGGGAGTATCAAGAAGATTTATTTTGTGGCCCTCGAATTCCACCGGTGCGAGGGAGGTATTGAGCGATATTTTCCTTTTAACTTCCTCCGCATCGTGATCCATCACGGAAGTTCCATCATCAACTTGGCCAAACCGTTCAACCGCTTTGGTCTGATAGAGCATGGCCTCCGCCACCATTGTCTTTCCACATCCGCCATGGCCAACAAGGACAATATTCCGAATCTTATCCACGCTATAACTCTTCAAACTAAACCCTCCTCGAATTGCGCAAAAAAATCACATAACGTTAAGATTATTCTACTATCTTTAAGTATTTCCTCCTAAAGTTGATTATTTTCTCCTCCTACCGGCTATTTTCTCGCCGCCGAGCACCAATCGTCCGGAGTATAATCCGGTCACATCCCGGGCAAAATAGCAGCGGTAGATGTCCGGCTGAACGAAGACTGAATTTCACCCTGCCAGATCAGGCTGGTACCGGTCAAAGGAGGTCGAGCAAAGATCGATTCGGGTATTGGTTAATGTTTAACCTTACCTTGATCGGTCGGCGCGAAGGTCCCAATGATTTGATCTGATCGCGGAATAGGTGGAGTTGTTGGGGCCGAGTTAAGAGCCCACTTCTTGCCGCAATAGCCATTTCGGCCATAGGTAGGAATAGGGTTCGAGCAAAGGTTAACCTGGGTGCTATCATCCGACCGCACCCGCGGTCCGGCGGTATCCTTGTTAGCCGGCGCGAAGGTCGGTACATCGCCCCTGTCTCCTGGAGGAGCTTCTCCTCCAGGTTTTCCTATCCCCGGCGCTCAATTCTGATATCCTTCTAAAATCCGCCACTTCTCTTGTGCTTCATGGCAGACAATCCCCGCCTTGAGGTCATCGATTTCCGCCTGGGGCAGCCGGCTAATATCGACCGGGATCACCTGTTTTAAGGGGCCTGGTTTTTCCGGACTTCCCGCGTACACGCCAATTTCATTCCCGTATATCCCGACAAACTCCTTCTCCTGACACTCACGGCAGAGCTTGGCCACTTCCTTTCCAAGTTCCACCCGCTCCGTGGCAAAATTGGTGATCACCCAACCTTCGTTGGTTAGTCTTGCCAGCAGTGTGGTCCGCTTTTGTTGGGCGTGGCGCTCTTCCTTCCGCTCCTCATGTTGACAACCGGTATAAAAAGTGGTGTATTCCAGGGTAAAACTGTTTTTATTCCATAAGCCGCTCATAACTGGATATGATAGATTAACGGTGTTGGCCAGGAGGTGGACACCCCCCAAAACCAGAGCAAGGAGGAGGACCGGACCTATCCTTTTCATCTTGATCGCTCCTCTTTCCATTTTGGGTTAAATTACCCAAAAGTTGCCCGGCTTATACCCTAATTTTCTTCGGCAATCTCAAAGTTCGCATAGACGTTTTGCACATCATCGTGTTCTTCCAAAGCTTCGACCAATTTGAGTAAGCTTTCGCCCTCTTCCGGGGTAACGGTGATCGTATTCTTGGGGAGATAAGCCAACTCGGCTTCTTCAATCGGAAGTTTCCCTTCCAAGTAGTTTCGCACCTGTTCTAATTCGGAAAGGCCCGTGATAATTTCGTAATACTCATCTTCATCCCGGAGATCCTCGGCCCCGGCTTCCAACGCCAACTCAAATAATTTCTCCTCATCGAGGTCGACTTTTTCCTTCAGAAGGGTAATCACCCCTTTTTGGTCAAAAATCCAAGCCACACAGCCCGTTTCGCCCAAGTTTCCGTTGTTACGCGAGAAGATATACCGCATCTCACTTGCCGTCCGGTTCCGGTTATCGGTTAGGGTGTGGACCAGAAAGGCGACCCCGGCCGCCCCGTATCCCTCGTAAATAATCTCCTCATACTGATCGGCCTCGGAGGAACCTAACCCCCGCTTAATGGCCCGGTTGATGTTATCGTTCGGCATATTAACCGCTTTCGCTTTTTGGATGGCCAACCGTAATTGGAAATTGGCTTCCGGATCCCCGCCCCCGGCTTTGGTGGCGACGATAATCTCCCTTGTAACTTTGGTAAACGCCTTTGCTTTCTGGGCATCCGTCTTTTCTTTCTTCCGCTTAATGTTAGACCATTTCGAATGTCCGGCCATTACTTTCACCTCAAACTATAGAATTCTAGCATCAATTATACCAGAATTCAGCGTAGAACAAAAACCGGATCCGTTGGTGAATTTAGCCGCCTCGATCAGAAGTTAATTGGCAAAGGGTGAAGTGGCCGCCAATTCGCGCATTTTCCGAAACAAGAAATAAAGTAATAATCCCGTCAGGACCATGGCACCCGCCGACCAGATTGGGGTATCTAAGAAGATCAGAAAATCATATAAACCGTGCCAAAACAGGGCCACTCCATAACCGTGGAAAAACCGCTGCCGTACAAAGCGGCCTGGTCGCCCGGCCGTCAAAAAGTAACCGCCCCAGCCCGAAAAGGTCGCATGGGCTAAACAGGTCACCACCGCCCGCCAAAGACCGACTTCAAAACCCATGGTTCGGGTATAAAGGAGGTTTTCTAAAGCCGCAAAGCCCAGACCGACAGTAATCCCATAGATAATCCCATCAACCGGCTCATCCATGTCTTTGCGGTAGTTAACCGCCAAGGCCAAGAGCAGGAATTTTAACCCCTCTTCGATGAGGCCAATATAAAAGAAGGAATAGAAAAAGATGAGCCCCAGGTCACCGGAGGTCCGGGCGAGAGTTAGTCCCTCTTTCCCCAGCAGCTCAAAGGCTCCAGCTGGGATCACCATTAACATGCCCCCCAAAAAAACCCGGACTATCACCCGCTTCGGCTCCGGTTCATACCGGTCTTGCCGGTAAAAAAAGGCTAGCCATAAGACCCCCGGCAGAATTGAGACCAAAAGAAGTGGAACCAGCATCGTATTTCCTCCTCACCAAAAACATGGGCTTATTATACCCCCATAAAAAAAGAAAATGGCATAACGCCATTTTTCTGCCGGGAAAAAATTAGATTGAAGAAACTTATAAGGTTTTTTCCTGATTCTTTTTTAAAGCATTCCGGGAGTAGGTATAAAAAGCAATCAACGAAAGGACGAGGCCGAAGGAGAGAATGACCACGCCCAGTTGCGCAGCGATACAATAAACAAACAGACCAACAAAGAAGACAAAGGTGCTGGCTTTCCCCCAATAGTTGCTTGGAATCACTTTTTGCTTCTTCTTGAAAAAGAATAACCCACCGGATAATTGGAGTAGTTCCTTGGTGATGTAGATCACCCCAAGCCAATCGGGCAACTCGTACCAGATCATCAGCGCAATAAAGGAACAGGCCAGAGTCATTTTGTCCGCTAACGGATCGAGAATCTTCCCCAATTCACTGATCTCGCCCAGTTTGCGCGCCATCCGCCCGTCGAGAAAATCCGTCAAGGCTGCCAGTGCCCAGATTACGATTACACCGTACAGGTTTTTACGCGAAAAAAACACCAGAATAAATGGGGCTAAGAGAAGTCGACTCAACGAGAGAAGATTAGCGGTATTCATAACACGTTCCCCCTAAATTACCGGAGCTATTTTGATCATCGCTAGACAGAATAGACAGCACATCAAGCTTCCCGTACTTCCCATATATCATCGCAAAAAAATACGGACTGAGCCGTCTACGCCTAGCTGGCATCTGCTTTAGGTTATTTCTTCGGCTTCCCTCAATAAAATCCTCCTTTGTTTTCAAAGCTCTAACCCATTTTTCTGATTTCTTTTTGTAACTTTTTGATGATCCGCTTTTCCAGACGGGAGATGTATGACTGGGAGATCCCCAAAAAATCCGCCACTTCTTTCTGGGTTTTCTCCACCCCATCCTTCAGGCCAAAACGCAACTCCACAATGGATCTTTCCCGGCGCGAGAGCATGGCCATGGCCGAAGCCAGTAAATCCTTATCCACCTCTTCCTCCAGCTGTTTATAGGCCACGTCATTATCAGTACCCAAAACATCCGAGAGGAGCAGTTCATTCCCATCCCAGTCCACATTGAGCGGTTCATCAAAGGAAACCTCCGACCGAAGCTTACTGTTCCGCCGTAGATACATTAAGATCTCGTTTTCAATACAGCGGGAGGCATAGGTCGCCAGCTTGATTTTTTTATCCGGATCAAACGTATTTACCGCTTTGATCAAGCCGATCGCCCCAATTGAGACCAGATCTTCGATCCCAATCCCGGTGTTTTCAAATTTACGGGCGATATAGACGACTAAACGCAGATTATGTTCGATCAAGAGGCTGCGGACTGCCGGATCTCCTGTTTTCAATCTCCCCAGCAAATAACCTTCCTCTTCACTACTGAGGGGGGGAGGGAGCGCTTCACTACCACCTATATAATAAATCCCTCGTGGATAAAGGGTTAATTTCTGCAGAATCCGAACAATTAAGATTTTAAGAGCTAACCGCATCCGCCACCAATTCCTCACCACCACAACCGACTCCCCCTTTAAACTCAAAACTACCTGTGCACCAAAGCAAGCTGGTTAATAGACCCCATTCAAGAGTGCAGAAGGTAAAAGCGCTTGGTATTTACCTTCACCACCCAATTTGGCAAACTGACAAAGACCGATAACCACTGGTGGTAGTCTTTTGGGCTCCTTTTCCAGTAGAAACACTGCATCCGGACGGAAACCTAACAGAAAACCTTTTTGCCTCCCCACACTGGTATAACTGATAAACCGGATCCGGGCCACCCAATCCGGGCTGAACTCCAAAGCCTTGTTGTCCGGAAGGCCTCCTTCCGCCATAAGCTTACTTAAAGCCAGAATTTCAGCGGGGACGATCCCTTGTAAAACCTGACTTTCCACCACTAAAACCGGGTGTTTCGTTAACGGATCAACCAGGGTATTACCTGTATCCAGGAGAGCGGAGAATTCACTGGAGATCCCGTTGACACTAAGGCGCAAGGGAAAGAGGCATTCCCTTTCCAATAAAACCTGGTGCACCAGCCCCCACCCTAATTCGGTGACAACCAGTAAGGAAAGGATGTTAACCACAACCACCTGCCAGGAATTGTACGCCACCAGATGGGAAACGAAGGGCGGATACAAAAGAAAGTAGGTGATTCCAGAGGTTAAAACCAAAAGCAAGGTAAAGAGGCCTATTGTGCGGAGAAGGTCTCTTACCGACCGCAGCGTAAAGGCAATAACCAACATCAGGATCCCGGTTGCGATAAAATTGACCATTTCGTAATTGCCGACCGCGCCAATCTCCATCCGGTAACACAGGACAAAATAATAAATACTGCCAAAGAATGCGGCCACAAAAAGGCGCCACCGCGTTTGGTTTTTATTGAGAATCCGTCCCGTCGCCCATAACAACAGGTAATTCATGATCAAGCTAATCAAAGCCCCAAAGAGCCAATCGTCAATAAAGACTTCCCGCATTCTTCCCACCTTCTTCCGTTCCTTAATCTACCATTCATCAGCAGAAATTCCTTTTTAAACAACCAATTCGTCCCGGCAATTTTCCCCCGAACTGTGGACACTCCCGATTTTCCACGAACCCACTCGCTTCTTCGAAAATAATCCCGGAATCCACCGATTTCACCCTTAAACGACAAAATGGCCTGTTCAGGCCATTTTGTAAAAATGCTTTATTAATATATTGATTAATTTCTAGCAAACCGCATTCTTAATCAGCTGCGTTTTCCTTTTTTCCAGAGAAAGGAGGGGATCTCCAGTTCATCGCCATCGACCAGAGACCGCAGTTCCAGTTCTTCCAGACCAAGCCGTTGCCTTTTCTGTTGAAAACCGGTGGCGATCACCGTGATACGAATCTCCTCCCCTTGGTTGTCATCGATCACCGCTCCGAAGATAATATTCGCATCGGGATCCGCCGCCTCGGTAACAATCGCCGCGGCTTCGTTGATCTCAAACAATCCCAAATCCGAACTTCCGGTGACGTTAAGGATGATCCCCTTTGCCCCGGCGATCGAAGTCTCGAGGAGTGGGGAAGAGACTGCTGTTTTCGCCGCTTCCACGGCCCGGTTCTCACCCTTGGCGACGCCAATTCCCATCAGCGCCGAACCGGCATTATTCATAATGGTTTTAACGTCAGCAAAATCCACGTTAATCAGGCCGGTGATGGTAATTAGATCGGAGATTCCTTGTACCCCTTGGCGCAAAACATCATCCGCCGTTTTAAAAGCATCCACAAAAGAGGTCTTTTTGTCAACGATCTGAAACAGACGCTCGTTGGGAATGGTGATCAAGGTATCGACCCGTTCTTTTAAGGCCGTGATCCCCGCCTCCGCCTGGGTCATGCGGACTCTACCCTCAAAATTAAAGGGCTTGGTCACCACGCCAACGGTTAGCGCCCCTACTTCTTTGGCCATTTCCGCAATGACTGGCGCGGCACCTGTTCCCGTACCCCCGCCCATACCGGCTGTGATAAAGACCATATCGGTGCCTTTTAGGACCTCATTGATCTCATCCTTGCTCTCTTCGGCGGCCTGCCGCCCAATCTCCGGATTGGCACCTGCGCCTAATCCCTTGGTTAACTGGTCACCAATGCGCAATCTTGTATCAGCCTTTGAGCGGAGAAGAGCTTGTGCGTCCGTATTAATTGCTACAAATTCAACCCCTTGTAAGCCCGCTTCAATCATTCGGTTAACGGCGTTCGTCCCTCCGCCGCCCACACCAATGACTTTGATCGTGGCAAACTGTTGGTTTGTTACTTCAAACTGAAGCATAATGCTCCCCCTATTCATTCAAAGCCCTGAGGCCAGCTCTGAAGTGCTACCTAAACTATAGATGTTCCACAAATCTTACCAGTTCCCTGCTTCGTAATGAATATTTTAAACAAAACGAAGAGACTTTTCGTCTCCTCTTAAATATTAACTTTGCGGTCGCTCATCACAATATAGATCAATGATCAATTGAACTTCACCCTGGCCTTTTTCAATTTGACGGGCAATCTCCTGGACCGATAGCCCCTTTTGCCACAGTTCAATAATCTGCTGATTCAAGGGGGATAACTTCTGCCCTTTTGCTGTTTTTACTTTTTTACCCTTCGTTTGCTTGCTCCCTTGTTTGGCTGGCATCTTTGGCGGGGAGGCCGGGGGCCCTGCCTGCTCCGGTTGCTCCAGTTGCTCCCTGGTCGATACGGCTTTTTCCTTTTGGACCGCAGCCGATTGGGGTGGTTTATCAGTTTTTCCCTTGCGGTTACTGCTTTCCCGCTTCTCCACCATTTCCGGTTTTTCCAACTTCTCCGCTACCACTGGCTCCGGTGTTATAATTGGTTCTTCTAGTTCTACCGGCTCCGGCGTTTCTCCTCGGTCCTCCAGTTCTACCGGCTCCCCCAATTCATTAGGGAGCGGAGAAAGATCTTCCTGGATCACGTTTTCCTCTACTAGTGCACAGACTTCCAGCAACAACTCTTCAACCTGGGCTAGCCGGGTGTTTATTTCCGAAAATTTACGGGTGTTCTTTTTCCGTTCCCGCCAGCCTAGTACGATGATTACCAGCATTAAAAGGAAGCACCAACCAACCATCTAAACTTTTCCCCTCTCGCTTACTACAACTCCAGATCGACAAAGCGTCCGCGCCAGTCGTGGTGATCTTTACCGCGTACGCTTTGCTGTTTATCCTCTTTTTTGTTCTTTCTCCCTTCTCCTTTTGGCCGCGCATAACTCCCCTGGCGTTTACCCTCATCTTGGACGCGTCCATGTACAATTTCACTTTTCCGTTGTACTCTCTGTTCTTCCCTACTTATTTGGTTATTCAAGCGTTCCTTGCGGATCTCTTCTTCATCTTCTTGTCCCTGAATGGCGCCTCCATGCTGCTTTTGCACCTCTAAAGTTCGATTTACCAAAACTTGCGTGTCTAAGGGTCCGATCATCCTTAACCCTCCCTTAGCGGTATGGTTGAATCGACACTTCTCCTTCATTATAGGTCAAAATAGCGAAATTAAAATCATCCTTGAAGATCCGGACCGCTTTCCCAATAATAACACGGACACCCGGATAGATCGTCTGGCGTACCCGAATTGAACCCCGTTCCAACTGCCGATCGTTGATTAACTGCGTAATCTCCTCCCGTCGACTTTCCAGTTTACGCTTCTCTCCTTTTAAAACAAACGAGGTTCGGATCAATTTCGCCTTCTGCTCTTCCCGTTGCGGTGGAAGCTCCCGCTGTCGACTGAGGAGAGTAAGAGCCTTCTCCACCATATCCAGCTCTTTCTCCAAGGCAGGGAGTCTTTTTTCAATCTCATTCAACTCCCGCCGGAAACCAGGGTTGATCCCCACTTCCACCTCGGTCTGGGTCCCCATTTTCGACCCCAAATACTGAACATCGATCAGATCGGCGGCCCTTACCACCCCGCCCATGATCATCCCTTTTTTCGTCCCGAGAATGATTTTCTGTCCGGAGTTAACCACACTGTGCATGATCGCATCCCGAACCTTAATGACCCCTTCGGCGTCCACCTGGGCGTGGTCAATATAGCGGGCATAGAGGTCACCATTGCATTTGATCACCGACTTGTCCTGGCCAATGATCCCGCCGTTGATGGTGATATTTCCTTCTGCTTGAATACTCCCGCCTTCAACATTACCGGTGATTACGACGTCACCACCGGCTTTAACGATAAACCCGTTTTCTACATCGCCCCGGATATGAACCGAACCAATAAAATCAATATTACCGGTCTTATAACCGACATTACTTCTGATCTCATGGACCAATTGCACCGTTACTTTATTCCCGATCTTGGTCGGCTCACCGTCAGAAGTGGCGATCACCCGGTTACCATCCCAGGCCACATTCTTCCCAAGCACAACATTGACGTCCTTACCGGGGACGGCTTTCACTTCTTCACCCAACACATTCGTCCCCGCCACGCCAGGGGTGGCCGCTGTCTTTTCAACCAAGATTTGACCTTTCTGTACACTCTGCACCAAGGATAGTTCACGGTGGTCAACACGGCCGTCTTCCAACTCCTTGGGGAAAAGACGGACCCGGTCGGTTTCAAAGAAAAACTTTAAACGGGCGTCCTCGCCTTTGATCGGATAAACCCCTTCGGCGACCAGTGTTAACTTGTTCGACTTTTCTTCCAGAAGACGGTGGATAACCTCTTCCTTTAAACCGAAAACAACACCTTCGCTTTTTAATTTTTCAATTACTTCATCAAAAGTCGGCCAAGCTGTTCCCTCCGGCGGCATGCCAAGTTGCATGTAAGCAAGCATTTTATCGGAGGTTATATCAATTTTAATCTGTGACAAGCTCAACGCTAAACGCTCCTTCCGTTACAAAACTCCAATTGCCGTGCGCCAGCGGGCTAGCCTTCCTTGTAAACGAAAAATTGCTTTAGTATGTATCTGCGAAACGCGTGACTCGGAAATATTTAAGGTCTGGCCAATTTCCTTAAGCGTTAATCCTTCGTAATAGTAAAGGGTGATCACTAACTTCTCCCGTTCCGAAAGTGCATCGATGGATTTTGCCAGCGCAACCTTTAACTCAGCAATTTCGACCAGTTTTTCCGGATCCGAACTATCTTCGTTTTCAATCAAGTCTAAGACCCGCACACTATCATCATCAAGGTTTCGGGTCAGCCACAGTTCATCCAAGGAACTCAGTGTCGTGCAGCTGACTTCGTTTAATAACCGGTGGAATTCATCTAAGGAAATATTCAAGGACTCACTGATCTCCTGATCCGTGGCGTACCTTCCCAACCGGTTTTCCAGTTCACTACAGACTTTCTCCAGTTCTTTTGCTTTTTGGCGTACCGACCGCGGTACCCAATCATTATTGCGTAAACCGTCCATGATTGCCCCCCGGATCCGGGCAATCGCATAAGTTTCAAATTTAATCCCGCGTTCCGGATCAAATTTGTCGATGGCATCAATCAAGCCAAATATGCCATAACTTACTAAATCATCAAATTCCACGTTTGGTGGTAAGCCAATTGCCACCCGGCCTGCCACGTATTTGACAAGAGGAGCATACCCCTCAATTAATTGCTCACGGGCGGCGTCAGAACCTCCCTGGCGGTATTCTTTCCAAAGCTGTGCATCCCGCCCTTTACTGATCATTATATACCCTTCCCCCTTTAAGGTATATATTTCCTTTCCTCTGTTGCTATCATCTTCGACAAATTAAAGGCAAATCCTCTTATAAAATGATTTCGGGGGAGTTCAACATCCTTATCTTGACACCGCCAGTCTCCAAATCCATAAAAACGGACCGTCCAACGTTCCCACCCACACTGCGGTTGGTAATCTTTAAACCCATTTCCGCTAAGATTTTTTCCACGGCCGCGACGTTACGCACCCCGATCTGAATTTGGTTGTTAGGACCATTAAAGGAAAACATCTGGGCTCCACCAGCAATCTTCACAACCATGCGCTCTTTCAGCGCTCCTTCTCGTTGAAGCGCCTCAACCAAGTCGGGGATCGCCGTATCCGCAAATTTCCCGCGGTTAGTCACGGCATTATCACTTGACAGGGAACTATCGGGCAGCATGATGTGGGCCATGCCACCTACTTTTAAAAAAAAATCGTAGATGCATACCGCAACACAAGAACCCAAACCTAATGTAACAAGAACTTTCGGCGCTTTCGCTACTACAATTTCGGACATTCCGACCCGGATCGATTCAGACATCCTTCTTTCACTCCCAACGCCGCTAAGATTGTTGCTAAAGATCCGGGATCCGGAACTAAAAAGAAATGACCGTCCACACTCTCGTCGCAAGCTGTCAATTTCGTTTCGATCGTCAACGCATAATCACCCATCTCACCCAAATCAACTAGGACCGTGTTGAGAATGGCACCAACCATATCAAAGGCGAGGGCCGGTACGGACGGTAACATATTGATTCCGGTGAAGTTCGAAAAGGCATAAACATAAGCCCCGGTTAGAATATTCCCGATCTCTTTAAGTGCTGAAATTTCCATTTCACCTAAAAGATTACGACATTTCTCTGGGTTATTAATTAAAAGGCCGGCAACAAAGAGGGCCTTCTCTTCCGGGAAAAGGTAAAGCATCTTGCTGGGCGCCCCACCAAAAATTCGTAGATAAACACCGACCATCGGTTGTTCCGGGCCACCAACAAAATCACAGGCGTCAGCGAGAGGAAGAATGTTGACTTGCGGAACGGACATCGACACCTTCTTGTTTAATAGTTGGGAAAGCACCGTTGCCGCATGGCCGGCACCAATATTACCCACTTCGCGAATGGCATCTAATTGGAGGGGTGTTAAGTTCTCAATCATCGATCATCACTCCAGTTCCGCTTCGCTTAATTCCTTCTCCTCTTCTGGGCTGAGCGTGCGTTCCAGGTTAAGCAGGACAATCAAACGTTCATCAAGCTTGGCCACACCGGCCAGATAATATGAGTCCACACCCTTCGTAATCGGCGGCGGCGGTTCAATGGCCGAGACTGGAATCCGTAATACTTCAACCACCGCATCGACCAGCATCCCAACCAGCGCCTCTCCCACCTCAACGATGATGACGCGGGAATTAAGTCCGAGCTCCGGTAAGGTCAAGCCGAAACGGACCCGGAGGTCAACGATGGGGATGATCTCTCCGCGGAGGTTAATTACACCTTCCACAAACGGGGGGGCCTTAGGCACCCTGGTAATCCCTTGATCCAGCTTCTCAATCTCCCGCACCTGTAAAATGTCAACGCCAAACTCTTCTTCGCCCAGCTTAAAGATGATAATCTGGGTGGTTTCCTCTTGCCGCTCTTTATTCTGTCTTTCTCTCATTTTGTATCCCCCCTTAAAAACAGTTCATTAAGCTACAGAACGTAGATCCAGGATCAAAGCGATCTTCCCGTCCCCTAAGATGGTAGCGCCCGCAATCCCAGGAATGCTCCCCAGGTAGGCACCGAGGGACTTGATCACCACATCCTGTTGGCGCACGAGTGTATCGACTACAAAGCCGATCCGGCGCTCACCGTTACTGACCACCACCACATCCAACTCCTCCAGGCTGGAGTTTTTGGCTTCCTCCACACCTAGATACTCCTGAAGCCGGATCAGCGGGATCAGTTCGCCCCGGTACAAGGTAACTTCCCGGTTTCGCACATATTTAATATCTTTCTGCGCCACGCTGATCGTCTGGTCAATCAGGGTGGAAGGAATCGCAAAGACCTCATTGCCCAGCTGAACAATGAGCGTTTGGATAATCGCCAGCGTTAACGGGAGACGAATGGTAAACTTCGTGCCTTTCCCTTCTTCGCTCGCCAATTCGACAACCCCGCCCAGGTTCGAAATCTGGGTTTTGACCACATCCATCCCGACCCCCCGACCGGAAATGTCCGTCACTTTATCGGAAGTCGAGAAGCCGGGGAGAAAGATCAGGTTCATGATCTCTTCGTCATCCATATTCTCCAGATCATCAACACTGACAATGCCCCGTTCCAAAGCACGGGCCTTGACTTTTTCCCGATTCACCCCAGCGCCGTCGTCAACTATTTCGATCACCACATTATTCCCAGCTTGGTACGCCTTGAGTTCCACCACTCCGGGCAGACTTTTCCCGGCTGCTGTTCTAACCTCTGGGGCTTCTATACCGTGGTCAATACTATTTCTGATGATATGAACCAACGGATCAACGATCTCATCGATCACCGTCCGGTCGAGTTCGGTTTCGGCACCGCTGATCTGCAATTGTACCTCTTTCCCGGTTTCCTTAGTTAGATCCCGCACCAGCCGGGGAAAACGGGAGAAGACGTGGTCCACCGGGACCATCCTGGTTTTTAACACTTGGTCCCGCAGATCCATAGTCAAACGGGTCAACTGTTCAACCGTCTCCTCCAGGATCTGGTCCCCTTGCTCGGAGCTTAACTGTTCCAAGCGGGATCTGGTGATCACCAACTCACCAACGAGGTTCATCAGATCATCCAGCTTGCGAATGTCGACCCGAACCGTCGGTGAGACATTCGAAGGTGGTTTGGTACTTGCGCCCTTTTGCGGAGTGGCCTCATTGGTCGCCGCTTTGGTAGTACCACCCCGCCGTTCGACCAGAAGATCGTCGGCAGCAAGGGCCTCACCTTCCACCTTTTCGACATCAAGCATCTTCTCTAAGAAACGAACCAAGAACTCCAGGGGTTTTTTACTTGAGATCCCGATGATAAAGTCGGTATCGAACCGCTCATCTTCCAACTCTTTCGCGCTGGGGATCGTCCGGATAATCTCTCCGTGGGCTTCAAGCTCACGCAAGATCATAAAAGCGCGAGCACCCTTGAGCAAACAATCTTCCTGCAGGTATATGTGGAGGTGATACTGATTAAAACCTTCTTCCGCGGCCTTTTTGATTTGCTCAATTTCCGCGGGCAGATAACGCAACTGGAGATTACGGCGGCGTTCCGACGTCTGCTCTGTTTCGGTTGCCATCGCCTCTTTGGTACTAAACTTTTGCAGGTTCTGGATGATACCGGCAATCTCAATGTCTTCTTCCCGGCCTTCGGTGATCCCTTGCGCCAACACCTCCAACAGGTCCAACGCCTCAAAGAGGGCGTTTACGATCTCGGCATTTACGGTTAGTTCGTGTTGACGCAACAGACTGAGCACATCTTCCATTGCATGCGTCACGTTGGACATCTTGTTAAAACCCATGGTTGCCGAGGCACCTTTTAGAGTATGGGCGGCGCGGAAAATCGAATTCAGAATCTCGGTGTTTTCCGGATCTTGTTCCAGAGCCAGCAAAGACTGGTTTAAGGATTGTAAATGTTCTTGACATTCATCCATAAACACGTTTAGATATTGGGAAACGTCCATCGCTTTCACCTCCAGGATTTACTTGAGAGCAATCTTCTTATCGTGCTTTACCAAAAAACAGTTTTTGGAAGAACATCGCAATTCCTCTCGACGGATGCTCCGGCAAGAGCAATAGGTGCTCAGCCATCTTCCAAACCCCCTGGGAAGCCTTGGAGTTCGGGTGGGTCACCATAAATGGTTGTTGCTGTTTAACCGCTTTTGGAACATTATGGTCATAATGAATATGCCCCAGGGATTCCAACGGAAATTGTAAAAACTTCTCGGCGACGATACGGAGGCGTTCCACCACCTGCTCGCCTTCCTCATCACTTTTGACCATATTAACCGCCACATAGATCTTGGCATTGGGGTTTTCTTTGGAAAGGATCTTGATCACGCCATAAGCATCGGCGATTGAGGTCGGTTCCGGAATCGTCACCACAATGATCTCTTCGGCTGCCAGCAAGAAGCGGATCACTTTGCTCGAAATCCCCGCACCGGTGTCAAGGATAATAAAATCATTATCTTCATCTAAAGTAAATAGCCGTTCAATACAGTTGTCCAACTGCCAGGAGTCGATATTCGCCAGCTCTTGCAGGCCGGAACCGCCCGCAATGATCCTAACGCCAGCCGGGCCTTCCATGACCACATCAGCCAAATCCCGTTCGCCTGAGAAAAAATGGCCTAAATGATATTTGGGGATCATCCCTAACATCAAATCAATATTGGCCAAACCCAAGTCGGTGTCGATTAAAGTCACTTTTTGGCCTAATTTGGAAAGGCAAATGGACAGGTTAACCGAAAGGTTGGTTTTACCCACCCCACCTTTGCCACTGGTGACCGCGATGATGCGGGCTTTACGGGAGTTAGCCCGATGATTTTTGCTATTTACCAGCTCCCTTAAACGTTCCGCTTGATCACGCATTGATGTTCTCCTTATCCGCATACCTCTTAATAACTTCAAAGGTTGCAACTTCGATATCTTCAGGCACACTTTGTCCCGTTGTTACATATGACAATGGAATACGCAGTCTTTCGGCAACCTCAATCACATTGCTCAAACTGTTGGTCTCATCCAATTTCGTAAAGATTAAACGGTTCACACCGAGCTCTTTAAAAGAATCGGCAGTTTCGAGCAGATCCTCCAGTTTTGTGTTGGCACTCAACACCAGATGGGTCTCGTTCAGCGGCCGTCCGTTGAAAAAGTGTTTTAACTCGCGAATCTGCTGTTTGTTCTTTTGACTACGGCCGGCGGTGTCAATCAAGATCAATTGTTTATCGCTTAATTTTTGAAAAGCCCGTTTCAAATCAGCAGCCGTGTATACCACTTCAATCGGCAAGTTTATGATTTCTGAATAGGTTTTTAATTGCTCAACCGCCGCAATGCGGTAGGTATCGATCGTGATCAGTCCGACCGATTTTCCTTCAAACAAGGCAAAATTGGCGGCCAGTTTCGCAATGGTTGTCGTTTTACCAACCCCGGTCGGACCAACCAAGGCCACTACCGTTGGCCGGTTCCCGAGGCGAATCGGATACGTTTTGATCAGAAATTCATCCAAGTCTTTCTGGGACGTGCTCGAAGCAACGTCTGGGTCTGGCTTGTCCGCCGCAGCGGGTTCCGCAGGCACGGTGGGCGTGGCGGTCGCGGCTACTGGTGTTTCCACCGTCGGTGAGCCGTTACGGACCTGTGCTGTCACCCCTTCAATGGCCATCTTGATCTCGGATAGTTCCTTTTTTACCTGTTCCAGTTCGGGCATGACCTTCGGCTGTTCCGGCTGGAATAATTGGCGCTGCTTTTCCTCCCCTTTCTCCGCCGACGGTTGCTTAGCCGCCGTGGGGATCCGCATGGTCTCCTTGTTATCAACCGCAGCTAGCACTTCATATCTTCTTTTCGCAAATAAGCCCAGAAAGCCCCCTTCCTTAAAAGGACGCGAATGCAAGATCAGGGCATCATCACCCAGATCCCGCTTTACACGGGCGATTGCTTGTTGTGCCGTATCGGCGACAAATCTTTTAACCCTCACTTATAACACCTACCATTCCTAAGGAATGAACTTCCATTTCCGGAATTATCTCTTGATAAGAAACGACAAAAATCTTCGGCGAAACCCGTTCCGTAATACTCCGCACATAACGGCGGATCGCCGGTGCCACCAACAGCACCGGATTACGGCCTTCCTGAATAATTGGGCGGATATGTTGATTTAAAGAAGCATAGAACTCATTCAACCACGACGGTGGTAGGGGCTCGCCCTCACTATCCTGAGCGCGGAAAATCCGCTCCTCGGTCTGGGGTGAGAGGGTCAGGACTTGAATCTTATTCCCGTCGCCCGCTAACATCTTGGAGATCTGTCGTCGCAAGGCCACCCGGACATACTCGGTCAGTAAATTTGTATCCTTCGTCATGGGGGCATAATCCGCCAAAGTCTCCAAGATCGTCACTAAGTTGCGTAGGGGAATTCCTTCTTTTAAAAGTTGGGCAAAGACCTTTTGGATCTCACCAACCGTCATCAAATTGGGGATTAACTCTTCCACCACTACTGGATAATCAGTCTTAATGTAATCCAACATTGCTTGGATCTCCTGTCGACCCAGTAGTTCATAGGCATAGTTACGGATAATTTCCGTAAGATGCGTGGCCAAAACGGAAGGACAGTCCACCACCGTATAACCGGACATTTCCGCTTTTTCCCTTTGGTCCGCCGTAATCCACAGGGCAGGTAAACCAAAGGCCGGTTCTTTCGTGGGAATTCCTGATACCTTCTCCGTCACCGCCCCCGCATCCATCGCCAGGTAAGAGTGGGTCATCAGTTCCCCACTGGCCACTTCCACCCCCTTGATCTTGATCAAATACTGGTTGGGGGAGAGTTGCATATTGTCGCGGATCCGGATGGCCGGTAAAATAATCCCCAGTTCCAAAGCGACTTGTCGCCGGATTAGACTGACCCGTTCAAAAAGATCTCCGCCCTGGCTCTTATCGACCAACGGAATTAAACTATAACCAATCTCCACCTCCATCGGATCAACCGCCAGTAAAGAAAGGACATTCTCCGGTTTATAGGCGACCTGTTCCTGGGC
>ERZ773359.2956-NODE-2956-length-20393-cov-4.977579_pt1 | contig 20393 bp, 17 predicted proteins | sample MGYA00374955_ERZ773359 | MGnify/ENA primary metagenome ERZ773359 (study PRJEB29098, sample SAMN04486028) | biogas fermenter metagenome | study: EMG produced TPA metagenomics assembly of the Biogas fermentation microbial communities from Germany - Plant 4 DNA1...
TTGCGTTTCTGATGCGTTATATTAAAGTTACGGACAGAATTAATGAATTTTGCTGAAAGGAGTTAATTATATGGATATTAAAAATGTAACAAAAAATGATTTCGATGCTGAAATATCAAATTCCGAATTGCCGGTTTTAGTTGACTTCTGGGCACCATGGTGCGGCCCCTGCAGAATGCTTGCCCCCGTATTGGATGAGCTCGCCAGTGAAATGCAGGGCAAAGTGAAGATTTTAAAGGTTAACGTAGACGAAGAACCTGAATTGGCCAGCAAATTTGGTGTTATGAGTATCCCCACCGTAATTGCTTTCAAAGAAGGCAAAGCTACCAACAAAGTTGTGGGCTTCCGAAGCAAGGAAGATTTTAAAAAGATTCTGTAAGCTTTAAGCTGATTTATAATAAGAGGCTGTCGGTACTAAAACCGGCAGCTTTTTTTGTTTTATGTCCCGGGATACTGCCTGAACACTCTTATTAATATGCTATAATAATAAAAAACCATACTGAGGTTGCGGTTATGCTTGATCAAAAAACAATAATCAGGTTTTCAAAGGCTTTTCCTTTTGTATATGATTTGGGAAGCCAAAAACAGAAATTCATAGATTCTCTGTACTACAATAAAATAGCGCCTGATACTATCTTACTGGATGAGAGTGAAAAATGCTCAAATGTGATTTTTGTATTATCAGGTGCAATCCGCATTTACAAATTATCTGAAGAAGGCAGGGAAATCACCCTCTACCGTATTGGCAGGGGAGAAACCTGTGTCCTTACCGTAGCCTGTTTTCTGGGAACAGGTGAAGTTGCGTTCCCTGTTGCAGCCAGGGCTGAACAGGCTTCCGAGGTTGTGGTGATGCCCGCGGAAGTATTCAGGAAATTCTTTTTTGAAATCCCTGCCCTGCAAAAATATCTTTTCTCTTCCATGGCTTCAAAATTCTACTCGGTATTGAACCTGGTCGAAAACATTACTTTCAAAAAAACAAGCGACAGGCTTTTGGATTATCTCATAACCAAAACAGCCAATGGCACATATCCTTTATATTCCACCCACGAAATTATTGCTTCGGAAATCGGAACCGCAAGAGAAGTGGTCAGCCGTCTGTTAAAAGAAATGGAGGCAAACGGCATCGTGTCCTTGCAGCGGGGGAAAGTTACCTATCATTCAAGATAAATTAACCTGCAATAACCGGAAGAGTGACTATAAATTCACTGCCTTCCCCTTCCCGGCTAACAAGTCTTACAGACCCGTTATAGAGCTGAACAATGTGTTTTACTATGGAAAGGCCAAGGCCTGTTCCGCCCATTTCTCTCGAGCGGCCTTTGTCAACACGGTAGAACCTTTCAAATATACGGTCGGTATGTTCTTCAGGTATACCTATGCCTGTGTCTTTCACACTGATTTCCAGAATGCTTCCGAAAACCTGGGCAGACACAATTACCTGCCCGCCTGTTTTGTTATATTTAATAGCATTATCCATTAAATTAATGAGAAGCTGTTTTACATGTCCCCGGTTTGCCCGGAGTTCAATCTCCGGAGATACCTGTATTTTAATATCGATATTTTTATCCTCGGCTGCATTTGAGAGCATTTCCGATATTTCAGCCACCAGAGGATGCAATTTGAAATAGCTTAAATCGGTCTCCTGCTTTTTGTTCTCTATTTCAGACAATTCCAATATGTCATTAATAAGGGAGCGAAGCCTGTCAGCCTCAATTTCTATTATATCCAGAAACTTTACGGCTACATTGCTGTCGTATAAGGCGCCGTTCTTCAATGTTTCCACAAACCCCTGAATTGAAGTCAAGGGAGTTTTAAGCTCATGGGTGACGTTGGATACAAACTCCGACCTTATTTCTTCAAGCTTGCGAACCTGTGTTATATCAGTAATAAGAGCAAGGGCTCCTCCATTGTTTTCGTTCCCCTCATCGGGGTATATGGGAGATACATGCACCGATATAATTCGCTTTCCGTTTTCAGTAAGATGGATCTCGTCATCCAGGACCATATTGCCGGTAATGGACTTTATCAGTAAATCATTAATCCTCTTGTTGCGGATGATATGCACAAGAGGAACTCCCACAGGGTCATTTTTGTAATTAATATTAAACATCGCTTTGGCAACGGGATTAATCATAATGACATGCATGGACTTATCCACTGCAATAATGGCATTATTCAAGCTGTTAATAATCGTGTTGACCCTTGCATTTCTGTCCTTCAGTTCCTTGATAATATCTTCAAGGCTCTGGGTGAGGCTGCTCAGGGTGTATGAAAGCTGGGACACTTCGTCCTTTTTATCCCTCCCGCGGCTTTCCCTGTCCTCTTTATTGTCTCCGTACTCTTTTACAAGCCTTGAAATAGGCCTTAATACAAAGTTTGAAAGCTTAAGGGCAATGTAGGAAGATATGACCATGGCGAACAAAACCGCAATAACCGCGTAAAAAAGTATGGTATTGCGGATTTCATTGATATGTTCAACCGTCGCGGAGATTCGTACTATACAATCAATATCCTCTGAATAATATGCTACATAAATAAGATTTTTGTTTGTAGTTTCGCTTTTTCTTATGTCTGTCCCAAGACCCTTCTCAAGGGCCATTTTGACTTCAACACGGTCGAGGTGGTTTTCCATAGAGTCCGAAAGAGCGCTTGAATCAGCTATGACATCGCCTTCCCTGCTTATCAGGGTTATTCTTCTTTCATACGTCTTGTCAGCCTTGTTTGCATCCATCAGAGCTGCAATTTCTTTCACATCTCCGTCGTTGATGCCTGAACCGTTCATGTTCTTCAAGGTATATGCCAATAAAACAGCTTCATTTTTAAGGCTGTTCTCGACTTCACTAATATACATCTGGGAAGAATAGCGATAGGTGACGTATGCCACCAAAGAAGAAACAATAACTGCAAGGAAAACATAAAGGACTACAATTCTACGTCTCATATAAAACCTTTCCGGAAAAACAGACAAAAGACCTTATATACTTAAAGGTTATTAGGGCGAAGTTGCTCCCGTGTCCTTTTCTATAATAACATTCACCGTATACTCACCAATCAATATGACATTGTCAGGAACCTTCAAAGTGAGCGGAACCTCATGTTCCCCTTCTTCAAAACCGCTTACCTGGATGGAGGCGCTGATATCGGTGCTTTTGACAGCATTAATGATATCCGGTCTTCCTTTGATTGCAATTAATACCGGTCTGTCAGAAACTCTGTAAACTTTGTTTCCAGACATATCGCTGCCGAAAATAGAGATCTGGCTTGCAGGTATATTGATGCGGCGGATTGCAAGATTCTCTATTACGACTTCAGCAGTAAGTTTTTCCAGGTCTTCCTTTAATACTGTGACCCCCTCCGGAAGCTTGAGAGTTACAGGGGTGTTAAAGTTTGAAGATAGTCCAGTAATATCGATGGGCTCAGCTTCAATCACATTAAGTCCGTCAAGGATTTTCCTTGGCCCTAATACTCTTATTTTGGATGGTGTAAAGCGTACTTCCTTTAAATAATAATCGCTTTCGGGCACCCCTCTTGTAGTGGCGGCAACGGGGAGTTGCTTGGCCAGATTGAACCTGACAATTACAGGGATTTTGCCTTCAAACTGTTTTACAATTTCACCGTTTGTATCAATGGCAGTTCCCCTCATAATAATTTCTGTATTATCCCCTATTTCATCCAGATTGATATAGGCAACCACCTTGTCTACTCTGGAAATACTGCTTTCCAGCTCTTCAAGAATCACATTACCCGGATCGACAGTCAGATTCACAAGCTCATATCCGGCAGGCAGTTTTCCCTTGAACTCAACATTAACAGGGTACTGCTTGCCCACTATCCGTTCAAAGTCCAGTTTGACAGATGAGGGGTTAATGGAAGTAATCAAGATATCTTCCTTGCCCGTATATTCCGGAATATCGATTTTTATGACACTGGAACCTGCCGTAGTTATTTCCGACAGGTCAATAAATGCCCTGAAATCATTGACAGAGACAGATGATACATTATACCTTCTGCCCTTAATCTTTACATCAACAGTGGTAGGAAGCTGGTTTCCTGTTATCTGCAAATTATTTACCCTGAGCATCTCAATATTATTTTGCAGGGGAATAGAAAGGGTTCTTTCCTCATACGGGTTTTCAATCTCCAGTACGAGGAACCAGATAAACACGGCAATGAGCACTGAAATAATCTTTATGACCGAATCCTTTTTAAACAGTTCATTGAGTTTGTTCATTGCGTTTCACCTTTCTAAAAGCAAAAAGCTTCCGGTCGCTTTCATTCTCCAGCAAGAATTTGGACAAGGCTTTTCTCAAAAGGTCGGGAGTAAGGTTTCTTGTTAAACCGCCATTGTGCGCATAGGAGATTTTGCCTGATTCTTCAGAAACCACTATGGCTATTGCATCCGAAATTTCTGTTATTCCCAAAGCGGCTCTGTGCCTTGTACCAAGTTCCCGGCTCAGTCCCGCATTCTGGGTCAATGGAAGGTAGCATGCCGCAGCCTTAATTATATTTGAACGAATAATTACCGCACCGTCATGTAACGGGGTTTTGGGGACAAATATATTAACAAGAAGTTCACTGGACAAGGCGGCATCCATGGGAGTACCGGTATTGATTATTTCCCCTATCTTGGTTCCACGCTCTATGACGATAAGGGCACCGATGTATTCTTCAGAAAGCTTTGTGCAGGCTTTGACGATGGCTTCAATGGAGGCCGTTGTCTTTATTCTTTCCTCTTCATTCTTGCGAATCATAAAGTCCTGGAAACCGCTGCTACCAAGCTTTTCAAGCGCTCTTCTCAGTTCAGGCTGGAAAAGGACAATCAAAGAGAATCCGAAAAGCTGCAATGTGCTTTTCAGTAAAAAGGCAATGGTTTTTAAGCCCAGAACCTGGGACAGCCACGAGAAAACAAGAATAAAAATAAGGCCTTTGACGAGCTGAATTGCCCGGGTTTCCCGCACCATTTGGATAACTTTATAAATGGCATAGGAAACCAAGGATATTTCAATAAGCATCCTGATTATATCCAATGGGCCGTCAAGTCCCATAAAACTCATTATATAACCCAACACATCCCCTATAGTTCTGTTCACAGGCACTCAGCAAGCTCCTTAACCATAAACTGGATTTATTATTAAAGTAAATTATATTCCCTTTGCAAATGAGTTTGTATATACTAACACTTAATGTAATAAAAATGCAATATTCATTTTTATATTAACAGATTAGATTGCCCCAGTCCATAGAAATCACTGGTTTTGGGGCGTTTATATAAACCGGTATCCTATTCCTCTGACTGTTTCAATATATTCCGGTTTGCTGTCATCATTTTCGATTTTCTGGCGGAGATACCTGATATGAACGTCCACTGTCCTTGTTTCCCCGTAATAATCAAAGCCCCAGACTTTCTCGAGGAGCACATCCCGGGACATGACTTTTCCCCGGTTCTGCATCAGGATTTTCAAAAGTTCAAATTCCTTTGGGGTTAGCTCAATCTTCTTTCCGTCCTTTACGACTTCATGCCGTTCCGAATCAATTGTAATACCACCTGCGGACAGTACTGACTGGCTTACTTCCTGAGGTTGTTCCGAGCGTCTGAATACCGCTTTGACACGGGCAATCAGCTCTCTTATTGAAAATGGCTTGGTTATGTAATCATCAGCTCCAAGTTCAAGTCCCAGAACCCTGTCAAACTCTTCGCCCTTTGCGGTGAGCATAATGACCGGAAGTGCCTTTAGATTTGTATTCTGGCGTATCCTCCTTAGAATTTCATAACCATCTATGCCGGGAAGCATTACATCCAGTATAAACATATCCGGAATATCTGTTTCACACCGGGAAAGCATTTCCTCACCGCTAAAAAACGTACTTACACTGTATCCATTTGCTTCCAGGTTGTATTTTACGAGCTGCTGTATATGGCTTTCATCTTCAACAAGATAAATGGACTTTTTACCAGGCATGTCTGCCTCCTCTTCCAAAAGACTCCAATTCATTTTTACCTGTATTAAAGAGATTTAAAACACACTGGCCAATATTCCTTCATTTAATTTATCCTTCTTGCCTGAATTGAAAATCAGAACTGCAGAATAAATTACGCAGATCCCGGCAAGAGAATATCTATTACAGAATACTTCGTTTCCATTACAAAAAAAATAGTAATAGTGTTAAAATACAGTTAACTGTTTATATTGCTCAAAATTACCTCCAGAGCCAGTTTTAAATCAATAAGTCCTTTCTTCGAACCTGTATCTGCTTCCATGCAGGCCTGCAAAAGATTTCTCAGATACTTTTCATCCATAGCCCTTGCCTGCTGCATCATAATCTTTAGGGCATAGGGGTGCTTGCCCTGGAAATATTCTTCAATCCGGGTCTGGCTTGCTCCTTTATCCAGCAGTATTTTCATTTTCAGAAGTTCACCTGTCTGCTTGGCAAGCATGGCTAAAATCTTCTGCTCGGGCTCTTTTATAGCCAGCATGTCATCCAACAGGCACAAAGCCCGCGCTGAGTTTCTCTGGGCGACAGCATCAAGAAGGTCGAAAATTACGCTTTTTATAGTGGGGGTAGCAAGAGTCTTAATATCATCCAGTGTAATTTCATTCCTTTTACCTACGTAAGAACAGATTTTGAGAATTTCATTTTTCAACGTGTACATGTCAGGTTCACTTGCAGCGACCAGATATTGAGCTGCGTCAGGAGATACAGTCTTTTTAAAAGATCTGAACCCTTTCATTACCCAGGGAACCAGTTCACTGGATCGAAGCCGGTTGAACTCGGCGGCAAGGCCGTGCTTTGCCACTGATTTATAGACGCTCAGTCTTTTATCCACATTGTTCTCTATAAACAAAAGACATGTCGATTCAGGAATCTGTGGGATATAGTCTTTCAAAATTTCCTGGTTTTTGTTGCCGGACTCCTCCTCTTCACCTGACACCGCATCACTGTCATTGGCTCCTTTTCCTTTCCTGAACAATTGGGAGTTTTTGACCAGCACCAGTTTTTTATCTGCGAAAACCGGAAATGTGTCACAGGCGTCAATAATATTTTTTATGTCAACCTTGTTTTCGAATACAGTAAGATTAAGGCCATTTGTATCTTTGCCTACGATGATTTTTTTGATTTCACTGGTGTAATAGTCAATAAGGAAAGGTTCGGTGCCAAAGAAAAGGTAAACCCGGGCAGGTTTTTTTTCAGCTATATGATGTTTAAGTACACCAATAACTTCAGAGTTCTCGCTTTTTGAATAATTCTTAGAGTAATTGCTCTTTGCTGACATAAAAAAAACCCCCGATATCCATCAGGGGTTATTATATCACGAAAGAATGATTTTGACAGCGGCAGAAAGAAATCCTCCTTCTGCCGGATTGGATTTACCGATATTAAATGTTATCTGGCATGGTTTTTTATTTCTTCAACAATCCTGGAAACAAATTCGTCCACAGGCATTGACCCAATATCTCCATCTTTTCTTGATCTTACTGAAACAGTTCCGCTCTCCATTTCCTTGTCGCCGATAACCAGCATATATGGCACTTTATCCATCTGAACTTCACGGATCTTATATCCTATTTTTTCGTTTCTGGTGTCTACTTCAACGTAAACATCATGGAGTCTGAGTTTTTCCGCGATCTGGTTTGCATACTCATGATGGCTTTCAAGTATGGGCAGGATCCTTGCCTGAACAGGTGCAAGCCATACGGGGAAAGCTCCCGCATAGTGCTCAAGGAGCACGCCAAAGAATCTTTCAATTGACCCCAACAGCGCTCTGTGAATCATGTATGGGCGCTGTCTGGTTCCGTCGGGTGCGACATAGGTCAGGTCGAAACGTTCTGGCTCATTAAAGTCAAACTGGATTGTTGAGCACTGCCATTCGCGGTTTAAGGCATCCTTGATTTTTATATCAATCTTAGGACCATAGAAAGCTCCACCGCCTTCGTCTATATCGCATTCAAGGCCTTCGGCAAGAACTGCTTCCTTAAGGGCATTAGTTGCAGCCTCCCACATGCTTTCATCCCCGACATATTTCTCCTTTGGCTTTGTGGACAGGTAGATTTTATAATTTTCAAATCCGAATGAATTCAACATATATAGACAGAATCTCAATACCCTGCGGATTTCTGCAGGCATCTGGTCGGGTGCGCAGAACAAGTGAGCATCGTCCTGGGTAAATCCTCTTACCCTCAAAAGGCCGTGGAGAACCCCGCTCTTTTCATAGCGGTAAACAGTTCCAAGTTCCGCCCATCTTAACGGCAGATCACGGTATGAATGGAGCCTGCTGTTGTAAATAGCTATATGGAACGGGCAGTTCATAGGTTTGGCGTAGAAGTCCTGACCGTCAACGTCCATGGCAGAATACATGCTTTCCTTGTAGAAACCAAGGTGTCCTGAAGTCTCCCAAAGCTTGCCACGGCCTATATGCGGTGTATATACAATGTCGTAACCGTTCTTGATGTGTTCCTGTCTCCAGAAATCTTCTATGCGCATTCTGACTCTTGCGCCCTTTGGATGCCACAGAACAAGGCCTGGACCTACTTCCTCGTCAAAGCTGAACAATCCCAGTTCCTTGCCAAGGCGTCTGTGGTCACGTTTCTCTGCTTCTTCAATCATTTTCAGATATTCTTCAAGCTGGGAAGCCTTGGGAAAGGATATGCCATATATGCGCTGGAGCATCTTGTTATTTTCATTGCCCCTCCAGTAAGCGCCGGCCTGCTGCACAAGCTTTACGGCCTTTACCATGCCGGTTGAAGGCAGATGGGGTCCTGCACACAGATCAGTAAAATCTCCCTGTTTGTAGAATGATATTTCAGCATCTTCCGGAAGCTCGTTGATAAGCTCAATCTTGTAAGGCTCATCTTTCATTAATTTCAGAGCTTCCTCCCTCGAAAGAATGAACCTTTCTATGGGGAGATTCTCCTTTATGATTTTCTTCATTTCTTCTTCAATAACCTTCAGGTCATCAGGGGTAAAGGGTTTGTCAATGTCAAAATCATAGTAGAACCCGTTTTCAATAGCAGGCCCTATTGCAAGTTTCACATTTGGGAACAATCTCTTTACTGCCTGAGCCATAATATGCGAGGTTGTGTGCCAATAGGTGTGTTTTCCGCCTTCGCTGTCAAAAGTCAGCAAATTGAGCTGGCAGTCTTTATTAATTGGCGTATTCAAATCCTTTACCTCGCCGTCCACCTCACCTGCCAGAGCTGCCCTGGCAAGGCCTTCACTTATACTTTTAGCAATATCCAAAATGGTTGTTCCTTTTTCAAATGATTTTTTGCTTCCGTCTTTCAGAGTAATTTCTATCATCTTTTCCACTCCTTTTAACAAAAAACTCCCATCCATTCAAGGATGAGAGTTGATACTCACACGGTTCCACCTTGATTACAGGCAAAGCCTGTCACTCAATGGGATTATAACGTAATCAACGTGAAAGCTTACTTGGTTTCAGCCTTCAGGCTCCGGGGTGGTTCAAAATCCTGATACGCGGTAATGGCTTCCAGCCCATGGCCATTTCCTCTCTTGGCGCTCGTGGAGATTTTGCATGTCCCCTTCAATGCCTTTACATATAATTTAAAAGACAGATTTATGCTATCACACTTGTGAATTCATGTCAAATCCAATCTTATTTTACAAAGTAAGCCCTCTTTTCATCCATTCATATTTTCGGTAAGAAAGGGTCAATTCATAACCGGAAATATATTTTTTTATCATCTTGCTGAAATAGTTGTTAAGTTCGGTCTCCCTTCCAATATCAGACAGCATTCCGAGTCTGTATTTAAGCTCCACCTGTTCTTTCATTGTCTCAGCAAGCTCATATTTTGCATTCTCCAGGGCGTATGTCTGTTTTTTGCTTAAAAGTTCCTCGAAAATTTTGTAAAAAGCCAGAGCTGTCTGTTTTCTTAAATCACCAAGTTTGATTTCTTCATTCTCATAGTCGAATTCAGCGGCTTCCTCACTCAGCGAGCTGTCTTTTTCAGCTCTTTCAAGGGCAGTGTCTTTGCTCTTTCTCTCCAGAACCTGAAGTTTTAATGAAAAGTTATTATTAAGCGCTGTTGAAAGGTCGGCATCGTAATCAATATTTAATAATTCTCTTTCATCCAAAACCGGCACCGCGCCAATCAAAAGGTCTTCATCAAAAGCCTGGCCGAACAAAAGGTTGAGTTCGCCTTTTATTGCCTCTTTCTGAGTTTTCAAAGCTTTCTGGGAGATTTGAAGTTCACGCAGGCTGATCTCGGCATTCAATACATCAACTTTTGAAGCGAGGCCCAGTGATTCCCTTATCTTTGCTATTTCAATCTGTTTTTCAAGAAGTTTCAGGTTGTTACTCAGCTCTGCCTCCTGCATATCAAGTGTATTATAGGTTATATACAGGTTCTCGGCGGCCCAGGAAAGTTGCATGGAAGTCATTTTTGACTGCTGGATAAACTTGTCTATGGTATCTTCCATGTCCTCCACCTTCTCATCCAGCATTTTGGACTGGCTTTTAAGCGCATTTTTGCTGGAACCTAAAGAGGCTTCGAGGTTTAATAAATTGCTTCTGTATATTCCTATCAAAGTATTGTATTGGGATTCAAGGACGGGAAGAAGCTCAGGATAAGACACCAAAGTGGTTGCAAGTTCCGCCTTTTCCTGTTCCAGTCTTTGTATTTCAGCCTCCAATTGTCTTTTAATGTCCGGGTTATTATCAAAACCATCCAGTGCATCTTCAGCATCCTCTGCATTATCCTCAAGCATGTCCAGATTTGCCCGCAGGGAAGCAAGAGTGTTTTCGTTCATCTTCACTGTCGGATTTCTTTTCAATATTTCTTCTTCAATATCATCAAAATTGATATGTTGAAGTATATCCTGATTTTTATTGCTATTCTTATTGCTTGCTGCGTTCACTTTAAATGGAATCAGAGTAAGGATTAATAATAGGATGATTGCTGTCTTCTTCATAGTTCTAACCTCCCGATGCTGTTGCCAGCAAATTACCGTCATTTACGGTTATTCTAAGTTTATTTGATGGTTCTGTCAACAAACCTGTCAGGTCTGCGGACTTTTGTATATGCCATATTTCAAAATCTCAAGATATTTATAGTATTCATCCATAATATTGTCCAAATCGTTTATCACAGCCTCATAAGAAAGCTTTCTGGCTGCCTTCAGATACTTTTCAGTATAACCGTCGATAAAGATTGAGATAATCTCCACTGCTCTTTTTTTGTCCACACCCTCCCTGAAATTAGAGTCATCTATATTTCCCATCATCATTGGAAGGTAGGTCGCATACATGCCTCTCACCATGTCTTCAAGTTCAACCCTCAGTTCCTCTGGCATATTGGTTACTGTATCGACAATCAGTTTGGACATAACTGGCTCCTTAAGGAACACTTTCAGCTTAAGTTTGGTGTACCAGGTCAGTCTTTCTATTGCGTCCGCGGGCTGCATGTCTTTAACTTTATAATAATATTTCATCAGTTTTTCAATTGAATAGTTGAAGATATACAGAAACAGGTCCTTTTTGCTTCCAAAATAATAGAAAAGCGCGCCTTTAGAAATACCTGCATTCTGCACTATGGCATTCGTGGAAGCTCTGTCATAGCCGTTTGCTGCAAACTCCGCTATACAGGCATCAATAATCTTTTGTTTTTTATCCTGAGGTAAACTCTCAAAAACCTGGTTCATATCCCTTCACCTGTGTCCCGTATAATTTTAACTATTCTTTCTGAGTTACAGTTTCTTCCGAAATAATTCTAACTCCCTCTTTAATGCTGTTGTCGGGTTTTACGAGTATGAGTTCCCCTTCGGTCAGGCCTTCCGTTACCTCGATGAGCCGGTCCCCCTCAAGTCCTTTTGTGATTCTTCTTATTGCCGCCTTCCCATCCTGCACCACAAATACGCATGTTTCTCCCTCATAATCAAAGACCGCGCTTTCCGGAACAGCAATTGTATCTTCCCTGACCTCGGTAACAATCTTAATACTAACATTAAAATTGGGTTTCAATAAAGTACTGTCATCTAAATCAACTATAACCTGTACTCTTTTTTGGTTTACTCCCAGGGTCGAAGTAATGTCCCTGGCAACAGGAGCTATTTTTGAAATCCTGCCCTTCAAAACCGAATCTTCCAGAAAATCTCCTGTAATTTCAACCTCATCGCCTGTTTCAACCTTGTAGCTTTCCTCGGACAATATATTGGCCTCAATCTCAAGATCGGATGTATCCCCTATTTCAAACGCCGGAATCCCGGGTGCGGCAATCTGGTTATCCTCAATGAATACTTCAAGTATAACCCCGTCTGCCGGAGATAGAAGCTTTTGCTTTTCCATTGTTTTTAATATGGTCTCCTTCAGGATAACGGCCTGTTCAAGCTGGGAAGCATATGCTTTTTTAACGTGGGCAGGAGCTCCTTTTCTGGCTTCTTCAAGCAGGAGGTTTGCTTCCTTCAGAGTCAGCTCGGCGGCATCTAAGGCATCCTTTGCGTTGAGATATTCTTCATTGCTCAATACTCCTGCATCAAAAAGTATTTTTGCATTGTCAAAGTTACGTTGGGCAGTATTTTTTGCTGTTTCAGCCTGTGCTACCCGGAGAGCCGCCACTTCTATCTGGTTTGCGTAATTGCTTTTGTCAGTGCTTTCAAGCTGGGATTTTGCAGCATTAATCTGTGCAGAAACTATAGTATTTTTGTCTTTCATATTAACCACTGAACTCTTTTCAGTTATTTTGACCACCCGGTCAATCCTATTTATATATTAACTCCAAAGCAGGAAAAATTTTATAAGATATTGGAAAAATAATCAACTAATTACATAGAATATTACTTAAATCTTTCTGCCGCATCCTCTCAGGCGCTAAGAAGTGCTTAAAAGAAATCATGAAGTTTCCAAATGTACTTAAAAGCATAGACACAGAACACATATATAATTCTCTCAGAATTAATATGAAATATAAAAAAGGGCTGCGGTTCAACGCAGCCCTGAAAATGAAGTATTATTATTTATAGAAGCCACGGCACTTGGCGTAGTAGTCACCACGACAGTCGTAACGTTTGTCATCGTACTTGTCGTAGTAACCATCGTCTCTCCAGTCCTTCTTGTCTTCTTTCTTGTCATCATATTTGTCGTCATATTTCTTGTCGCATTTGTCTTTCTTGTCGTCTTTCTTGTCTTCTTCGTCGCAGACTACGGGAATGTGTTCAGTTCTTACAACCTTGAAGACGAGTTTGACGACGTCTTTTTCGAGAAGTTTCTCAAATACCTTTACGCCCTTGCAGTAGGTTTCACCGTGCAGGAAGTCCTTTTCACCCTCAACGAACGCCTCAAGCAATTCAGCTTTATCGCCTTCCTTAACCTTGTCGCATCCGATCGGATCGATTTCTACGAAACCGCCGAAAGGAATCTTGAAGGTAGCATGGAAGATAGGTCCGTTGACGATTCCATCGTGTACATCCTCCACAGTTTTATAAGCAATGTTCTTCCACAGGAAGGCGTTAAATATCACCTTGCCGGGTATTACGTGGCAGTCATATACTTCCACCCACTTATCGATTTTTTCAATCTTATAGATAGGCGGACTGGGAGGTGAAATTTTAACGTCCTTCTCAATGAAAAACTGTGCAGAACCTTTTCCTACAACAACAGGAACCTGAAGGATCTTCTTTTTCATTGTTTCACTCCTTTCTAATTCCATTGTTTTTTGCAGCTTGTCTTTTTTGTCGAACAAGCTCAATACATACTATTCCGGCTAGTCCAAAGTTGTTACTGCTGAGGATTCCTCTTTTAAAATTTTGATGAAGGCTCTGTTAAAGCGCATTATGGGTATTTGAATGCTTTTTGAGGAAACGTCAAAGACTATTCTTTTGAAAGGAGTGTGATTTATGGCCAAAAAAGGAATGAGGCGGCCTGATCCAAGCGAGCCCCACGGAACTGAAAGTAACAAAAAACAACATTTTGAAAGAAACGAAACTTTCCCCGTACCCGAGCTTCAGGGAAAAGCAAAGCATACGAAAGAAAAGGCTAATCCCATCAGATATGACGGAAAAAGGCATACTACTTTTTCAGATGATTGACTGCGATGAGAATAAGAATGAGACAGGCAGCGGTTGCCTGTCTCATATTCAGACTGTTTTATTCCCGTATCAAAGTTTAATTTAGTACTCTCGTTCTTAGAAAATTGATGACCAGGCATTTGCCCTTTATAGGGTGTTTCTGATTTACAATTCAAGTATTACTGCTTCATAGGGCCTTAAATGTGCAACTCTGCCTTTTCCCTTGTAGTCCGGATAGTTGGAAAGCACAACCTTGCCCTCAGCATTGATATCAAGCTCAGCATCAATTTCAGTCGCGGAGAAATTGAGAAGGATCAGCCATTTTGCAAAAGCTGTGGTTCTGGTATAGGCATAAATCTGTGGATGTTCCGGAAGAAGATCTTTAAAGTCGCCATATACCATTACTTCATTATTCTTCCGAAGAGAAATCAGCTTCTTGTAGTGGTAGAATATACTGTTGGGATCGGCCAGCGCCGCCTTTACATTTATGTTTTTGTAATTGGGATTTACTTTGAGCCATGGTTTTCCGGTGGAAAAACCCGCATTTTCAGTATCATCCCACTGCATGGGTGTGCGGCCATGTTCCCTGCTGTATTTATTTAGCCATTTTAAGGCATCCTCTTCGCTCATCCCTTTTTTAACCATCTGGTCATATTTGAATCGGGCGTGAATATCGTTATATTCCTTTATGGATTCAAACTCACAATTGGTCATTCCTATCTCTTCACCCTGGTAAACGTAAGGTGTGCCCGGAAGAGTATGAATCATTGTTCCCAGCAATTTGGCAGACAATACACGGTATTCTTTATCGTTGCCATATATGGAAACCTGTCTGGGTTGGTCATGATTGTTCAGGTACTGGCTGTTCCAGCCTCCATGAGGAATTATGCCGTCATACCATTTTTGCTGGATTTCCTTAAAACGGACCAGGTCAAAATTCTCCTTAAGGTCCATCACTTCGAAATGAAAGACCATATTAAGGGCTTTGTTATCCTCTTTGACGTAATCCACTGCAATCTCAGGGGTAATATGTACCGCTTCACCCACAGTCATGCAGTCGTATTTGGACAGCACATTTCTGTTCATCTCCTGCAGGAAATCAAGTAAACCGGGGTTGTTTGCATAAAGTTTTCCGTCATAAACATATCCATAGGGTGTATTGGGGGCAAGCTTTGAATCAGGAAGGCCTGCGGGTTTCTTAATCAGGTTTATGACGTCCATGCGGAAGCCGTCGATTCCCTTCTTAAACCAGAAATGCATCATCTCATAAACTGCCTTGCGAACGGGTTCATGTTCCCAGTTAAGATCGGGCTGTTTTTTTGAAAACAGGTGAAGGTAGTACTGGCCCGTTTTCTCATCATATTCCCAGGCGGAGGGGGTGAACTCGCCAGCCCAGTTGTTGGGTTCTTTGCCGTTTTTACCGTCACGCCAGATATAGTAATCCCTGTAAGGATTATCGCGGGAACTCCTTGACTCAATAAACCATTTATGTTCATCGGATGTATGATTAACTACGAGGTCCATAACAATCTTTATTCCACGTTTGTGAGCTTCATCAAGAAGCTCGTCGAAATCTTCCATTGTGCCGAATTCAGACATGATGCTGTAATAATCGGAAATGTCATATCCATTATCATCATTGGGTGAAGAGTAAATAGGATTGAGCCAGATTACATCTATACCGAGGTCTTTCAAGTAATCCAGTTTCTCAATCACTCCACGGAGATCACCTATTCCGTCACCATTGCTGTCCTTGAAACTGCGGGGATAAATCTGGTAAACAACAGCTTCTTTCCACCATTTTTTATTCAACTTAAAATCATCCTTTCCAAGCCTGTATTTGCTGTTACAAATCTTAACAAAGAAAAACCCCACAAAGGAATGTTGGGCATCTGTTAGTTAACACTTATTATGCGAATATGAAGGTAACTGTTTTGCCTGTATGGATGAAATACATATCAGTAAGAATAATTACCTGAAAGTACGATGCTGAGGATCATGGATACAGCCAAAACACCCGCCAAAATTGATGCGATAATTCTTGTTGTATTTTTATCAAATGTCATAGTTTAACTCTCCATTTTTCTTCAATTATAACCCAATAAAAGAAAATATTCATCTAATTACAAAATATATTTGTCCCAATGATGATTTTAAATGGTATAATAGCAAAAAGTCAACGATAATACTTTTAGAGGGGAATATACAATGTCAGAGATAAAAACAGTTCACATAATCGGCCTTGGCGCAGTGGGTGCGACCTATGCATCGCTTTTCCATAAAATGAACCCGAATTCAGTGAAAATAGTGGTTGATGAAAACAGGTTTAAACAATACAGCACAGGAATTCTTATTAACGGATCAAGATATTATTTTGACTGTGTTGTACCGGACAAAGAGAGCCCTGAAGCCGAGTTCATCCTGATTGCAACCAAAGGACATCACCTTCCGGAAGCAATAGAAACAATCAAACCCCTTGTAGGGAAAAATACAATTATCCTCTCCCTATTAAACGGAATCACAAGCGAAAATGATTTAAGCAGCGTGTTCGGCCGTGAAAAAGTGCTCCATGGCTTTTGTGTCGGCCTTGATTCTACAAGGGAAAACGGAGAAGTGCGTTTTTCAACCCATGGCAAAATTGTATTCGGGGAGCACTATCCTGAAGCCAAAGGAAAAGCCGGACCGGTTGCCGATCTATTTTCCCGGGCAGGAATCAGCCATCAAATCCCGAAAGATATTCTCCGGGAAATGTGGTGGAAATTCATGATGAATGTGGGAATTAACCAGACCTCTGCGGTTATGGGAGCCCCCTACGGCGTATATCAGACTATACCTGAGGCCCGCGAACTTCTGGCATCGGCAAGCCGCGAAGTATTGCCGTTAGCCCAGAAAGAAGGGATTGACCTCAATGAATCCGATATTTCGGAGATTTTCAGAATTATAAATACCCTTTCTCCATCCGGGAAAACTTCCATGCTCCAGGATGTAGAAGCCCATCGAAAAACTGAAGTGGAGAGTTTTGCCCTGGCAGTGATAAATCTCGGAAAGAAGCATGGAATCGCAACCCCTGTCAATGAAATGCTTTACCGTTTAATCAAGGTTATGGAAGCTCGTTATTGAGAATAGATATATTTTTATAGCACTGTTCACCAAATAGAACTTCAGGGGAATCAGATCTTATCATAAGCAAAAAGCCCCTTCCCTAATCCATATTGGACCTGGGAAGGGGCATTTTTATTCTTTCAGAAGTCGGTAATAGCCTTTTCAAGCATTACCAGACTGTAACTCTTTCTTCCGGGGACAGATACATCCTGTCTTCAGGCTGAATACCGTAAGTTTCATAGAATTCTTTGAAATTCCTCAAAACCTGATTTACCCTGAATTTGTTGGGCGCATGCACGTCCTGTAATGTCAAAAGCTTATAAATCTGATTTGTTCCTGTAAAACGCCATATCCTTGCGTAGCTTTCAAAAAGCTCTTCATAATTAGCGTCAGGCATTTGTCCTGCTATCTCGAGGATGCATGCCATGGCACCGATATCAGCTATATTCTCAGATACGGTAAGCTCACCGCTGACAATACATCCCGGAGCTATTTCAAGTCCGTCAAACAGATTTATAACATCCGTGCATTTTCTCCTGAAAGCGGCATAATCTTCATTGGTCCACCAGTTTACCATATTCCCGTTTTTATCGAACTGTGCTCCGTTATTGTCAAATGCATGAGTAATCTCGTGGGCGATAATAGTTCCTATACCTCCCAAATTCTGCTCCCTTGATGCGTTCTCATCATAGAAGGGCGCCTGGAGAATACCTGCAGGGAAAATAATCTCATTGCTTGTGGAGTTATAAAATGCATTTACGGTATGTGGCGGAACAATCCATGAGTCTTTATCCACTTTTTTACTGAGCAGTCTCTTCGCTTCCTGTGTCTGTGCCCTGGTAATGGCGAAAATGTTTCCAAGAAGCGATCCATTATCTTCATAGGACCTGATTTCAATATTTTTGAGAGGATCCTCCCAGGTATCAGGATAACCTATCTTTAGTTTTAAGGCCTTAAGTTTTGATATAGCAGTCTTTTTGGTGGTCTCACTCATCCAGTCAAGCTTCTGAATACGTTTTTCATAGGTTGAAATAATTTCTTTTACAATGTCTGTTACATCCTCCCTGGCGCTTTCAGTGAAATATTTTTCAATATAAATTCTGCCAAGGTAGCTGCCCATCACCGAGTTCAAAAGGTTAAAGGCAATATCTTCTTCGCTTAATGAGCCGCTTATGCCAAGGAAAGTGCTGTTAAACGCAGTCAGGGCGTTTTCAAGATCCTTGGACAAATAGCTTGCTGTACTTATTACAATCCGGTAGATGGCATAGGTCTTTAAAATATCCAGATTCTCGTCGGATACCAGTTCCCCGGTTTTTTGCATGAGCTTAGGATCAACGACAATAACACTTTTAACGTCTTTGTAACCCAATTCCTTCATATATGCATTTAAATCAACATTCGGGAACATATCCGCCAACTGGTCAACGGTATATGGGTTATAAATATTCTCAACTTTACTGCTCTCCTCATTTGTCATGGAATTCTGAGCCAAAAGTTTCTCCAAGGCGAGGATGTTTTTCGCTTTTTCCTGAGAAACTTCCTGGCTGTCACCGGTCAACATGAACAACTGGGCGATAAAAGATTCATAGAGCATATTTATCTGAAGATTGTCCATATTAAGATACGATGCTGGCAGAATCGGTGAAATACCCGAACCGTAAAGGCTGTACCGGTTGCTGTCCTTCAAATCCACACTTGGCGAAAAGCCAAACAAAGGATTAACTCCTATCTCATTCTCAAAGTCTGCAAAGAGTGACAACATCTTTTGAGCGGAGTCCACCTGTTCTATTCTGTCAAGATAAGGTTTTATTGGTTCAATACCTTGCTTGTTTCTGCTTTCTGTGTCAACTATGGTGCTATAAAAATCAGCTAATTTTTGTTCTTTACTCCCTTTACGCCAGGAACCGGTCTTGTCTGTTACTTCCTTTACAATGGCCTTAAGCTTCTCATTATTGCTTAGACCTGCATCATCAAATGACGTCATTCCCGGATAACCCGAGGGCAATTTTGTATTGGTAAGCCAGTCATAATTAAGCGCATAGTAAAAATCATCCTGGGGTCTTACTGAAGACAGATTCTTTACCCGCCCTAAAATCGCTTCAAGTTGTGATACCGTCAAATAGTCATTTATGCCAAATGTTCCGTCTCCGTAACCAAACATAAGACCCGCGCCTGCAAGTCTTTTAACATCTCCAAAAGCGGCCTCAGGAACATCGGAGTATTGCTGTGTATCGTACAAGTCGGGAAGTTCACGGATTGACCTGCTTAATAACATGGCAAATTCCAGTCGGGTTACATCCTGTTTGGGCAAAAGATTTCCGTTTGCTCCGGCAAGTATTCCGTTTGAAACTGCTATCCCGACTGATATTACATATTCCGGGCTTACCTCGTTCGCGTCAGAAAAACGGCTTAAGTCATCAGGTGTTTCATTGAGAGCACCCAAACCAACAGCATCAAGAATTAAGGCAACAGCCTGCTCTCTTGTCACATATTCCCGGACAGGGGTCAAAGCAAATGCAGATACTTGTCCTACAATTATAGCGATGCATACAATAATTCCAAGTGCCCTTTGTTTGATTTTTAACATTTAAGGTCCCCTTTCTCCTGGCCTGTTAAAGGTTGGCAAATCTGATAATGAAATAATGTTACTACATATTGGATACGCTTTCAAATATTTTCTGCCGCCGAGTTACTTGATGCATCCCTGTCCATCCCCTCCAGAGTTTACCATTTCAATATTCGGTGATTTATGGTGATTTTCGGTGCATATCTTAAAATGACAGGAAATATGAGGGCAATTATAGGACAAATAACAGTTGAAACATCAAAAGGGAAGTGCTAATCTTAAACTAAGATTGATAAAAAAATAACATTTTAAAGTAATGTCTTGTCAAGAGCGTCAGGTGGTCTGTCAAGGGAGGGGTGCTCCTCTCTTTGATGAATATATACATTTTGGAGGGTCATTATGTTATTCCTGGTTTATGGCGAAAATGCGCCGTATCAATGGTTTGGTCTCTTTCTTGTATTGGGCTGTCTTATAATTGCCAATGAGCTTACAAGACGCTCAAAAATCGGAGGTATTACCTTCTTATTTGTCATTCCCTCAATACTTACGATTTACTTTATAGCTATTGCTATCGGGGTTGCCAACGGTGCCGAATGGGCATTAAAGAATCCAACCTACACAAACATGAATGGCTGGTTCCATTATGCCAAGCTCTACGCGGCATTGGCTGGCTGTATCGGATTTATGCTTATCCGCTACAAATGGTGGG
>ERZ773359.2959-NODE-2959-length-20371-cov-8.686011_pt1 | contig 20371 bp, 17 predicted proteins | sample MGYA00374955_ERZ773359 | MGnify/ENA primary metagenome ERZ773359 (study PRJEB29098, sample SAMN04486028) | biogas fermenter metagenome | study: EMG produced TPA metagenomics assembly of the Biogas fermentation microbial communities from Germany - Plant 4 DNA1...
TGGAAATTGTATACGGAATCCGGCTACCTTGATTATGTCGGAGCAATGCCGGGAGGCTTCCAGAGGCAGGCCAACCTGCGGATTCTCCTGGAGCGGGCCAGGCAGTTCCAGCAGACTTCCGTACAAGGGCTCTTTCAATTTATCCGTTTTATCGACAGGCTGCAGAGAAGCAACGGAGATATGGGAGCGGCCAAAACCCTGGGAGAGAAGGAAAATGTTCTGCGCATCATGAGTGTTCACAAAAGCAAGGGATTGGAATTTCCGGTTGTTATACTGGCAGGCTTGGGGAAACAGTTTAATATGTCAGATATCAAGGGAGCTGTGCTATTTCATAAAGATCTGGGTTTGGGGCCCAGGTACGTTAACCCTGAAACCAGGCAAACATGCGATACCCTTGCAAAAATCTCCATGAAACATGTCATGCGGATGGAAAGCCTGTCGGAAGAGATGCGAGTTCTCTATGTTGCCCTTACCCGTGCCAGGGAACGTTTGATTCTTTTAGGCTCTGCCCGGGATCTGAGGAAAACCGCTGTAAAATGGACAAAGCCCGTTAGTCCATATTCCCTTTCAGGTGCAAAGAATTATCTGGACTGGATAGGGCCGGTCTTGATGCGGCATCCTGACTGCGATACTTTAAGAGCCCTGTCGAATGAGGAGTTTACTCAGGACTTTTGGCTCCATGATTCCAGTTGGAAGGTAATGATACATAAAAGGGAAGATGCTGCAGCATATATGAGGGAACAGGCATGCGATCAGCGCGAATTCATAGATTGGCTTAAAAACCCTGAGGATCATATCCGCCGTTTATCCGAAGAAAAGGTGAGCAAAGGCCAAGATCAAAAGGTACATGAGGTGGATGAAGAAAGTACAGTTTATGACTATGCTGGAGTAGCAGACAAGAAAGAAAAAGAGGATAAGGCTGAGTTGGAAGTTGAAAGGCTCCGCGGCATAATAGAAGGACGTTTTTCATGGAAGTACCCTTACAGTTATGCAAGCAATATTCCCTCCAAGATGACAGTTACCGAGATCAGCAAGCTTCAGGGATTAAGAGGGGTGTCTTTCTTAAAAGAAGCCGAAGAACCGGCCCCCTCCATGATTTCCCGGGAAGATGATTTCTTCGGCAAATCTGCCGGTTTTACTCCAAACCATATTTCCGCTTCCTCCGCATCCCTGGTTTCACGCCCAAGATTCCTGGAGGGCAGCAAAAGGTTTACAGCTGCAGAGAAAGGCACTATCATACATTTTATTCTTCAGCACATGGATCTTAAAAGAGCCGATAATGAAGAGGATATATTAATTCAGATAAAAGAAATGACAGACAGGGAACTGTTGACAAAAGATGAGGCTGAAGCTGCCGATCTTGGAAAGATCCTGGGATTTCTGAAGAGTGATATCGGCAAGCGCATACGCAGGGCTGAAGATGTACGCCGGGAGGTTCCTTTTAACTTAAGCATCAGGGCCGATGAGATGTTTGAAGGCCTGCCCTCCGGCGAGGATACCCTTCTGATACAAGGGGTTATGGATTGTATTTTTGAAGAAGAAGGCAAATGGGTACTGGTTGACTATAAAACTGATTATATAGATTCTGAAGAAAAGCTGAGCCAGGTAATAGAGCGCTACCGAACCCAGATGGACCTTTATGCACTGGCTTTGGAGCAGATTACAGGCAGACCTGTAAAAGAGAAGATTTTGTACCTTCTGCATATCAATCGCGGAGTAAATCTATAAATATCTAAACGCTAAGGAGGCGGCCATATGAATAAGTCTTTCCTTGAACAGATTGAGACCCCCTGCATAGTTATTGATTTGGAAAAGGCAAAAAACAACTTACGTAAAATGCAGGCGTTTGCGGATCAGTGTAAGTGTAAATTAAGGCCCCATATTAAAACCCATAAGATGATATCTCTGGCAAAGCTGCAGTTGGAATACGGTGCCGCAGGCATTACCTGCGCCAAAATATCAGAAGCAGAGGTAATGGCAGAAGGAGGAATGGATGATATCTTTCTTGCCTATCCTTTGGTAGGGGATTTCCGGCTTAAAAGGGCGGTTAAACTGGCTGAAAAAGTAAAGAGGCTGATCATAGCTGTAGACAGCTTTGAAGGGGCCTTGGCCCTTAACCGGGCAGCAGAAAATGCAGGTGTGACTTTTGAAGTCCGCCTGGAAGTTGATACCGGGGCTAAGCGTACCGGTGTAATAAAGGAGGAAGCTGCTGCTTTGGCGAAAAAAATTCACGGACTGTCCAATCTGAATTTAACCGGCATTTTTACTTTCAAAAGCTTGATCTATAAAGGTAAGCCTGCCACGGATCCTGAGCTAGCCGGTCGGGAAGAAGGGCAGCTGTTGAGTGAAATTGCTGAGGAGATAAGGGCAGCCGGTGTTCCAATTAAGGATATCAGCGCAGGCTCGACCCCTACAGGCAAACAAGTTGCGCAAACCGGTTTGGTAAACGAAATCCGTCCGGGTACATATATTTTCAATGATTATATGCTATACAGGCAAGGCGTGGTTCAATTGGACGAGATAGCCGCCCACTTTTATGCCACTGTTGTCAGCACGCCCAGGGATGATTATGCGGTGATTGACGGCGGATCTAAAACCTTTCCCATGGATATCCCCCTTAATACAGCGCCCTATTATTATCCATCCTATGCCATTGTAGAGGGCAATGAGGACTTACAGCTTTTAAGGATGAATGAAGAACACGGCATCCTTACCAGCCGGAAAGGATATACCGGACTTAAAGTAGGACAAAAGATAAAACTGATACCCATACATATTTGTCCTGCAATTAATATGCAGAATCAGGTTTATATTTTGGATAATGGCGCCTTGTATGAGCAAAAGGTGGATGCCAGGGGAATGCTGGTTTAGCATCACCTTACGGTATTTATATATAGCAAAGATTACAGCAGAGAAAAGAGGCTGGACATTAAGTGAAGGTATTGATACTGAACGGAAAGATTATAGATGGAACAGGCAGCAAGCCGTATTTTGGCAATTTACTGATAAAGGATGACCGGATAGCCCTTATAGAAAAAATTGATACAGCCCTTTCCAGAGAAGCTGTCAAAGAGAAAATTGCATCCTTTGATGCGGATATTGTTATAGATGCGGATCAGAAAGCTGTAGCCCCCGGTTTCATAGATATACACCGCCATTTGGATCTGGCGGCTGTTTTTGATCCTGATTTCGGAAGATTGGAACTTGCCCAGGGTATTACCACTGCTTTGGGAGGAAACTGCGGCCTGACTCCTTATCCCTATACTAAAGCTTACGGAGAGCAAATGATGGCATATATTTCCCCTGTTGTAGGAAGTGCTCCCAAAGGCACCCGGTTTTCTGACTACCAGTCCTATTACACTGCACTTGAGAAGGCTGATCCCTTAATTCATACCGGGACAATGTTGGGAACCGGTTCTGTGAGAACGGCCGTGAAGGGATATGAAAAAGGGCCTTATACTCCTGAAGAGATGGAAAAGGCCAAGGCTTATATAAGAGAGGCTATGGAAGCAGGTGCTTTTGGGATTTCCATGGGCATCATGTATATCCCTGAGTGTTATTCATCCAGGCGGGAACTGGTGGAACTGGCTAAGGAGGCAGCAAAATATAACCGCATTCTCACCTGCCACATGAGGGGGGAAGGCGACAGTCTGGTTTCTTCCACAGAAGAGGCAATACAAATAGGGCGGGAAGCCGCTATGCCTGTAAATATCAGCCACTTTAAGTCTGTTGGACTTAAGAATTGGAATAAGGCCATTCACAAAGCCATCGAAAAGATTGAAGACGCCAGGGCAGCAGGACAAGAGGTAACAGTAGATTTTTACCCCTATACAGGAGGAGCTACCACATTAATGAGCATGCTTCCGCCTGATATGGTAAAATCCAATGTAAAGGATACCCTTGATGAATTATCTTCCCAAAGAGGTTTTGACAGATTTAAAAAAGAAATCTATCAGGATCATGACGGGTGGGACAATATGGTATTAAACATTGGCTGGGACAGGATTATTATAAGCTCCCTGAATCAACCGGCCAACAAGGAATACATGGGAATGTCCCTGCAGGAAATAGCTGATGACAACGGTATTGATGATCCGGCGGATGTCATGCGTGAACTTCTGGTGTCAGAAGAAGGGAAAGTAGGCGTTATTCAGATGAGCATGAGTCAGGAAGATGTTGATACCATTGCAAAACTGCCCTATTCCAAAATCATTTCCGATGCCTTATATGATGATACCGACTCACCTCATCCCAGATTGTACGGCGCTTTTCCCAAAGCTATCCGTGATTATGCAATAAACAGGAGAATTCTGCCTCTGGAGACGGTAATCAGGAAGATGACGAAAATGCCGGCAGAAACCTTTGGAATAAAGGGCAGGGGCGAAATAGCCCTTGGCAGTTATGCCGATATAAATATATTTGATCCTCAGGTCTTTAAGGATATGGCCACCTGGAAAAGGCCGAGGCAGAAAGCTGAAGGGCTTGATATGACCTTCCTGGACGGAAGGCTTGCCTGGAATGAGGGAAGACCGACCCGGGCATATAAGGGAGGCGCAATTAAAGTAACCGGCGAATGATTGTCACAAATAATCATAGTGATATATAAACATAGTGACATATCACCGGTAATAATTTAAATCTATTATATCCTTAATGAGAAAGGAAGGTAAAAATGGACGTTTATGCAAGAATGAAGGATTTAGGTATCACCCTGCCGGAGCCGCCCGCTAAAGCAGGACTTTACGCGCAGGCAAAGGAGTTTGGGCCTAACCTGGTTTATATATCAGGCTGCGGACCCGCTGTCGAAGGGCAGACTCCTCTCGGAAAGCTGGGCGCTGACTTAACACTGGAGCAGGGATATAATTGTGCTCGAAACGCTATGCTGAATGTGCTGGCTGTTTTGGAAAAACATATAGGGGACTTGAACAGGGTGAAAAATGTGGCAAAGATTCTGGTTTTTGTTGCATCGGCGGATGATTTCTACCAGCAGCCGCAGGTAGCAAACGGTGCCAGCCAGGTACTGATCGACGTATTTGGAGAGGAAGTTGGAATTCCTTCCCGTTCAGCAGTGGGTACAAATGCTCTGCCCGGCAATATACCCGTAGAAGTGGAAGCCTTGTTTGAGCTGAAATAAATAATATCTAATAATCTAGCATGATAAAATCCTGTATGATGCAAGTAATAAATCGGAAATTGCCAAAGTTTCCTATAGAGAAAATACAGTTGTATTATTCTCTCAGGGCATATATAATAGACTTTGCATTTTAAAATATTTGAAAATCATAGAGGGATATTTATCATGCTGAAATACTTGTTTCAGGATAGAAAATTTTATAGAACCTTACTGATATTGGCCATACCAATCGCGGCACAGAATTTTGTAGCATCCACCGTCAATATGGTTGACACCATCATGATCGGGCAACTGGGGGAAACTGAAATAGCAGCGGTTGGTCAGGCCAATCAGCTGTTTTTTTTGTTTGCTCTTATGCTGTTTGGGGTCAACAGCGGCTCATCCATTTTTACAGCCCAGTATTGGGGTGTAAGAGATGTAAAAAATATAAGAAGGGTATTGGGCCTGAGTCTGATTTCGTCCGGTATCGTGTCAGTGCTTTTTATGATTCCGGCCTTGTTTTTCCCTGCGCAGGTAATGAGGATTTACTCCAAGGATCCGGCCGTTATTGATGCAGGAGTCAGATACCTGCGCATTATAGGATGGAGCTACATCGTTACAGCCATCAGCTTTTCTTATGCTTCCGTATTAAGAAGCACAGAACAACCCAGGCTGCCCATGGTAATGAGCATTGTGGCCCTTATCACCAATGCTGTTTTAAATTATATAATGATTTTTGGGAAACTGGGCTTCCCTGCCATGGGAGTAGAAGGTGCGGCTCTTGCAACCTTGATTGCCAGGGTGCTTGAGATGGCGCTTATGGTAATTTTCGTATATGCCGGCAAGTATGTGCCGGCAGCCCGCATCAGGGAATTGTTCGATTTGTCCCGAAACTTCGTTGCCCGTTTCTTTCGTACTGCAACCCCGGTTATTCTCAATGAATCCATCTGGTCCCTGGGAGTATCAATATACTCTGTAATATACGGCCGTATAGGCACCAATGCAGTAGCAGCGGTAAATATATCAGGCTCTGTTATAAACCTGGCAATGGTACTCTTCCAGGCCATGAGCAATGCGTCCGGAATTATAATAGGTAATCGGATCGGCGGAGGGGACGAGGACAAGGCCTATTTATATGCCAAACGGCTGCTCACTTTAGGCCCGGTTTTTGCTGTTTTCATGGGAAGCTTATTAATGCTGACAAGTGATTTCTTTGTAAGCTTTTATAAGGTAACAGCTGATGTTCACCAAAACTCTGTAAGAATACTTATGATATTCAGTATTCTCATGCCTATTCGAATATTCAACCTGATTAATATAGTGGGCGTGCTCAGAAGCGGCGGGGATACAAAATACTCCTTATTCCTAGATACCATAGGAGTCTGGTTTATCAGTATTCCCCTGGCCATGTTCGGGGCACTGTACCTCCGCCTTCCTGTTTACTGGGTTTATCTGCTGGTAGGGATGGAAGAAGTATTTAAGGCTGCCCTTGGGTTAAGACGCTTCCGTTCCAGGAAGTGGATCAACAATCTGGTGAAAAGTGAGGTTATGCAGGAAGAGGCGGACAAGGAACCTGCTCCAACCATGTATTAAAAAACCCCTGGGTATGTAATCATGCCCAAGGGTTTTTTTAATATTTTATCGCATTTTGTTATAAGCCTTTTGGTCATATTCGGAGAGGAAAGAAGCAATAAGCTGAATGGCCTTTTTCAATTCTTCTTTTGGAGGCAGGAAGACCAAACGGAAATGATCCGGATTGGGCCAGTTAAAACCTGTACCCTGAACCAACAACACCTTTTTTTCCACCAAAAGATCCCTTACAAACATCATGTCATCTTCAATGTTAAATTTCTTTACATCAATCTTAGGAAAGGCATAAAAAGCGCCCTTTGGTTTAATGCACGAAATTCCCGGAATGTCGTTTAACATTTCGTAGGTTAGATCACGCTGCTGCCTGAGCCTGCCTCCGGGCACAATATATTCATTGATACTCTGGTATCCTCCTAATGCGGTTTGTATGGTGTACTGAGCCAGAGCATTACTGCAGAGCCGCATAGAGGCCAGCATGGTAAGTCCTTCAATATAGTCTTTGGCATCTGATTTCTTGCCGCTTAAGACCATCCAGCCTGCTCTGAAACCGGCAATGCGGTGAGACTTGGACAAGCCGTTAAAGGTTACACACAGAACACCTTTGGTAAGAGAAGCCGCGGAATAGTGTTTTTCATCATCATAAAGGATCTTATCGTAGATTTCATCAGAAAAAAGGATTAGATCATGTTCCTCAGCCAGCTTGACTATGTCCATTAATACGGATTTGGGATAAACAGCACCGGTTGGATTGTTCGGGTTTATAATCACAATACCCTTTGTATTGGGGGTAATTTTTCTCTTCATATCATCAATATCCGGATACCAGTCAGACTTTTCATCACAGAGATAATGAACCGGGGTACCGCCGGCCAAATTTATGGAGGCGGTCCAAAGGGGATAATCCGGTGCCGGTACAAGTATTTCGTCACCATGATCCAGCAGAGCCTGCATGGACATCATAATTAACTCGCTGACACCGTTTCCCAGATAAATATCATTAACGGTAACATCTTCGATATTTTTTTGCTGGCAATACTGCATTATGGCTTTTCTGGCCGGGAATATGCCTTTTGAATCTGTATAGCCTTGTGCATTTCGGATATTGTATATTACATCATGTATAATTTCATCCGGCGCTTCAAAGCCGAAAGGCGCCGGGTTGCCTATATTCAACTTAATTATTTTGTAGCCTTCCTCTTCCATGCGGATGGCTTCATCCATTACGGGGCCTCGGATATCATAAAGAACATTGTCCAGTTTGCTGGATTTTTTAATAATAGACATGTTTAAGCCTCCTCAGAGCCGAATATAATCTGTTCACAATTATATAGAAATAATTTGTCAAAATCAAGAAAACAATGTTTGCTTTCTGTAGAAAAGATCCAAAAACTATAGTAAACTATATTTAGTTTATTTTAAGGAAATTCATGGTCTTGATCAGTCTCTGCAATTTACAATTCGTGTAAAAGATTTGACTCCTTATAATTATTTTAATTGACTCAAGTTCTGAAATATTCACCTGAATCCATTAGTTTTTCTTTAACAGAATGATGGGAGGGGTAGAGTTGTTAATATCAGAAAACGGACGAAGCAAATGCCAAATAGTGATTGCTAACAGGGCTGGCAGGCAGGTGCGTTACGCAGCTTCACAATTACAGCACTTTTTGTTTGAGATAGGGAGCTGCAGGATTCCTGTAATAGAAGCAACTGCAGAGGACGAGAACAGAGTTTGGGAAAATTCCATTATATTATTCGAAGATCAAAATCTGGGGCCTGAAGAGTTTTGTTTGCAAACAAAAGATAACAACCAATTATTCATATCAGGAGGCCTGCCTCGCGGTGTTGTTTACGGTGTTTTTACTTTACTGGAAGATTATCTGGGCTGTAAATGGTTTTCTTCCAGGGTTAGCCGTATACCCAAGCGAGAAATCATTGAACTGCCGGCAATATCAGAAAGGCAAAAGCCCGCATTTGAATATCGTGAGCCGTATATGCGGGATGCATTTGATCCTGCATGGTGCCTGCGCAACCGTATGAATTCCAATAAAAGCTTTATTCCGTCCGATTACGGCGGTCATATGAGATGGTATAATTTCCATCATTCTTTTTATCAGCTGATCAATGAAAAAGACTATTTTGATGAACATCCTGAATATTTTTCAATGGTAAACGGGAAACGGGTGCGCGAGCGTTCACAGTTTTGCCTTACCAATCCCGATGTGGTCAGGATATGTACGGAAAAGGTTCTGGAATGGATCCGCGAAAACCCTGAGTGCACTGTCTTTTCTGTAGGTCAGAATGACTGGGGCAATTACTGTCAGTGCGATAACTGCAAAGCAATAGATGAAGCTGAGGGCAGCCAGTCCGGTACTGTGATTAATTTTGTAAACCAAATAGCCGAAGAGGTTGAGAAACGATATCCGGATAAGCTCATACATACTTTTGCCTACAGGTATACACGAAAAGCACCTCGAAGTGTACGTCCCCGCAGGAACGTAATTGTGAGGCTGTGTACAATTGAATGCTGTTTTTCTCATCCATTGGAAGAATGCGGTGAGCATAATGGAGACAACTTATTCTTAAGGGATTTAAAGGAATGGTCAGCCATTACAGACCGGCTTTATATATGGGATTACGTAACCAACTTTTCTCATTACCTTCTGCCTTTTCCCAACCTCAATGTTCTGGAAGCCAATATCAAGCTCTTTCACAGGTACGGCGTCAAAGGCGTGCTTGAACAGGGGAATTTTTCTTTTGGCGGCGGCGGAGAAATGAATGAACTGCGTGCCTATGTGCTGGCCAAACTGCTTTGGAATCCGGATTATGGTGCCAGGAGAGCTATTGATGAGTTCCTGGACGGTTATTTCGGCGGTGCAGCTCAGCCGATAGGAGAATGGTTGAAGCTTGTTCATGATGCAGCAGCCCCGTATCATGCCCGTATTTATGACGGGCCTGATGCACCCTATTATTCCGATGAACTGATCAGAAAAGGATTTGAATTATTTGACAGGGCAATTAATTTGGTTTCAAATGAAGAAGAAAGAGCGCGAGTGGAAATAGCACGGCTGCCTGTTCGATATCTGGCAATATGCCGTATGTCACCGGATGATCCGGCTCGAAATGTTTTAATTGACAAATTTGCCGATGATGTAAGGGCAGCAGGCATAACGGAACTCTGGGAGAGGAAGCGGCTGGAACCGACAATTGAATATTTGAAGAATAACTGGTTAGACAGAAAAAGGGAGATCCCCAGGTGGAGCTATTATATGTAAAACCAGAACCTGTCCATAATAACGCTGTGTAAAAAAATTATGGAGTGAAACTATGGCACAACAGGAATTATTTATATCAATTGATGGCGGCGGTACAAAAACTGATACCGTGTTGTTTTCAAAAGACGGAAAAGTATTAAAACGGGCTATAGGAGGCCCTTCAAACTCTTCGGTAATAGGATTCAGGCGTTCAGCTCAAACTCTCCAGGCTTTGCTTGAGGAGCTTTTGTCAGAATGCGGCGGTCTGAATACATCGATTTGTTCTGTATTTGCAGGTATTGCCGGAGGAGGTGTCGGCGCCAACACCGAAAGGTACAGGAAGCTTATTAAAGATCTATTACCTAACGTAAAACATATCTGCAATGGAAATGATGCAATTAATGCCCTGAATTCAGGTGTCGGCACAAAAGACGGCATGGCATTGATAGCCGGAACAGGTTCGGCAGTGTATACCCGCAGTCAAGGAAAAGTATATCAGGTTGGCGGCTGGGGCCATTTATTCGGCGATGAGGGCAGCGGTTACGATATAGCAAGCAGGGGTCTGCGCCGAGTCCTGATGGCAATTGACGGACGGGCTTCCTACACTGTTATGTGTGAACTTTTTGCTGATCACCTGGGCAGATCGGTTGTTGATGCCATACTTGATATATATGACGGAGGTAAGCATTATGTTGCATCGCTTGCTCCAATTGTGTTTAAGGCCGCTGATAAAGGCGATGAAGCAGCCATTAATATATTGAAGGAGTGTGCTAATGAACTGAGGAGCATGCTGCTGGCTGGATGCCGGTACCTGGAAACCACACCGTACCATGTGGTGCTTACCGGAGGCATTTGGAAAGCCGGAAATGGTTTATTGGAGAATTTTTTAAGAGAAATAACGGATGACCGTTTTGTGTTTATTCATCCTGCACTTCCCCCGGTTTACGGCGGCGCCATAGAAGCCATGTCAATCGGGGGTTATGAAATAACAGATGAATTTGAAGCTAATTTTGCCCGTACTTTTAACCTGGTGCAGCCTGAATTTATTTCGACAGAAAAAGCAGTTGACTCAGAAGCGGGAAAGGAGTGAACTGAAGTGAGAAAGCGGGTTTTTGCGTTTAATAATGAAGTGTTAACCATAAAAGCTGACATTGATTTGGAGAAGGATGCGCTTGTACTGGCATTATCTTATGCCGATGGCTTTGAAACCGAATTAAGCATTAAAGACGGCATGGGAAGCGAATCTGTCTCATCAAGATATTTTATGGATTACATCAAAGAAAGAATATGGTTTTTTAGCAAAGAAACCAGGGTGGTATTTGAAGGTGATAACAGGGTGTGTCTGCGAGCCCCGCTTCATGCAGCCGGTTTCCGCGGGTCGGTGGATATATATTATGAATTTGTATTTAATCCGGAAAACAGTGCAATGAAGGTAACCACATGGTTTGGTGAAGGGGGTTTTGCTCCTGTATTCAGCCTGAACTGGCTGGATATAAGCGTTGACATATCAGCTTTTCCATCGTTTTTCGGATGCATGCCGGAATGGGAAGGACGAACAAAAGAAATGAAGGAACCCCTGGCCTTTTTTGATGCAGCAGCTTTATACGGCTGTTATGGCATGCTGGGAGTGGGAGGCGTTGGCAAAACGCTGATTTCTGCCGGCAAAGAAAAAATACGATTGATGCCATTCTACGAGCTGGGAAATTTTAACGGCAATGCATGTTGTTTCGATAAAGATTCAAGGTTGTCAGCCTGGCTGATTTTTGCTCCATGGAAGGGATCAAAAGATTTTCTTGACAAAATCAAAGCCTTGGAAGCATTGTTTACTCAGTCCAAAATTACAGAACCTCCTGATGCAAGAGAACTAACTTTAAAAAGCGGTGATCTGCATGCAAGTCTTATAGTGACCCACAACAGTGCTTATCTTAAATCAGTGGGCCGCCGTGATGCTGAAGCGTGTTTCCTGACACCGCTGTTCTACATAACATTGCGTGATCTAAGGGATGGATTGCTTTATCAATTATCATCATCAGAAGCCTGGAGAGAAGTAAGAGTAAAGCAGCTGCCCGGATATGCGGAACTTACGTTTGCAGAACCAAAACTCAGGGAATTTATGGGCGGCATATATGTTACGGTACGCTGCGAAAACATACCTGAGAAAAACAGGATGCAGTGGTATGTGGATGTTATAAACGACAATCCCTGCGTCAGCGTATTGTCTTGTGACTATCCCAATGTACGCATTTACGGAAGAGGATGGAATATGCTGCTGCCGAAAGCCTCTGGTGTGCTCAGTAAGAACTGCTGCTGCCAGGGAGATTATTTAAGCGCCAGTTATCCGGGTTTTACGATAGGAATGCCGTTTTTTGCAGCCTATTGCTGTGATGCTGAAGAAAATAACGGTTTATATATAGGAGTTCATGATCCTGAAGGCTGCCGCAAAGATATGCATTACCTTGCTCTGCCGGACAGCCGCAGTGTCAAAATCCGTTTTGAATACCCTGCCCAGGGATTCGGATGCGGTGCTAACAGCTTCAGTCTGCCGGGATATATGACCTGGCAGCTGTTTACAGGAGATTGGTATGATGCAGCATTGATATATCGTGACTTTTTGCGCAGATATGCCAGGTGGCTGGCGGCACCCAAAGACAGCGGGCGTCCGGACAGTCCTCAGTGGTTTCGTGAGATTCCCTTCTGGATTATGGACTGGATGCCGAACGGCAATCCGGACAAAGAGCCGGTACCTGTCAGCGTTCGCCCGGAAAAGGAACCCGCGGGAGATGACTGGATAAATATACCTGTCAAGTTGCGCCGCGCACTAGGAGTACCTGTCGGATATCATATTTACAATTGGCATTATATCCCCTTTAATAACGATTTCCCTCATTACTTTCCCGCAGAAGAAGGTTTTGAGGAAGGCGTAAAAAAGCTTCAGTCTGAAGACATCCGTGTAATGCCTTATATCAACGGCAGACTGTGGGATACTCTGGACAGAAAGGGCGAAGACTGGCGTTTCTCCAGAGATGCACTGCCAAGTGCTGTCAAAGATGACAAAGGCCGGCTAATGACGGAAAGCTATGCATCTCATGAGCCGGACGGCAGTTTATGCAGGCTTGCAGTAATGTGTCCGTCTACTCCCAGGTGGCGTGAAACATTGCAGCAAATAACGGATACCCTGTTTAAACAGATCGGAGTTGATGCGGTCTATGTTGATCAGGTGGCTGCTGCACAGCAAAGTCTGTGCTGTGATCCGGGACATAATCACTTGCCCGGAGGGGGTGCATGGTGGACCCGCTCATATCAGGAATTAATGAGGCGGCTTAATCTAGGCAAGCCTGATCAGAGAGCTTTTACTACCGAATGCAACGGTGAGCCCTATGCCGGTTCCTTTGACGGATTTTTGACCTGGCACTGGATTCAGGCACACCAGGTACCGGTTTTCCCCGTGTTGTATGCCGGGAATATAGCCATGATAGGACGTAATCTGAATGGATACAAGAAGAATGACATACCGTATTTTAAATTCCATATAGCGGAACAATTGCTGTTTGGACAGCAGATAGGATGGATAAACTCAGACGTGGTCAATAATGAAAAGAAGTTTCCATTTTTGAAAAAGATGGTTGCTTTGCGCTGGGAATACAGGGAACTGTTTGCAACAGGCAGACCGCTGCGCCCGCCTGTTATACACACCGATGCATCGGTTATTCCCTCCTTTGCCGGCATGGGGAGACCCATAGCCTGGGAGGTGTTCGGCATAGAACCGGTACGCAGCGCTTTATGGCAGGACAATAAAAAAGAACGCTGTGTATTCTTTGCAGTTAATACCGGGGATAGTAAAACAAAATGTGAATTTAATGTTCTGCTTAATGAGTGTAAGGTTTCTGAAGCAGAATCAATAAAAGCTGTCAAATACGATGGTGCCGGTGAATTAAACAGCAGCATTGTAGATAATATTTTAAAGCTTTCATGTGTACTTGAACCGGAAGGATACCTGGTACTGGAATGGCCTTGTAGTTAAATATATTTATCAGCTTTTATTATGATTATTATCATGGATAACTTGGTCTATTACGATAACCAGGGCAAGTATAAAACCATAATCTTCACCATCGGCAATATCCACTCCATAGGTATCGGAAAAGGAAAACCAGCGCTTTGACACCTGGGCTGCGGTCCGGCCGTTTCTGAGAATTGAAAAATCCATGCCCAGGAAATTGCCCTCGATAGTGAAATTGCCCAAGGTACTTGTAATGTTAAATCTTGGTCTGAAAAAGGTGAATTCTTTTTTTACAGTGGCCATGGGCTGACCGTATTGGTAAATGGTATACTCAGGCAGGAAGCGGAACAGTTTCTGTTCAATATAGTATAATTCATCCCCTGCCATATTGTATATCCTTAGCTTGTCTCCAAGGGAGAATACTTTGCCGACCACAGTGAAGTGTTCATTGCCAAACTCGTCCTTAATGGTGAATCTGTCCCCGAAGGAAAAGATTCTTTGCTTTACTGCAAACCGCATTTGAAGCGCCTCCTTTTCCTTTACAGTTTTTATGGAATCAGTATAGCATACATGGTTATCCTTGCCAACTTATTTTACTGTCAGCCTGGTTTAATGTTATATGATATTATTATATTTATAATGTAAGGAAAGGATGAAGCAAAATGGCATTCATACAATGTGATTTTTTTTCAGAAGTTCTGGGATTCTCATGTTCAATGAACGTTATTCTTCCGCAGCAGACATATAAGCGGAAAGACATTCCTACTCTTTATTTACTGCATGGCCTATCTGACGACCATACCATTTGGATGCGAAGGACCTCTATTGAAAGATATGTAGCTTCTATGGGTTTGGCCGTGGTAATGCCGGCAGTACATCGAAGCTTCTATACGGATATGGCAGCAGGCTATCGCTACTGGACTTTTATAAGTGAGGAACTCCCTGCCATAGCCCGTTCCTTTTTCCCCTTGTCTGACAAGAGAGAAGATAATTTTGCAGCCGGGCTGTCCATGGGCGGTTATGGTGCTTTTAAACTGGTTTTATCCTGCCCTGACCAATTTGCAGCAGGCGCAAGTCTGTCAGGAGCTTTGGATGTTGCAAACTTAGCATCTATTTTTGAAAATAAAGAATTTGAGAACATATTTGGGGATTTAAGCAAAATAGCCGGCAGTAAAAACGACCTGTTTCATTTGGCAGAATCAACTGCAAAATCTGACGGTCCCAGGCCAAAGCTTTATCAATGCGTAGGAACAGAGGATTTTCTATATGAAGATAATATAAGGTTCCGAGATTTCATTCAAAAGCTGGGTTATGACTACACATATGAGGAAGGTCCCGGAAACCATTCCTGGGATTATTGGGATAAAATGATACAAAGGGTTCTTGAATGGTTACATTAATGTTCTTCACATATGGAGCGATGAAAAACAGATAAATACCGATTGCGCTCTTTTCATCACAAAACTTGAAACTTATCCCTTGATAATTTAATACTATTCCTGCTACGCAAACCCGCATGGTTGATGGGTGAAATAAAATGAATGAAAATGATTAATAAAGATGAAAGTGTGATATAAAAATGCAATTCAAATTGTATACAGATGTGCATGAATTTTACAATGATACATATGATGTGTTAATGCGTCATGAGTCGCAGAATATGATTCTCCTTGGCAATATTATAATTGGATATGAAGGGAAAGATAAAACAGAATGGCGTGACCCTGCAAATTGGCTTATGGCAACTGTTTCAGATGATAAGGGTGTAAGGCTTACTGCTTTAATGACACCACCGCATAATATAACGCTTTATGCAACAGACAATATAACTGATCCAGAGGCTATAAACTGTCTGATAGATGGATTGAAAGACTATGAAATTCCCGGCGTGATGACCGAAAAAACTTTGGCAGAATATTTTGCCAAGGAGTATACTGCCCGAAAGGGACTAAACTTTAAAATAACGATGAACCAACGTATATACGAACTTAAGGCAGTAAACCCAGATATAAAACAATTTGGTGTCGTTCGTTTGTTGGATGAAAAAGATATGCCATTTTTCCCATACTGGATTGAGGCTTTTTATGCATCAAGTAGTTACGGAAAAACAGAAATGTCTATCCCGCAAGATGAAAAAGCATATCGCTACCGAATATCAACAAAAAAGCTCTATGTTTTAGAAGTCGATGGGATGCCTGTCTCCATGGCAGGGTATACAAGGGAATTGCAAACATCTATCGGCATAGCATTTGTATATACCCCTCCTTATTTTCGCGGTAAGGGTTATGCCACCTCATGCGTGGCTCAAATCAGTCAAATGGCATTAGATAAAGGATTTGATAAGTGTGTATTATATACAGATTTGTTAAACCCAACATCAAATAGTATTTATCAAAAAATAGGATATACGCCTATCTGCGATTCACTTATGTTGAATTTTGAATGATATCTTGCTGCCAATTATTAATAGGTATGTGCTTGAGTTCATAATCTTTAAAATATATTGTTACATTCCTTATAATAAACGCAATAAAGAGATTTTAAGGGGTTGACTTCCATGTCAGCTTCTGAATAAAAGTCGTTTTTCAGGTAAGATATACTATAATGTATATACCTCACAACCATTTGGAATTTTCTGCTAAAGGTATTTCTAAGGTCAGCGTCTATGCGCGGGGTTGGATAAGTGGAGTCCAGCAAGCATTTGCAAAATATACGTAGATGCAGAGGTGGACAACGTATGAATTTATAGCAATAGGAAGCGGAGGCAGTGTTGCATTGGAAGAACAGAGAATTCAAATACCTTTTAACAACTTTGGTAAATCAGGCATCATCGGAGTGTTCTACAAGGAAAACACTAGTCCTGTTACATCCGGCTTTGAAATTGTAAAAGATCTGGTTCCTGATTTAGATATATGCATTGGCTATCCTACAATACGGGCATCTGTTAAGGAATTTGCGGGCTTTGGATTTAGCCGGTATTGTGGATGGATACAGGTGGTGCAAATGGAGTTTTATTCTGATGCAAATAGTGAAGATCCAGATGATACATATTATGAAGTGGATACAACACCTGCAATGAAACAGAAGGGATTACCGTTCTGTGCTTTTGGATATCCGGCAGATTTTTTTGATGCGCCTTGCAATAATTACTATGAAGGAGCCAAGATGGTTTGGAAAGCTAATACTTTTTTAGTATCTATGCCAAGTTATATAAACAATGAAAGTATATCTTTTTTAGCCGGATTTGAATGGGGGTTTAAAGAATACAGGAGTAAAGTAAAAAAACAAATTAATATTACCCCAGTGAAGAACATTGATAGTGAATATTGGGAAAAGCATATTCCCTTATTTTATCGTGATTTTCCCCAATGGAATTTCGTTAAATAAGTATATACGCAAATTGATTTTGTTAACAATTACTTGGTTAAATTCTGGAATGTGTAAATATACCCGTTTATTTGATCAAAGGAAATACTGATTGCTCGGTTGCTTTCAGATTACTAAAAACCACAGCAACTTAAATGTAAAATGTATAGATGAGACGCCCGCTAGAATTAATGGGATGTTTATTTTTGGCTTTGATCTTATTAATCCAAGCCCCTTTAAAATAAAAATTATGAAAGAAGAGATTTAGCATGCGAGGACGTGTGGCATCGGAGAACACGGCATGAGAGCCTTAATGTTTTGTATAGCAAAAAATAAGAATTTGGAGGGGAGACAATGTCAGTTTTAAACTTTGAGAAGATGCAAGAAATCCAAAAGGAGCTGCAAGAAAAATATAAAGATAAATGGGATCCTCTTACGCCTGAAAGAGGAAGGGATAAACTTCTATGGATGATAATTGAAGCAGGTGAAATAGCTGATGTAATCAAAAAATGTGGTGATAAAATGATTATGAATGATATAGATGTTCGAAATAAATTTATTGAGGAGATGTGCGATACTCTTATGTATTTTAATGATGTTATGCTTTGCTATGATATTTCACCAAAAGAGTTGGAACGAATATATTTACAAAAACATCAGATTAATATGGAACGATGGTGAATCCAATTTATGGTATAATCATTGTACATAATTTATTAATTATGTCGTAACGGTAGGTTTTTGTGAAATAAAAATAATTTATAGAATTAAGGTGAGTATTATGAGCGATAATGATATAGAACAATGCAGACATACGTATATTGTAGGTTATTCATTCAGAATGCCTCAACCGTTTTTTAGAAGTTTATTGTGTGACAAATGCAGCAGAAGGATAAAATTGAGTTTACACTGGCGAATTCTTTTTTGGTTCGTAGATATTATCGGCTTTGTATTCGCTTTTGGCGCAGCAACCTCTGTTCAAATAAAACTATTTGGAAGTACATTTCTCGTTCAACTTTTTGTTTTCTTACTGCTGGCCTGGATGGTACAGTTAATTGCCAGGCTTATCTTGAGGTATGGTAAATGGGTTGAAGCAGATAAAAAATAGCTGATAATTATATGTTGTAGATATTTTAAGTGAGGTGGCCTATGGCTGATTATCGGAATTCAAAGTGGGCTTCTGAAATTATTGAATTGCAAAAAGATGATGGCTCCTGGGGCTATTTTCACACGCTTAGCAACCCTTCCAAACGGAATCCAATAACAACTGAACAAGCCTTAAGAAGGCTCGAAATATTAGGGTACACAATAAATGACAAGCCAATAATTAAAGCAGTATCTTACATGCAAGATTGTTTAGCGGGGAAAAAGTCAATTCCTGATCGAAGGGAAAAACTGCATGACTGGGATATATTCACAGCACTTATGTTATCTACATGGATACGCAGATTTACAAAGAATGATTATAATGCAAATGATATTGCAAAAAAATGGGCTGAGATAATCAGTCATGCATTTGAAAAGGGTGTATATGACAATAACCTATATGTTGATACGTATAAAAAAGTTCATGGGCTGCCGCCTAAGGGCGGACGCCTGCTGGATTTAGCAACTTTTTATCAGGTTTCTTTAGTAACGGACTCATTAGACGACAAAACAGCATCAGCTTTTATGGATTATTTATTGCAGAATCAATCAGGTATTTATTATATCTATGGAAAGCAATTATCTATATTACCGCAAACATTTAAATCAAAAGAAGCAAGCAGGTACATTGCGGCTATTGAATTATTAGCAGAGTATAGAAACCCAGGATGTAAAGAAAAGCTTATGTTTGTAGTTGATTGGCTGGAAAGCAGCAAAGAACATGAAGGGTACTGGGACATGGGGACAACAGCAAAAGATGGAATTAGATTTCCTTTGTCTGATTCATGGCGCAAAAAAGAATTACGAGTAAAGGATTGTACATATAGGATATCAAAACTTATAAAAAAATTAGAGATTAGCGGGTAAGGCTTCGAAGCGCGTACTGTATCACATAACAACGCATGCCCGCAAGATCGCGGCAGGAAAGGTTTTGGAGCTTATGCATCACACGATTTGTTAGAGTGGTTATCTTAAGGTCTGTATCACTTCACACTTATAAGATACTACGATGTAATACATTTGGTAATTGGAGTGATTAATGATGGTTATTTTGATTGGTGGAGTTTCTTGCACAGGGAAAACTCTTATGGCTCAAAAACTGCTGGAAAAATATAAAATTCCATATTTGTCTATAGATCATATAAAGATGGGATTGATTCGGGGAAGTAAATATTGTGATTTTTCTGCAACTGACGATGATAATAAACTTACATATAAACTATGGCCGATAGTAAAGGGAATAATAATGACTAATATTGAAAATGGGCAGCACATTATTATTGAAGGGTGCTATTTACCTCCAGAGCATATTAATGATTTTGATTCTTTCTATTTAAGACATATAATTGCTTTATACATAGGCTTCTCCGAGCATTATCTTGATAAACATTTTAATTCAATTATTGAGCATAGAAGTGAGATAGAGCAAAAGGAATTTGATAGTCATTATATGAATAAAGACAATTTCATTAAACTTCATTCTCAAGTTAATGAATGCTGTAAGAGGCATAATGTTAAGTTTTTTGAAATCAATGATAATTATTTAGAAGAAATGAACAATGTATACAAATGGATAGATGAACAAGTACAGTTAAAAATGCAGCCGGCAGCATTGAAGCTGCCAACCGTTTAGTGCCATTGGCCGAGTGGATTATGAGCAAATCTACAGGGGTGTTTTATATGAATATTGAATTCGCTGAGGATGAGAAAACATTTTATGCGGTCTTGGGACATCTAGCTTATAACATGAATAAAAAACTTGATATAAAAAAGGCAATTGAAATATCGAAGCTGGTATACGATTTAACAGGAATTTATTATGGCGAAGTTTTTAGAAAAGGATTTACCTGTTTCAGAAGTATTTGATATAATAAGTACAGCGCATAATATTTAAAGCTTTGGCAT
>ERZ773359.2961-NODE-2961-length-20359-cov-12.190701_pt1 | contig 20359 bp, 14 predicted proteins | sample MGYA00374955_ERZ773359 | MGnify/ENA primary metagenome ERZ773359 (study PRJEB29098, sample SAMN04486028) | biogas fermenter metagenome | study: EMG produced TPA metagenomics assembly of the Biogas fermentation microbial communities from Germany - Plant 4 DNA1...
AGAGTCTTTCCATGCTCTTTGAGCTGTTAGCTTGGTTTACACCCAACTGCCTGTGGGCATTGAGGGCCATAATGTTGTTGTTAATTCTCATTGTTTTACCTCCTTGTGTGGTAAATCATCTTTGTGGAACATCCGTGTTCCTTGGGACTCAGCAGAGGTGATCAGGCTCTCCTTGTCCCTTGAAGAAAACAGCCGTGGCCACCATGACTGTTCCCTCAATACATGTATCGTCTGAGTGCAGCTGGACTTTAGCCCCTTCTTGCATTTTTTCTCTAAAATGAGGCAGGGCCCCTTGCGAGACCCTGCTGTAGTCGTTATTTCTTCACTTCAATCTCGATTGTCTCACTCTCAAACCTGGTGGTTACACCCTTGATCTTGATGGTTCCTTCTTCACCAGTCGTTCTTACCCAAGTGGCAATGCAGCCGCCGATCAGGCCTGTCACTTTCGGGCCGATCAAGGTTCCTGAGCCTTCAATCTCAAACTCAATCACTTCATTAAGGTAAGGCAGAATATTTCCAACTTGGTCCACAACCTTGAATACCACTCTAGTTGCATCGCTGCCATCGGCGATCAGGGTCGTATCATCTGCTTCGATCTCGAGTTTGGTTGGAACAGGAGCAGCAGCGAACTTCTTCACTGTTACTTCCTCTCCATCCACAATGCCGATGAACTCAGCGTCATACCACTGCACACCCCAAATACCAGTCTTCAGCTCCCTAATAACCACCGGCGGATAAGGCACACCCTGGTACTTTTCCTTCGCAGGATAGAACTCGCCTACTTCCTTACCGTGGAGCTTTACCTTGACGCTGTCGCAGTTAGTGAAGATCACGAGCGGCAGTACACCAGCGCCACCCCGCTCGCCCAAGGTCCACAGAGTAGCTGGTTCCAGAACGGGTTTGACCTTCGGATCCACCTGGCTGCCGTAGAAATGAGCTGCCATCTTCGGAATCCGGAACATATCCATCACACCATGGTAGCAGATGCGGTCGCCGGAACCAAAGTCATAGTGGGTGTTGTAGTCAAAGGCACACCAGCCGAACGCTGCCGAAATGTGTGGATCAAGGGCCGCTGCGTTTTGAACTCTCAGATGACGCATAGCATGCTCTACTAAGCGCTCTTCTTGATCAAACCGCTTAGTTGGGTACATATGCCCGTTGAACTCAGTCACCATGTAGGGCACGTAGTCCTCAGTTCGAGTGACAAACTTCGGATCCCGGAGGATTCTCTCCCCACCACTGTGGATGAAGTCGTTCATGGTGTAAACATCTTCTAAGAAATCGCTGCCTTCCAGGTAGCGCACACCACCGGTCTGGCGGGTCGGATCCAGTTCCCGGGCGATCCGGTTCGTTTCTTTATAAAACTCATGATCGTCTTGCGACTCATTGATCCGCACACCCCAGAGGAAGATGGAAGGATGGTTCCAGTCGCGCTCAATCATTTCTCTGACGTCTTCATAAGAAACCTGCTTCCACTCTTCATCGCCAATGTGCTGCCAGCCGGGGATCTCCTCAAAGACCATAAGGCCGATCTCATCACAGCGATCCAAGAAATGAGGGCTCTGCGGATAATGGCTGGTCCGCACAGCATTCAGGCACAACTCATACTTCAAGATATCCGCATCTTTACGCTGCACACGGGCAGGCATTGCGTAACCCACATAAGGGAAAGACTGATGACGGTTCAAGCCTCTCAGCATCACCTTTTCCCCATTGAGGTAGAACCCATCAGCTTTCACAACAGCTTCCCTAAAGCCAATGCGAGTCTTAAAGCTATCTCGTACGCTCCCCTCTTCCCCAATGGTTACTTCCACGTTATACAGATTGGGGTTATCGATATCCCAGAGGAGAATATCCTTCAGGCCAGAGATCACCACATCAAACTGGCTCTTACCGGATTCAGCAGTGACAGTCTCGGTACCTTCGGCTACAAGGCTTCCTTCCCAAAGAAGCTTGACGGTAATATCTAAGGTTTGAGCCTTGTCTGTTGTGTTAGAAATATAAACAGTCGTCTCCAGCTCTTTCTCTGGTTCCAAAACCTTTTTCGGCTTAGCGAAGACGTTCTGGATGTAAACAGGATCAACAACCCGCAGATAAACATCCCGGTAGATTCCGCCGTAGCAGAGATAGTCAATTACATAACCAAAGGGCGGAATGTCGGGCCGTTCGGTGGAATCCACCTTTACAACCAGCACGTTTTCGCCCTCTGTGAGAGCAGGAGTCAGATCAATCGAAAAAGGTGTGTACCCGCCTTTATGGCTTCCGAGAAGCTCACCATTTAAGTACACTTCCGCATAAGCCATTACCGCATCAAAATCGACAAAGACCTTCTTCCCATTCCAGCTCGGATCATAGTTAAAGACCTTGCGGTAGCAGGAAATAAACTGGTAGTCTTTCTCATTGAAGTAGTTGTAAGGCAGTTCTTTGTTGGCATGGGGGATGGTTACTCTTTCGAACCCATCAGCCTGGAAATCAGGTGCAATAAACTCGTCTTTCCACTCTGGAGTGTATTCCCACCCCTGGTTAAACACAAATGTCTCCCTCACACCATTTCTCCTTCCTGTAAATAATGCGTTCTGCACGTATAGTAATTCCCGGAAGAATCGTATAATCCTGTCAGAATCCCTCTCCATCAGACATTTTGCGATCGGAACTTGGTATAAGCAAACGCTGTCTTATGATCGCTCCTCTCTGCCAGAACCTTTTCCAGGCGGAAGTAAACTGCAGCTAAAGGCGGCAGCGTGATCGCAATACTCTGCTCCTGATTGTGCCAGGGAGTATCCTCGGATCCAAAAACCCCAAGGTTTGCCACACCTGACCCACCCCACTCTTTGTAATCACTGTTGAACACTTCTTTATATATCCCCTTGATAGGAACCCCAAGCCGGTAGTTGTACCGCACCACGGGAGTGAAGTTAACTACTACCACCAAGAGCTCATGTGGATCCTTCCCCTTACGAATGAAGGAAACCACGCTCTGCTCGTAATCGTTGGGATCAATCCACTCGAACCCTTCCCAGCTGTGGTCCTGTTCCCAGAGGGTAGGGTTTGCTCTGTAGAACCAGTTAAGCGCCTTGTTGTATTCCCAAAGACTCTTGTGCATGGGGTAGTCCAAGAGGTGCCAGTCAAGGCTCTGGGTGTAGTTCCATTCAATAAACTGGCCGAACTCTGCTCCCATAAAGAGCAGTTTCTTCCCGGGGTGAGCCATCATATACCCTAGGAAGGCTCTTAAGTTGGAAAACTTCTGCCAGTAATCACCGGGCATCTTGTCCAAGAGCGACTTCTTGCCGTGCACCACTTCATCATGGGAAATAGGTAGGATGAAGTTTTCACTAAACGCGTACATAAAGGAAAACGTGACCAGGTTGTGGTGGTACTTGCGGTAAATCGGGTCCAGCTCCATATACCTCAGCATGTCATTCATCCAGCCCATGTTCCATTTGAAGTTGAACCCCAATCCTCCAAGATAGGGCGGCTTAGTCACTAAAGGCCAAGCAGTGCTTTCTTCCGCAATCATTAAGGTGCCGGGGAACCTGGTTAAGACCTGTTCGTTCAGCTTGCGCAGGAACGCGATGGACTCAAGATTCTCTTTTCCCCCTTGGGAGTTGGGGTTCCACTCGCCTGGTCTTTTGTCGTAGTCCAGGTAGAGCATGGCCGCAACCGCATCCACCCGCAGCCCATCGATGTGGTATACATCTAACCAGAAAAGCGCGTTAGAAATGAGAAAACTCTGCACCTCAGTCCTTCCCAGGTCAAAGTTGCTGGTTCCCCAACCGTGGTTATCTGCCCGTTTAGGATCGGCATACTCATAACAGGGCGATCCATCGAACATCCGCAGCCCATGATCATCCCGGCAGAAATGCCCCGGCACCCAATCCAGGATCACTCCGATCCCTTTTTGGTGACAGCGGTCAACAAACTCCATAAACTCATAGGGAGTCCCATAGCGGCTGGTAATCGCGTAATACCCCGTTGTCTGGTATCCCCAAGAACCATCGAAGGGGTGCTCCATTACAGGGAGCAGCTCAATGTGTGTGTAGCCCATTTCCGCCACATAGTCGATCAACTCTTCGGTGAGCTCTTTATATGTGTAGTACTGCTCAAGACCCCGGTTCTTCCAGGAACCAAGGTGAACTTCGTAAATCAGCATGGGCTGTTCAAAAGGTGACTGAGAAGCCTTCCTTTCCTGCCATTCCTGGTCATTCCACTGGTAGCCCTTGAGGTTTACCACCTTCGAAGCAGTGCGGGGCTTGACTTCGGCATAGAAGGCATATGGATCCGCCTTGAGAATCAGCTGCCCTGAATAAGTGCGGATTTCATATTTATAGATCGTCCCTTCTCCAAGGCCGGGGATAAAGAGAGCCCAGATCCTTGACGAAGGCATACGCTCCATGGGATGGACATCACCGTTCCAGTTGTTGAAATCGCCCACCACCGAGACGCGCTCAGCATTAGGAGCCCACACTGCGAAGCGCACACCTACTTGCCCATTTTCTTCCACTATGTGGGCACCAAGCATGGCATAGCTTTCGTAGTGGGTTCCCTGATGAAACAGATAGCGATCGAGCTCACTGTAAGGCGAAGCAAGCCACTTGGGCATCAAACCCCTCCCTCACTGATGCTGTTTAGGTCAACCAAGATGCGGCAGCTCCTCCCTGCCACCACCACTGTCTGATCTAGGATCTCACCAAAGGGAACCAGCTCAGCCCGCTCTTCATCCACCACCGTCCCCCAGCGGCCGGGGTTGAGTTTCACTGATACTGGCTCAGGATTGGCATTGAAGAGGACGGCTATCAAACCCCAGGGATCGCCGCCAGCATGTGGGCCGAGGAAGTAACCCACCATATTCGGCGCCGGCATCTTGATAAATGTCAGTTTAGACCGAATTTCAGCACTGGTGCGCATTCGGAACGCTGGGTGTGCCTTGCGCAGGGCAATCAAACCCTTAGTGTAGTCGAAGATCTCCCGATAGCGCACTTTCCGGGACCAGTCGATCCTGTTTACTCGATCCGGCGACTGGTAGCTGTTATGCTCCCCTTCCTTGGTCCGAGCGAACTCCTGCCCCGCATGCAAGAAAGGAATCCCTTGGCTGGTCAAAACAAGAGCGTTAGCCAGCTTCTGCATCTTGATCCTTTCTTCTTCAGAAGCGTCAGGTGCGCTGGCACTGAGTTTGTCCCACAAGGTGAGGTTATCGTGGGAAGCAGCGTAGGTGATACACTGACCTGGTTCCACAGCCCAAGGGCCCTGGCCGTGGTTGGCCTTGAGATAGTCGACCTGCTCATGATACGTAGCTGCCACTATACCGAACTTCACTGGTTCCTCATAGCCTGCCCCCTGCACAAACCCTGGTTCGCTTTGATGAAAGACATGGCCCTTCACCGCATCGCGCATATCGTTTGAGAACGAAGCGATTCCCTTCAGCTGCGGCGTGTTGCTCTTTAGAGCTCTGAGCCCGCCAGGTAGGGTCGAATCTGCTGCTGCCCATCCTTCTCCATAGATAATAATGGACGGATCGATTTCATTCAGCGCCTTGCGGACTGCCTTCATCGTTGTGACATGGTGAAGGCCCATCAAATCGAAACGGAACCCATCGATTTTATACTCCCTCGCCCAATAGGTGACCGAATGGACGATGAACTTACGCACCATCGAGCGCTCATCGGCCAGTTCATTCCCGCAGCCCGAACCATTGGAGAAATGCCCATCAGGACGGAGGCGGTAGTAATAGCCGGGAACAAGAAGGTTGAGATTGGAGTCCATGCTCTTAGCGGTATGGTTGTAGACCACATCCATAATCACCCGTATGCCTGCCCGGTGCAGGCCCTGGACCATCTCTTTGAACTCTCGGATGCGTACCTCACCGTGGTAAGGGTCGCTGGCATAGGAACCTTCGGGGACGTTATAGTGCAGTGGATCGTATCCCCAGTTGTAGCCTGAGTTCGATCGCGATTCATCTACTGAGATGAAGTCAAACACTGGCAGAAGGTGCAGATGAGTAATGCCAAGTTCCTTCAGGTGCGCAAGGCCAGTTAAAACCCCATCCGGGCCTCTCGTGTGGGGTTCCACCACTCCTAAATACTTCCCCTTATGGCTGATCCCTGAAGCTGGGTGGATGGAGAAATCGCGCACGTGCAGTTCATAGATCACCGCATCGGTGGGAGCGTCAAGCGATGGGCGCTGATCCCTTTCCCACCCAGGCGGATTAGTGCGAGAAAGATCCACCACCATCCCCCGCTTTCCATTCACGCCACAGGCACGAGCATAGGGGTCAACCACTTCATATTCGCGATCGTGATGCGTTACGAGGTATGTATAGTAACGGCCGTGAAGGTCACCCGAAATCTCACACACCCAGGTGCCCTTTACATCGCGGCGCATGGGGAACTTTTCTGCCTTTCCTCCCTGGCCTGATTTATACAGTAAAACGGTGACTGCTTCAGCAGTGGGCGCCCATACCCGAAACTTAGTACCTTCGGGTGAGTAGACTGCCCCTAAATCATTTCCTTCATATGTAAAGCGTTCCGCGAAGGCTTGGGTGTCGAAGATCCGTCCCATCGTCACACGGGCGGTTCCATGGGTGGGATGGCTGACGGTGTAGACGGCTTCTAGATCCAGATGTTCTTCAGAAGCAAGCCGCAGCCGCTTTGCCCCATCCCTGCCTGACTCAAATGTGATCACCTCAGCTAAAGGCTCTTCCTCATCATTTCTAAACAGGCGAAATCCGCCGCCTCTGACTGGATCTAGCTTAACGGGTATATTGGTTTCAATCGAGATCACTTTTTCCTCATCGATCTGGGCCTTCACAATGCGCGGCACCCTGTCCACATCACGAGGAGAGTAGTACACCCGTCTGTCCTGCTGCATCAGCCAGATGTGGAGCTGTCCGTCGTTATCTAGATGGTAGAAGGGTACAAACCGATCGCCGCCATCTTTCTCAGCCCAAGGATTGCCGGCAGCACTGCGCCTGACAACGAAACCCATTTCCCCAAGATCAGTGATGTTATCAAAAGCTACCCGGGCTACCACCCCATAGGCATCGGCAGCGGAGAAATCCACCTGCCACCCAGGCTCCTCTCCCCGCCAGACCCACAGATTCCAGCCGGTGTAGTCCTGATCGTAGCGATAGTAATGCACAGTGACCAAAGCCCTCGCAAAGGAACGGACTGTCTTGCGAAGATCAGCCGGAGGTGCAGTGTATACTGTGGGATCCCCGTCCCGGAGCCAGACCTCCGCTTCTCCTTCTACAAAGTTTTCGATATAGCGGTCATGGGCAATGTCTTTATCCCAAGTGTAGGAATGAATTACGAAGCCGACCCGCTTGTGGTTCCCAGGGATCTCAGCTGTAGCAACGCGGCCGTAGTCATCACTTTCGCTAAACTTAACTTCCCAACCGACATAGTTCTCCGGCCAGAGCCATACATTCCAAGGAGTGTAATTGTTGTCCGAGCGATGGTAATGGATGCGGACTTTCATTGGCAGAATCCCCCTCAATAACCAACCTAGTGCATAGTGTTCCCAGGTGATGGCAGGCTAAACAAGGGGCGGTTGTCCCTCTTTTAATCAAACGCATTTGATATAGGAACTTTTTCCCAAATATTGCATAATCTGTTCTTTGCCGGCAGAAAATACTAGCGGATGATTCCTCCGGAGGGAGAGAACGATTGTGAAAACGCGTTGGGCATCGTTACCGTTGGTATTAATACTTTCCTTACTAACTATGGTATCAGCGACAGCTTGGGCTGAAAGCATCAAGATCATCGAGGTGACGCCGCTGGACTTCGGGTACATCCTCGGTGCTCCAGGAAAGTACGAAGCGAAGCAACCTGCCACAGTCCGATTCATCGCCAATGTTCCAGTAACGGTCACTCTACAGGCTGAACCTCTGGAATATGCGGAAAAACCTAGCTTCGGCAGTCTCGTGAACACAGAGAAGGCTGCACTGGATGTCTCTTATTGGGTAGCTGGTACAGAGGAAAAACCTACTCAGTTTGCTGCGAATCAGTGGCGCACCTTCTCGTTTGCAGGGTCAGAGAAGGTGCGGGAGCTCGAGATATACGGTGTAGTCTATATCTCTGAAATCCATGGCCAACCCGCTGGCCCCTATAAAGGCAGCATCACAGTAACAATCAGTGCTGCTCAAGGAGGTGGGTAAGGAGAAAGGGTCAGGGTGGAATAGAGCAACTTCAATAACTCGATAATCATCATCCATAAGGAGGAAAAGCAGTGAGAAAATACAGTGTGCTTCTGTTGGTATTAGTAGCAGTGCTTGCATTGAACAGCTTGGCGCTTGCTTACGGTGGTGGCGGAAGCAAATATCCGCAGTATCAATGGGAAACAGATGGTTTTGCACAGGGCTCACTCAAAAATAACCAAACAGTCACTAGAAGCATCAACGTGACTGGTACGGTAGGACCCTATGCGGCGATTCGTTTGATGCAAGAAAAGGAAGGCAGGTACAAAGATTGGGTAACACTGAATGAAGCTTCTCTCGAGTGGGAGGGCCGAGCTCAGGAAAAGAGCTCCGATAAGGTCGATTTCCAGATAGAATCTAATACCCATATCGACCTAAAAGTCGTGTGGAAGCCGTTGGAAGGCAAGTACACGTACAAAGAAAACCATATGACAAAGGAAGACACCTACCGCATTGACACAACCGTGAAAGTATTGCGCGGTAACGACCAACTCGGATCTGGGACCGCTACTGTGGAAAAGAATAGCCAGTCGTTCATCATCAACAAGATCCAGGGTGTCACTAAGAAGGACTATAAACTAGAGGTTGAAGGCAAGCTCAGGGACATTAGCAGCCAGGCAGCCACAGACTATCAGACTGTCGTCACTCTAATCGTGTCGAAGTCATAAGGACCGATCACGGGGCAGGGGTTCCCTGCCCCTTTACTCAGGTTGCTTCCATGTGGGGAGGTGTTTAGTATGAGAGATATACTTCGAAGTTGCTTTGTAGTGCTCCTAGCAGGACTCTTTGCACTGTTGTCGTTCGGTGGTGTACAAGCCGCCGCTGTACAACCGCTAGTATTCGATATCGAAGCGAATCCGGGTGCCAAGATACCCTTCGAAATCCTTGTCTCAGCAGAAGAAGATCAGGAAATTGTTGTTGTAAACTTCGCTAGCATCATTCAAGACGTTGACAGCAGCCTGCAGTTCATTCTTCAGGAAGAATGGGATAATCCCGTTTTTTCTTGGATCAATCTCGAGACTAATCAGTTAATCATCCCACCCGGTCAACAGCAAGCAGTGCGTGGCGAGGTAAATGTTCCGTTCGACGCAGCTGGAACACATGTCTTAGCACTAATGATTGAACCGCAGACAATCATTGCTACGGAACAAGTCTCCATCAGGATCATATACGCTGTGCGCTTGGTCATCGATGTTCAGCGACCAGGCCTGAGACCTGAGATCTCAGTAGAGTCAATAAGGGTTGAACTCGATGAAGACGGATCTCCATTTGTTCGCGCAGTTGTCCATAATACTTCTAATCTTCTGTATCCCTTAGGCGCTGAAATGACCATTCGGGACGAAAACCGTGCATTGGTGGAACGGCTGGTTTTCGGCTTAGAGGATTATGAACTCGGAGTAACACCAACAATTGATATCTATCCGGGCAGCGAGCTTTGGCTCGACGCACCGATCACGAAACCACTCTTCCCAGGAACTTATGAAATGAGGCTCTTCCTGCGTTACGCTGATGGCCGACAGAAGGTGCATACTGAACAGCTGGTCGTAGAAGAAGGAGATTTCCTTTACGATCTTGAGAACGTCTATATCACAGCGAAACCAGAAGTGCTGAGTGCCTCGCTGCGTCCCGGAGGAGCAGACAGCCAGATTCTAGAGATCACCAACAACTCCAGTGAACCAATCCTCGTAGCACTAGGTGCATATGGTGTTGCTCAAGAGTATGCTCGTTCAGTATTCGAGAATCTGACCGTTGAGCTCCGAACGCCAGATATCTTAGAAATCGATCCCCGCCGAAGTGCTAGAGCAGTCATTGTGGTGCGTGCTCCGCGAGAAGGAGTTTCGGGAGGGTACTACGGTTACATCACGGCCTATGCTTTCTCCCAAGACGAAGAGTACCTAGGCGAGAAAACCGTGGAGCTTCATGCGGTGGTCAGCGGTGAACACCACTACGAAGCCGAAGTCTTGAGTGCCATGGTCGCAGAGAGCGACGGCCTGCTCTTCAGCGCAGTTGTGGAAAACAAGAGTGATGTTCATATTTCGCCAACTGGTGTCGCCTACCTCAAAGACGAAGCTGGTGAGATCATCAGAGTGATCTCCTTAAACCTTCAGGAAGGCGTGAATCACATCTTACCGGAACAAACGGGATACCTGATGGCCGAAGGTTGGGAGATCGAACCAGGCGAGTATCTTGCTGAAATACATGTCTATAACGATGGTTTGGAAATTGGTTATGCAGAAGAAATGGTCATTGTGCCACATCTCCAAGAGGAGGATCACTGATGAAGAGAATTGCACTAAAGCAGTTCCGCATGCTAGTTGTCTGCTTGCTTCTACTCAGCCTTAGCAGTATGGCAGTTTCAGCAGAGGAACCCACCGTTTCCATGATGTTCGTCCAAGATGACTTACGAGACGCGATCACTGAGCTGATGCTGCAGACCGGTGTGAACATTATCATGGACGACTCGGTATACGGGCTGGTTACTCTCGATCTGGTGGATGTACCCTTAGAGCAGGCCTTGCGTATGATGGCTCTCCCCGGTGGTTACGAAGTCTACAAGATCGATGACTTCTATTTCATCGGATCGTCAAATCCGGCGAGCTTGTCATTCCGGACCTTTGCTCGCACTGAGACGTACCGCCTGAAGTATGTAACGTCTGAAGAAGTGATAGACCTTATCCCTAACGTCTACACTCCTTATGTGAAAGTAGGATACTATTCCAACGCGATTACGATCACAGCACCACCTTCGATTGCTGAGCAGATCCTGGCTGTACTGCGCGACCTCGATCAACCTGCCCCCCAGATTCTGGTTCAGGCGTTGGTCACAGAAATCTCCCGTTCAGAGCTTGAAGAATGGGGCGCCGGGCTCTTGAGCTATGATCCCAGCGGTGAACGAGGAAGCTCTTGGCTGGATTACATTACCTATGAAAACAGCGTCTTCAACTTCGGTTTGTTCGGAAAAGTGCTCGCTTCGCTGCGGGCTTTGGAGGCCGAACAGAAGGCCGAAATCAAGGCTAACCCGCGGGTTATTGCCACCAGCGGAGAGACCGTTGACCTCTTCTCAGGCGAAACCCACTTCTTAGCGTTGACATCCGGTACCACTGGCCGCCTGGAAGAAGTAAACGTCGGCGTTTCCTTGAATGTCACTCCCCGGGTTGTAGACGGAAACCTCCTGCGGATTTCCATCGCACCTGAGGTCAGCCACCTATCCGGGCTGCTTGGAAACAACGAAGGATTGAGCGTCCGCCGCAGCGCTGTCAGTACCGATGTGTTCACCGAGAGCGGTCAAACCCTGCTCCTTGCTGGCATGACCCTGCAGAACACATCGAATACAGACAGCCATGTACCCATCTTGGGCAAGATTCCATTAGTGCGGTGGTTCTTCTCGGAAAGATCTGATTCTGACGAAGAACGGGAGCTCCTGATCTTCATCACCGCCGAAATCCTGCCAACAGCTTCGGCGGCGGCCTTCTAAGATAGGAGGTCTCAGCTATGAGAAAACTCAGGGCAGGTGTGTTGGCGTTACTCTTGGTCCTGAGCATGACGACGCTCGGTTTGGCGCAGACGCTGCTTCCGCCCCAGGTCAAGTATGAGATGGATATCCTTGAGCTAAAGAGTGCCGAAGAACGCGCTTTGGTGCTGGAGGCATTCCAGTTTCAAGGGTCTGTGCATGCGGCAGAGTTCGTCTTTCAGATCCTAACAGGCAGGGATCTTTCGGGGATCCTGGGTGGACTTCCCTTCCGCTTGACCGCCCAGGTATCCAAAGAGCGCAGCGCATGCCTTGCTGCCCCTGCCGTGATCGTCTCCCTGGGGCGCACCGCTTCCCTTCGAGTGGTGGAAGAAACGCTCACACCAGAGCTTTCGGCGGCGGGAACGCATTTCAGAGCCAGCGGAGTGGAAATCCAGGTCACTCCTCTCATGGTGGATCCTATCGCAGGCGAAATCTCATCGTCTTTTGTGATTCAAACAGGTTCAGGCGAAAACGAAGTCCGGACAACGGCGGTTCTCCAGAATGGAGAAAGCCTGCCGCTTGCCATCGTCCACTTCACTCAAGATAGCACAGACACAAGCGCAGAACGCTGCTTTGCCGTGTTTGTCCGGGCTGAGATAATTGAAGAACCGCCTAAGACAGCTGCCTTCGCGGTTGGCGGGTTGGGCGGCCTCGAAGGGCTCCTATGGCCCCAAGAAATTGTCTTTGACCGAGAAAACTATGTCTGGATCGCCCTTCCCATCGTCCCCTTTGAGTTGCCTGAAGGTGGATTTCAAGTAGGGCAGCGTGTCTATGTCCGGGGAGATCTGCAGCATGCGAGCTATTCGCCTGCCACCGTCGCTGGAGGAGTCGCACTCCTTCCCGAAGGCTTGGACCTCGAAGCACAGATCCTCTGGTATGAAGGACAGGCCTACGCAGCCCTGGGGCTCGCAGATACTCTGGAGATCGCTCCTGGTATCTTTCTGACAGGTGGATTCATGCCTGCGGTTATCGGGCTGACGGACTACCAGCGTGAGAAACCGCTCTACTGGTTCGGAGGCGCCTTTGCAGCGAAGCCCTTTAGCTTCCGCTTCCAGTTCTTATCCGGGCTGAAGGGCGATAAACCGACCATCCAATCAGAGGTGGGTTATGCTGTCAAAGACAATGTGAGTGTATTTGTGAAGCTGTCCATGAATCAGAACAGGGGGAACCGCATTTCCGCTGGACTTCGTTTGACCTTCTAAGCCTAAGTTCCAAGCCTTGTGGTATAATAACACATCATGGAACCTAGGGAAGGAATGAATACTTGTGTCCAAATTGGACTTGATTGCTACCGCCACCTTTGGCTTAGAGTCTGTCGTGGCAGAAGAAGTAAAGCAGCTTGGCTATGATGATGTACGCGTCGAGAACGGCCGCGTAGAATTCACCGGAGACGAGCTGGCCATCTGCCGGACCAACCTCTGGCTGAGGGTGGCCGATCGCGTGCGGCTCAAGGTTGGTGAATTCAAAGCCACCACCTTTGATGAACTCTTCGAAAAAACCAAAGCCCTCCCATGGGCAGATATCCTGCCGATGAATGCAGAGTTTCCTGTCGAGGGCAAATCGATCAAATCTACCCTGTTCAGCGTCTCCGACTGCCAAGCCATCGTCAAAAAGGCAGTCGTGGAAAGCATGAAAAAGAAGTACAAGCTCGACTGGTTCCCCGAAGATGGGCCTTTGTTCAAGATTGAAGTAGCGCTCCTAAAGGATGTAGCCACGCTAACTATCGACACCAGCGGCCCAGGCTTACATAAGCGGGGCTACCGCACACTTATTAGTGATGCCCCTCTGAAGGAAACCCTGGCCGCAGCCATGCTGATGCTAGCCAAATGGTATCCAGATGTAGCCTTAATCGATCCCTTCTGTGGTTCGGGCACTATTCCCATCGAAGCAGCGCTGATGGGGCGCAACATCGCCCCCGGCCTTAACCGGGATTTTGCCTGCTCCAATTGGCCCTGGATCCCTCAGCATGCCTGGAACAAGGCTCGAGAAGAAGCCAAAGACAGCATCAGGCAGGAAAAACCAGAATACATCATGGGAACCGATATCGACGAACGGGTACTGCGTGTAGCTCGCCGCAATGCTGAGCAGGCTGGTGTGAGCGAGGACATCCATTTCCAGTGCATGTCCGTGAGCGAAATAAGTACTAAAAAGAAATACGGTAAGATCATCTGCAACCCGCCCTATGGCGAACGTCTCAGCGAACGGCGGGAAGTCAACGAACTCTACAAAGAAATGGCCAAGACCTTTAAGAAACTTGACACCTGGTCCTACTACATCCTCACTTCACACCGCGGGTTTGAAAAAGTCTTTGGCCGTGAAGCTTCGAAGAGACGCAAGCTGTACAACGGTAATATCGAAGTGCAGTACTATCAGTACTACGGGCCGAGGCCTCCCCGCATCCACAAAAATAACGACGAAGAATAACTTGCAGCGCCAGCCTTTCCACGGCTGGCTTTTTTTGGACAACTTATTGACCAATCTGGTCGAAATATGTTACTCTATAATCGACCACAGTGGTCTAGAAAGGAGGCGTTCCCTATCAACGACGCGTTTCAGAAGCTAGATCCAGAAAAACAGCGGCGCATTTGGGATGCGGTTATCAAAGAGTTTGCCCAAAATGGCTACGCCAAGGCTTCGACCAACCGCATGGTCCAAGAAGCCGGAATCGGCAAAGGCATGCTCTTCTACTACTTCAACAGCAAAGAAGACCTTTTTCGTTCTGCGCTGGAATACAGCATAGATTTCATCTCCCGGGCCTATGTCGAAAAACTGGATTTCTCCAGCCCCGACTTCATCACACGCATGAAACAAGCTGTCGAAACCAAGATGCGGGCTTATCTCGAGAATCCCATGCCCTTTGTGCTCGTGGCCAATCTGCATATCCACCAAGACGCTGCGGAATTGGTTCCCGATTTGAAAAAGCGGTTGGATGACATGGCTGCAGAGCGAATGGCCGACTTCTTTGCCAATGTGGATACCACACTCTTTCGGGACGATGTTCCACCAGAGCACGTTCTTAACCTGATCCGCTGGTCCATCGATGGCTGGAGTAATGAGATTATCGCCTCGCTGCAGCAGGTCAATCTGACGGACTATGACTGGGATTCTTCTGTAAAGGAGTTCTATGAGTTTTTGGCGGTGCTGCGCAAAGTTCTATATAAGGAGGTTGACCATGGCGATTCTGAAGGTCAATAACGTAACCAAGCGGTTTGGGCATTTCACTGCCCTGGATGGTATCAACTTGGAAGTAAATCAGGGAGAAGTCTACGGGTTCATCGGGCCCAACGGTGCCGGCAAAACCACTACCATCCGCATTCTCCTGGGTATCCTGCAGGCCACCAGCGGTTCGGCCCAAATCTTCGGAATGGATGCTTGGCGGGATGCGGTGGAAATCCACAAGCGGATCGCCTACGTCCCTGGTGAAGTCAGCTTGTGGCCCAACCTGACCGGCGGTGAAGTAATTGATTTCTTCGTAAAGCTCCGGGGAGCCAATCACAGAAGCCGGCGAGAAGAACTGATCAAGCGCTTCGACCTTGACCCCACCAAGAAATGCAGCACATATTCTAAAGGAAACCGGCAGAAAGTCGCTCTGATTGCGGCATTTGCTTCGGACGCGGATCTCTATATCCTCGACGAACCAACCTCAGGCCTTGATCCTTTAATGGAGCTTGTCTTCCAGGAATGCGTGCAAGAAGTAAAATCGCAGGGTAAGAGCGTCTTCCTCTCGAGCCACATTCTCTCCGAGGTGGAAAAACTCTGCGATCGGGTCAGCATCATCCGCCAAGGGAAGATTATTGAATCCGGCACATTACGAGAACTCCGCCACCTCACCAGAACCCGAGTCCGGGTAGAAACTGCCCAGCCCATTCCCAACCTGCGAGAAGTCCCTGGGGTTCACGATGTGGAAGAATTCTCTGGCGGTGCAGCCTTTCAGGTAGATGGAGAGCAGATGGGCGAAGTGATGAAGCATATCAGTCAGTTTGGAATCCTGGCTCTAGAAAGCTCACCTCCCACCCTCGAGGAGCTCTTTATGCACCACTATAAGGGGGATCTATAATGAGGCAGCTGTTTACTAATACCACGACCTTAGCCGGACTGGTTTGGCGGCGGGACCGCATCCAGATCCCCATTTGGGTGCTGTCGCTGGTTCTCTTCACCGTAACGATCGCAGCTGCGTTCCCTGCTCTGTATCCACCGGGCCCAGAGCGGCAGATAATCGCCCAGACATTTACCAATCCGGCCCTGATCTCTATGCTCGGGCCCGCTTACGGAATCGATAACTACCACCTTGGAGCCATCATGGCGCATCAGATGCTCTTGTTTACTATGGTTGCAGTAGCCATTATGAACATCCTACTCACTATCCGTCACACCCGTCGCGATGAGGAGCTTGGGCGCATCGAGGTAGTCCAATCGCTGCCTGTGGGCAGGCTGTCTAATGCTGCTTCGGCCATGTTGGTTCTCAGTGTTACTAATGTGGCTATCGGGCTCGCCTGCAGCATAGGGCTTGGTTTCTTAGGCTTGGAAGGAATGAACTGGGTTGGTTCCGTGTTCTACGGTGCAGCACTTACAGTGACAGGGCTTTTCTTTGCCGCCTCTACCCTGCTCTTTGCTCAACTCACCGAGACTTCTCGCGGAGCCATGGCTTACTCGTTCGGTTTTCTAGGCTTGTCTTACCTCCTAAGAGCTGTAGGAGATATCAGTAGTGAAGCACTGTCGCTGATCTCACCGTTAGGACTGGTTCTGCGAGCTCAGGTCTATGTCAATAACTACTTCTGGCCCTTAGGACTTGCACTCCTCGGTGCAGTGCTGCTCACAGTGCTCGCGTTCCGGCTCAACATGGCCCGGGATCTAGAAGCAGGGTTCGTGCCTGCAAAGCCAGGCCCCAGCCAGGCCTCCCGGTTCTTAGAAAGGCCCCTAGGCTTGGTGATCCGCTTAGAACGTACTACGATTATTGGCTGGACGATCGGGTTGTTCATCTTAGGCGCTTCGTATGGCTCGGTCTTCGGCGATGTGGATGAGTTTGTGAAGACCAGTGAGCTGTACCAACAGTTTCTGCCTAATATTGCCGGGGCCACCGTCATCGGGCAATTCGTGGCCATGCTTTTCTCGCTTATGGCCATGATGGCAGCGGTGCCAGCACTCCTTATTATGCTGAAACTGAGTGCTGAAGAAAAAGTTAATCGCACTGAACAGCTCTTAGCCAGTCCTGTACCACGCATCGAACTCATGGGAAGCTTTCTTGGAACAGCTCTTGTAACTGCGGTAATCATGCAGGTTGTCAGTGTAGTAGGTCTTTGGGCAGGCGCTTCGGCCGTTGTAGAAGATCCCTTCTCTCTGGGTAGTGCACTGAAGGGAGCTCTGGTCTACGTACCGGTAATCTGGGTTTTGGTTGGCTTGGCCGCCCTCCTGATTGGGTTCGCACCCAAGGTGGTTAACTTAACCTGGCTCTATTTGGGATATACCTTTTTTGCAGTCTATTTCGGCAACCTTCTTAAAGTGCCCGAATGGATGCGAAAGCTCTCTCCTTGGGGCCATATTCCCAATGTGCCGCTGGAACCGGTGAGCCCGGCCACAGTGTTCACCACCCTAGCCCTGTCGCTTGCGCTAATGGGCTTAGGCTTATATGGATATAAGAAGCGTGATATCTCTGGCTAGACAGACCTAAGACCGGGTGAAAGCAGTCCTAAACTGTCTCCCCGGTCTTGGCGCGCTAATAGGCTATTGCGATAGAATTACGAGAAGCAAGAGTACTACGAGCAGGAACACGATTAAGATGAGGGCCAAAGCGTCTACATCCTGGATTGACAAGCCCGTGGGATAGCCGTATGCGATGGCGGGAGAAAAACCGTAGGCGTAACCCATCACAGGCTCTGTACTTGAAATGACGTGCTCCCCTGGATCCAGAGCAACGGCAGCCCACTGATACCTTCCACCTGGGAAAGGCGAAAATCCTGTCACATCTGCTCCATCCAGCTGGACTGCCGCATTCACGGGTGCCACGATGTTCACCAGATTGATGTTATACTGGGGCGGGCTGTAGAAACGATGAAAGCGGGAAAAAAGCCTTGGGGTCAAAATCTGTACCCAGGTTTCATCTTCACTGGCTAGAACCCGCACCAAGTTAGCTGCACCGTTCAAGAGCGGTGGGACGAAGTATTCCCTGTCCCACAGTTCAACCGGGATAAGCTGCTCTACGAGGTAATCACAAAACGCCACTCCTGGAGGAACGTCGGAGAAGCGGCTTCCCCCAAAGACCGCAATTGGGCGGTTGCTCCTCACTCTTGTTCCTGTTACATCGCGCAGGAAACCACAGCGGTACTGCCACACCTCGCCTTGGTCTAGGACTAGATTGATGGGAACGCCCGGTTGGCTGCCTGCGAGGCTTTCGCACGATGGCGTGACAGTCACCCGTGTGTTATCTTCGACTGCAGCAATCGTGAGCTGCGATGGTTCTTCATTGCCGGGGAATCCCCTTGCACTGACGCTTTCTTGGTAACCAAGCACAGTGAAATACTCACTGCCAAGCATGTCTACCGGCAGCCCTAGATAGGCCTCGGTGCTGCTTAGCGTCCCCACCGTTCCACCGCGTAGTATCACCGTCACTGGCCGCTCTGAAGTAACGCGTATCCCCTTCTGCTCAATCACCTCATTGCTCTGTACGGCTGCTAAGTCCTCTGGAAGAGATACGATACCCGGCGCACCTGGGCCAGCTGTGCCGGTGACGCTGAAGCCCTGACCCGGGATGGCTACCTCAAAGGTAGTTTCTCGAGCGGCGAGGATATAAAGTTCTGCACTCGGAGCTAAGTTGCCAGGGTAGGCAAGCCAAAACAGGGTTCCACGGTTTGATGGCATGACCTTCACTCCTTTCTTTTTGGAACTCTCTTACTTGCCCGTTTTCAGCTCGGTGAGTGTTTTTTCCAGAGTACTGATATGCCTCTCCCACAGAGCCTTTTGGTCAGGATCAGCCCGCTCCAGTTCCTGTCGTGCCGTACGAAGCAGTTCCACAAGTTCTTTCACGCTTGGTTTTGTTGGCCTTTCCATGAAGACCCTCCTTTCAGACTTGCCAGTTGTCCTAGAACAGCGTACGTGCCACCATCTTGGCTGTGCTAGTATCAGGTGGGCATTCTATGGCACAAAAAAACCAGCCCCTTTATGGGAGCTGGCTGCACACGTTTTACAAAAAACGTTCTTACCAATATGAGATCATAAAGCGCGCCGTGCCAAAATCGAAACCGATCTGTAGTTCGCAACCTTCAGGCCACGTCCAAGGTGTATCAAAGGTGACGTAGGTAAAATCACCAGACATGGACGGAGCACCACTGCGGTCAAACATGAATGTATCCAAACACTGAATCCACATCGTATCCCGAGGGACTAATAACTCCAACCAGGACGGTTCCAGAACGATCTGCATTCCGTCAGTCTCAAGTATCCATTCCAGCCACATGCCAATGATTTCGCCCTTTTCGTTCGTCTCCAGCTCGACAAGCGGTTTCACCGCATAATCTCTGGGAGGGCTGCCATCGGGATTGCCTACCAAAAAGCGAGCTAGTTCAGCTCCAGAGTCATGATTAAGGAGAGTATACCACCCTGACTCCAAACCATCGTAAGTACGGTAGACCCATTTGATAGAGCTTTGCGGACCCTTATTACCCCACTCATCTTGCATAATGCCAGACGGCGTCCTGAAGGTGAATCTGGTGGTTCCATCCGGAGTGTAGACACAGAGTCGTGAATGCTCGTGCCACAGATCTGCTGCTGCAGTCAACGTTCCGCTGAGAACTGCTTCTCTAGGTCCCACATAGCAATGCCATATGGAGGCGTAATAGTAGTCCTCATTGTTGCGGTAATTCAGATAGTCGTTAATAATTAGCGGCATGTATTCGTTATAGTAGTCCGTTGTCACCATCTCATCCACCACATAGCTGGGAAAAGCATCCCAGTTATCCTCCAGGCTCTTACTTGCCCTAGCTTGCCAAGAGCCCAAAGCAACTGTTCCGAAGTCTAGAGCCCCCTGCAGTTCCATGAGCGGAAAGTGTGACACTATTGTATGCCTTGCATCCATGGTAATCACAGCTTGGATATGCTCAGACCGGTCAGAAAGTGTTGGATTAGCCACAAGAAGCACATAATCATCCGCGGCATGGCTGAGCTGACTACGGTCAAAGGAGAACTCGCCATCAGCAGAAACGTCAACCACAGTACGCAACCTTTCTACGCTACCCCTAGAGATACTATCGTCACCATAGCGAATCGGCAGAACCCATATCTCGTAGTTAGTCCAAACCGAATCTACGGGAGTCTGGCCCTGTTCCCATACGAGCCTTCCTAAGACAATAGGCTCGAATGCATCAGCAAATACCGGACCTGCTAAGGGCCCACCTAACCCGCTCGAGTTGATGGCCTGCACCCAGTAGAAGTATGTTCCTGAAGTGTCCACGTCCTGGTCCACGAAGCCGTTTCCGTTGATCATGTGATCCGTAAGGAGCCGTTTGGAACCACTTTCTTGCTCACTTCTGTATATGGCATATCCCTCAGCGCCCTCAACATGATCCCAGACAAGCTCGACACTATTGGGATTCCGCTTCAACAACAAACCTTCGGGTTTCCCGGGCGGTACCTCCAGCGAAATGATTATGACCAATCCACCCTGG
>ERZ773359.2965-NODE-2965-length-20347-cov-13.843091_pt1 | contig 20347 bp, 18 predicted proteins | sample MGYA00374955_ERZ773359 | MGnify/ENA primary metagenome ERZ773359 (study PRJEB29098, sample SAMN04486028) | biogas fermenter metagenome | study: EMG produced TPA metagenomics assembly of the Biogas fermentation microbial communities from Germany - Plant 4 DNA1...
GCTCGTCGGGCTCATAACCCGAAGGTCAGAGGTTCAAATCCTCTCTCCGCAACCACATTAAGGGCAGTCATACCAATATGGTACGGCTGCTTTTATTTTTCATCAGGATTGGTGTGCAAGTCAGCAGGATGGTATGTTATGGTGTGTACTTATTGAAATGTTTAAACAGGCCATTAAATATTAATTTGACTATTAAAATGTTTATCGATATACTGTTATCGATATTAATTAAATGAGGTAGACGAATGGAAAAATCACAAAGAGAATACATATCTATTTCTAAACAGGCATTAAAAAGGTTACCATATTATCTTAATTATTTGAAAAAACTTCGCGACAGTGGAGCTAATAAAGTTTCATCTACTATGATTGCGAAAGAAATGCATCTTAGCGATGTTCAGGTCAGAAAAGATTTGGCCGCAGTTAGTAAAACCGGTGGCAGGCCAAGAACGGGTTTTGATATTGAAGAACTAATAATGTGTATTGAAAACTACTTAGGGTATAATAATATTAATGATGCGGTTTTAGTTGGTGCAGGCCATCTTGGAAGGGCCCTTTTATCATATTCCGGGTTTGAAAGTTATGGCCTCAGGATTGTAGCTGCATTTGATAATAATAAAGATGTAGTGAATACAAACATTTGTGGTAAACTTGTTTTTCCAATGGAAAAGTTAAATGATATTTGCCGTCGTTTAAAAGTACATATTGGAATCATTACCGTTCCGGCAGATGCAGCTCAGAATGTATGTGATCAATTGATTGATAGCGGAATAATTGCAATTTGGAATTTTGCACCGGTGCATTTATCAGTTAATGAAGAAATTATTGTTCACAATGAGAATATAGCTGCTTCTTTAGCATTGTTATCAAATCAGCTTGCTGTAAAACTAAACCGTATACAGAAATAATTTTTGTATTAAGGGGGATCCAGGGTGAATATACAACATTTAAAATATGCTGTTGAAGTTTACAAAACAGGATCCATATCTCAAGCAGCAGAAAACCTGTATATGGGACAACCTAATCTAAGCAAGACAATAAAGGAATTAGAAACCACTCTCGGAATATCAATATTTAAGCGAACATCAAAGGGTGTTATCCCTACTGAAAAGGGTGAAGAATTTTTTGTTTTTGCAAAAAAAATTCTTTCCCAATATGATGAAATGATATCACATTATAAGCAGGAAAATAAAAAACAAAGCTTTAGTATATCTGTTCCAAGGGGAAGTTATATAACTAATGCTTTTACCAGGTTCATAAAATCATTGGATTATAATAAAGAAATTGACATTAACTTTAATGAAACCAGCTCAATGAAGGCTGTTCGTAACATAGTTGAAAATGGTTACCGTTTGGGTATAATACGCTATAATATTGTTCATGAAAGACATTTTATCGACTATTTGGAGGAAAATGACTTAGCGTATGTGAAAATTTTTGAATTTGAACACTTGGTTCTAATGTCTGAATTACATCCCCTCGCTAATAACAATGAAGTGCTGTATTCAAATCTGGATCAATATATTGAGATAATTCACGGGGACAGGTCTATTCCATACTTATCAAAAAAGGAAAAAGAAGATAACAGACAGAATGAAAAAAAAGTAATTCGACTTTTTGAAAGAGGAAGTCAGTTTGATATTCTAACACATATTCCTACAACGTATATGTGGGCGTCTCCTGTACCATTGGAAACTATTGAGCTTTATAAACTTGTCCAGCGAAAATGCAATGTGAAAGATAATATTTATAAAGACGTATTAATTTATCCCAAAGGATACAAGCTGAAGAAAATCGATAATGCGTTTATAGAGAAGCTCTATGAAGTCAAGAATGAAATTTCACAAGTAGAATATTATTAATTATTTATACTAAGTTATTCATAAATCGATAAAGGTATATCGATATTCATATATCGATATACCTTTTTTGCATTTTACTATTCATCGAAAGATTGTTAAAATATTATCAATAAAAAATAATTTGAAATATTGTCAAAGAAACTGATTTTACTGAATTAAAAATTATAAATTGGAGTGGTGCATATGGCAAGATTCACTTTACCAAGAGATATATATTTTGGAAAAGGATCTCTTGAAGTTTTAAAAACATTAAAGGGCAAAAAGGCCATAATCGTAGTAGGCGGCGGTTCAATGAAACGTTTTGGCTTTTTGGACAAAACAGTTTCATATTTAAAAGAAGCAGGTATGGAAGTTCGGCTCTTTGAAGGTGTGGAACCTGACCCATCAGTAGAAACAGTAATGCGTGGGGCAGAAGCAATGCGTGAGTTCGAACCCGACTGGATTGTATCAATAGGAGGAGGTTCACCAATAGACGCTGCAAAAGCAATGTGGGCTTTTTACGAGTATCCCGATACCACCTTTGAACAATTGATTACACCTTTTAATTTCCCTGAGCTTAGACAAAAAGCAAAATTTGTTGCTATTCCTTCAACATCTGGTACAGCTACCGAAGTTACGGCTTTCTCAGTTATAACTGACTATAAAAAGGGAGTAAAATATCCCCTGGCAGACTATAATATTACTCCCGACATAGCTGTGGTAGATCCTGAGTTGGCAGAAACAATGCCTAAGACATTAACAGCTCATACAGGTATGGACGCATTAACTCATGCTATTGAAGCTTATGTATCAACTTTAAATTCACCATTTACCGATCCTTTGGCACTGAAGGCCATATCCATGGTTTTTGATTACCTTGTTGATTCCTATAACGGAGATATGAACGCAAGAGAACAAATGCACTACGCACAGTGTCTTGCTGGAATGGCCTTTACAAATGCGCTTTTGGGAATTGTACACTCTATGGCTCATAAAACCGGAGCCGCATTCTCCACAGGTCACATACCACACGGCTGTGCAAACGCCATTTACCTTCCTTATGTCATTAAATTTAATGCTAAAAATGCCAAATCACGTTATGCAGACATAGCACGTTTCGTAGGCATTGAGGGCAAAAATGACGATGAACTTGTAGACAAACTGTGTGATAAGATTAATGAATATAATAAAAAATTGAATATCCCCGCCTCTTTAAAAGAGTTTGGAATTAATGAAGAAGAGTTCAAAAAAAAGGTTTCGAAAATTGCAGAGCTTGCAGTTGAAGATGCCTGCACAGGCTCAAATCCAAGAGCTATCACACCAGCCGAAATGGAAAAACTTTTTACATGCGCATATTACGGTACAGTAGTTGATTTTTAATCTAATTAAAAAACTAACTATCAAGGGAATTAGTAATATCACAGACAAAATAGTTGTCAGAGCTGCTGGTCTTTATTAGATAGCAGCTCTGATTGTTGAAAGGATGACGGAATGAACAAAATTATTAAAAAGAAAAATTTAAATTCACAAGTAACACTAATGGAAATAGATGCTCCCGAAATTGCCAGAAAGGCTGAACCCGGACAATTCATTATCCTGAGAGTGAACGAGGATGGAGAGAGAATCCCATTAACAGTTGCGGATTATGACAGAGAAAAGGGTACAGTGACTATTATATTTCAAATAGTTGGGGCAACAACAATGGCTTTGAATCAGTTAAATGAAGGAGATTATATTCAGGATTTTGCAGGCCCCCTTGGTACCCCTACTAATACAGAAAACCTAAAGAAAGTTGCCGTTGTTGGTGGCGGCGTAGGCTGTGCAATTGCGTATCCTGTAGCCAAAAAACTTCATCTTAAAAACTGTACAGTTCACTCTATTATAGGCTTTAGAAATAAAGAACTGGTAATCCTTGAAGATGAATTTAAAGCAGTAAGCGATAGAATTTCTGTCATGACTGATGATGGAAGCTATGGAGAAAAAGGCTTAGTTACCGATGCGTTAAAAAAACTTATTGAAAGTGGCGAACAATACGATGAGGTATTTGCTATAGGGCCTCTGGTTATGATGAAATATGTGTCAAAATTAACCAGGGAATACGGAATTAAAACCACGGTAAGCATGAATCCTATAATGATTGATGGTACTGGAATGTGCGGTGGATGCCGTTTAACAGTAGGAGGGAAAACAAAATTTGCCTGTGTTGACGGTCCGGATTTTGATGGCCACGAAGTAGATTTTGATGAAGCTATAGAACGTTCAACAATGTACAGAGAATTTGAACAACAGGCAAGAGAAGATCATTGCAGACTATTTAACGGGGGGGTGCAGAAATAAGATGGCAAACATGTCTTTAAAAAAGAATGAAATGCCTTCACAGGATCCGAAAATAAGAAAGGATAATTTCCTGGAAGTTGCTTTGGGTTACAGTGAAGAGCAGGCTGTTGACGAAGCAAAACGTTGCTTAAATTGTAAAACCAAGCCATGCATAGAAGGCTGTCCGGTTAGAATATATATACCTGAGTTTATTCAAAAAGTTGCAGAAAGAGATTTTGAAGGTGCTTACCAGATTATATCCGTATCAAGCTCTTTACCTGCAGTTTGTGGAAGAGTATGTCCGCAGGAAACACAATGTGAACAAAAGTGTATCAGGGGCAAAAAAGGTGAGCCTGTTGCTATTGGCAGACTGGAAAGATTTGTGGCAGATTGGCATAACCAGCACGGTAAAACAGAAGTTGTGAAGCCAAAGCAAAACGGTCATAAAGTGGCTATCATTGGTTCTGGTCCTGCAGGGTTAACATGTGCAGGTGATCTGGCAAAAAAGGGATACGACGTTACTGTTTTTGAAGCCCTTCACGAACCGGGCGGTGTTTTAGTTTACGGTATACCTGAGTTCCGTTTACCAAATGCAATTGTACAGAAAGAAATAGACTCATTGAAAGCCCTTGGTGTGAAAATTGAAACTAACATGGTTATTGGAAAGGTTTTATCCATTGATGAACTTATGGACATGGGATTTGAGGCTATATTTATAGGAACTGGGGCAGGACTGCCAAGGTTCATGGGAATACCCGGAGAAAACCTGAAGGGTGTATATTCAGCCAACGAATTTTTAACAAGAGTTAACTTAATGAAAGCCTATCAGAAAGATAGCACAACGCCAATTTACCGTGCTAAGAAAGTTGCCGTTGTAGGTGGCGGTAATGTTGCCATGGACGCCGCAAGATGCGCTTTAAGGCTTGGTGCTGATAAGGTTTATATTGTATATCGCCGTTCTGAAGCTGAACTGCCTGCAAGGGTAGAAGAAGTGGAACATGCAAAGGAAGAAGGAGTTATTTTTAAGCTTCTTACAAATCCTGTTGAAATATTACCTGATGAAAATAATTTTGTAGCCGGTATAAAATGTGTGGAAATGGAACTGGGAGAGCCGGATTCTTCGGGCAGAAGAAGACCTGTTGCAAAAGAAAACTCGGAATTTATTATAGATGTTGATTGTGTCATTATGGCTATAGGAACATCACCGAACCCGTTAATAAAAGCCACAACAAAAGGTCTGGAAACAGAAAAATGGGGTGGAATAATAGCAGATGAGACCGGTAAAACAAGCCGTCCTGGTGTTTATGCAGGTGGAGACGCAGTAACCGGAGCAGCAACTGTTATTCTTGCTATGGGTGCAGGAAAAAATGCTGCAGCAGCTATAGATGAAGAAATAAAGAAAAAGTACAGTAAAAATCAGCTAATTAAATAAGTTAACAAGACACTTTTTATATAAATGATGCAGGTCATTTATAACCTCCATCAATTAACAGGGTGCAACCAGTTTGCACCCTGTTGTCTCTTTATATTCTTAATTCATATTAAGTTATTTATATTATTTGCAAAAGAAGTACATAATCAAAATGTAAGCCACTGTTGTTATATCAATATTGTAATGATACAATTTATTAAGAATCTTAAAGAAACGCAGATCTACTTATAATAGATAAAATTGGCACTCAAGTTAATATATTTTTAATATTATACAAGGAGGGAGTAGTATGTCGCTGAAAGCAGCTTTTATTGTTCCGCATCCGCCCATAATTCTACCCGAAATAGGTCATGGAGAAGAAAAAAAAATACGTAAAACAACTGATGCCTACTTGGAAATAGCAGAAAGGATTTCTAAAATCAGGCCAGAAACAATAATCGTAACTACACCTCATTCAATTCTTTACGCTGACTATTTTCATATATCACCTGATCTGAAAGCAAAAGGGGATATGCGCCGTTTTGGGGTGCGAAATCTCACAATAGAAGTTGAATATGATAACGATTTTGTCCGGGTATTATCTGATGAAGCCCAAAAGGATAATATCCCAGCAGGAACTTTAGGAGAACGGGATCCTGGCTTGGACCACGGTACCTTTATTCCATTGTATTTTATTAATAAATTTTATAAGGATTATAAACTGGTACGGATTGGTTTATCGGGTCTAAGTCATTTAGAGCATTACCGTTTCGGAAAAACCATAGAAAGAACAGTTGAAAAACTTGGACGAAATACCGTATTTATAGCCAGTGGGGATTTATCCCACAAACTCTTGCATGATGGCCCATATGGGTTTACTGAAGAAGGTCCTGAATTTGATAAACAAGTGACAGAAGCAATGAAAAAGGGCGATTTTCTTTCTTTCATAAATTTTGATCCTGCATTTTGCGAAGCCGCTGCCGAATGTGGATTAAGATCTTTCTTAATCATGGCCGGAGCGCTGGATGGCAAAGCTGTAAACTCCGAACTTTTATCATACGAAGGTTCATTTGGAGTAGGTTACGCGGTAGCAGCCTTCGAAGTAATTGGTAAGAATGAGAGCCGCCATTTTGATATAGTTTATGAAAAAGAACAGCATGAAAAATTAGAAGAGATAAAATCAGCCGAAGATGCTTATGTAAAGCTTGCAAGACTTTCCCTTGAGACCTATGTCAGGACGGGAAAATACGCTAAGTTACCAAATGACCTTCCCGATGAAATGCTCACAAGAAAAGCCGGAGTATTTGTATCACTAAAAAAACATGGCCAGTTACGAGGTTGCATCGGAACAATAAGTGCTGTTACCGGAAGTATAGCTGATGAAATATTACGAAATGCTGTAAGTGCCGGCACAGATGACCCAAGATTTTCGCCCGTCACAGAAAAAGAGCTTGACGAGCTTGTTTACAGTGTTGATGTTTTGGCAGAACCCGAGCCTATTTCATCAATAGACGAATTGGATGTAAAAAAATACGGTGTTATTGTTTCAAGCGGTTATCGCAGGGGTTTACTGCTTCCAAACCTTGAAGGAGTCGATACTCCCGAACAGCAGGTGGCTATTGCTTTGCAAAAAGCCGGTATAAGTAAAAAAGAACCGTATTCAATGCAGCGTTTCGAGGTGGTGAGACATAATTGAAAATAGTTTGTGAAGTATGCCCCCATCATTGTTCCATTGGTGACGGGCAGTTAGGGTTTTGCAGGGCACGCACAAACAGGGATGGAAAAATAATATGTGAGAACTATGGGAAACTAACTTCAATGGCTCTTGATCCTATAGAGAAAAAGCCTTTAAACCGCTTTCTTCCGGGAAGTTATATCCTGTCTGTCGGAAGTTATGGCTGTAATTTTAGGTGTCCATTTTGCCAGAACAGTGGGATTTCAATGACCAGCGGCGAGATAATTAATACTGAAAAAGTTATGCCTGAAACACTGGTTAATATGGCATTGAGTTTAACAAACAAGGGAAATATTGGTATTGCATATACCTATAACGAACCCATGATAAGCTATGAGTATGTAATGGATAGTGCCAGGCTTGCAAAGGAAAAGGGACTGAAAAATGTAGTTGTAACAAATGGCTATATTTGCGAAAGGCCTTTGCTTGAACTGCTTCCCTTTATAGATGCAATGAATATTGATCTTAAAGCTTTTTCTGATAACTTCTATAAAAAAGTCAGGGGAGATCTGGAAACAGTTAAAAGAACAATCTCTCTTGCTGCAAAACAATGTCATGTAGAGATAACAACATTAATTATTCCCGATGAAAACGATGGAGAGAATGAAATGAAGGAGCTTTCATCATGGATTGCCTCAGTAAATCCCGACATACCTCTGCATGTAACCCGGTTTTTTCCAAGATGGCTTATGAGGAGCAAAAAGCCAACTCCTGTTGAAAAAATATACAGATTGGCTGAAATAGCAAGAGAAAACCTTCGTTATGTTTACGAGGGAAATATATAAATTGAATTACAGGAAACGGAGTAATACAATGACAGTTGTAGCAGCGGCTATTATTAGACATAAAGATAAAATTTTAATATGCAAAAGAGGATCGGGTGGTAATTGTGAACACCTGTGGGAATTTCCCGGAGGAAAACAGGAGGCAAATGAATCTTTAACAGAATGCATTGAAAGAGAGTGCAGGGAAGAGCTTGGAATAACAATCAGAATTAACGGCATATTTGATAAAACCATTTATAAATACCCGGATCGGGAAATTGCCTTTACTTTTTTTAATGCAGAGATAACAGAAGGAGAGCCAAAACCCACCATTCACGAGGAAATAAGGTGGGTTACTGCCAAAGAGCTTTCAGGGTTCGAATTTTGCCCTGCAGATGTGGAGATAGTAAAAAAGTTATCAGAAGATAAATAAATCTGAATATAAAAATGGATTTACAGTATGTTTACTATTTGATATAAAATAAGCCCGATTATATATAAAACAAGAAAGGAAAGAAGGCAAATGGTATTTAAATTTAGCATCAGAACGGGTTCAGAAGGTTTTTATAATGTAACCCCGCAGGTTAATGAAGCCATAATGAAAAGCGGTGTCGGCGAAGGGATATGTGTAGTTTTCTGTCCACATACTACTGCAGGCATGACAATTAATGAAAACGCAGATCCAGATGTTTCATCCGATATGCTTTATGCATTAAATAAGACAATACCGCACCGTCCTGAATTTCGTCATTTTGAAGGCAACACCACCGCACACGTGAAAGCAAGCCTTATGGGAAGCAGTGTAACGGTGATTATTGAAAGCAAAAAACCTTTACTTGGCACATGGCAGGGTATATATTTCTGTGAATTTGACGGGCCAAGGAACAGAAATTTCTTTGTGAAGGTTCTTAAAGGCTGACAATTTTAAAAACAATTTACCTGAAAGGATAGTGAAACAACTGCTTTATTCTAATATTTACGAGGGCAAATTTATAAAAAGGCTAAACCGATTTATCGCAGAGGTCATGGTTGATGGCAAAAAAACCATATGTCATGTAAAAAATACAGGCAGGCTGAAAGAATTACTTACCGAAGAAGCTATAGTATATCTGGAAAAAAGCAATAATCCAATGCGAAAAACAGGCTACTCGCTTATATCGGTACAAAAAGACAATCGTATAGTAAATATTGATTCGCAGGCCCCCAACAAGGTTTTATACGAAGCATTAACAAACAGAGAAATTAACTTGCCGGGTTTTGACAATATTACTTGTATAAAACAGGAAAGTACATATGGTTCGTCAAGGTTCGATTTTTATCTTGAAAGCAAAAATCGTAAAGCTTATATTGAGGTAAAGGGAGTAACCCTTGAAGACAAAGGTGTTGCAAAATTTCCCGACGCACCAACTATAAGAGGAGTTAAACATATTTATGAGCTTGTAGATGCAAAAAAAAATGGTTTTGATGCATATGTTGTTTTTATAATTCAAATGAATAATATTAATAGCTTTACACCAAACGACGAAACCCATAAAGAATTAGGAGAAGCTCTTCGATTTGCAAAACATAGCGGCGTAAAGATTATGGCGTACGAATGTGATGTAAGCCCGGATTGCATTAAATTTAACGGTAAACAATGCGGAATTTTATTGTAAAATACAAAGTTTAAGTTGACGTTAATTAACAAATACAATTGCTTTTTCTTGAATGGCTGTTTATTGCATGATAATATTATTGTGAAGTAATATGTTTCAGGTTTTGCAGCCTGAGTAAGTTTTCTAACAAAATAAATGTAAAAGGAGTGGAATATATGGTATTAAACGATTCAGGGTTAAAGAACAGAGAGCCTTGGGTTGGAGTAGGGTTTGAGTTACCGGAATTTGATCGTGAAAAAGTCAGGGAGAATACACTTAACAACCCTACCTGGTTACACTTTGGAGCAGGGAATATATTCAGAGGATTTCCTGCCGCCCTTCAGCAAAAACTTCTGAATGAAGGGAAAACCGACAAAGGGATAATTGTATGTGAAGGTTACGATTATGAGATAATTGAAAAGGCTTACAAACCTTACGATAACCTCAGTGTACTTGTTGTATTAAAACCTGACGGAAATATGAAAAAAAAGATAGTAGGCTCTGTTGTGGAAGCGCTTACAACAGAACAAAGTCACTGGCAAACCCTTAAAAATATCTTTGCAAATCCGTCGCTGCAAATGGTAAGCTTCACCATAACCGAAAAGGGATACAGCTTAAAAAATGCTAATGGCGAATATTATGGCGATGTAGTCAGCGATTTTGAATCCGGAACAGAATTTCCCAGGAGCTTTATTGGAAAACTTGCAGCTTTGTGTTATGAAAGATACAAAAGCGGAAAGTATCCGGTAGCTTTGGTCAGTATGGATAACTGTTCCCATAATGGTACGAAGCTTTACGAGGCAGTCAGTGCCTTTGCCAAGGAATGGGACAAGAATGGACTGGTTGAAGAAGGATTCGTAGACTATATTGATAACCCTGAAAAGGTTTCTTTCCCATGGAGCATGATAGATAAAATTACTCCAAGGCCTGATTTAGGCGTTAAGGAAATGCTTGAAAAAAGCGGGCTTGAGAATACTGACATCATTGTGACAACAAAAAATACCTATACTGCTCCTTTTGTAAATGCCGAAGAGCCGGAATATCTTGTTATTGAAAACCTGTTTCCAAACGGCAGGCCTCCCCTTGAAGAAGCAGGAGTTATTTTTACCGACAGGGAAACAGTTGACAAGGTTGAAAAAATGAAGGTATGTACCTGCTTAAACCCCCTTCATACCGCTCTCGCAATATACGGGTGCCTTTTGGGTCATAACGCAATTTACGAGGAAATGAAAGATGAGCAGCTCAAAGAATTGGTAGAAAAAATAGGTTATGAAGAAGGATTGCCTGTTGTTATAAATCCCGGAATAATAAATCCGGAAGACTTTATTAAGGAAGTTGTTGAAGTAAGACTTCCAAATCCGTTTGTTCCTGATACACCGCAAAGAATAGCCACCGACACATCCCAAAAACTGGCGATCAGGTTTGGAGAAACTATTAAAGCATACCAAAAGCGTGAAGACTTAAATGCAACAGACTTAAAATATATACCCCTTGTTTTCGCCGGATGGTTAAGGTATCTCCTGGCTGTAGATGATGAAGGAAAGCCCTTCAGCTTAAGTCCCGATCCTCTTATGGATCATCTTAAGAATATAACCGAAGGTATTAACCTTGGGGATAAGGGACCCTTTGATGAAAAATTAAAGCCCATCCTTTCGGATTCATCGATTTTTGGAGTTGACCTTTTTGAAGCCGGATTGGCAGATAAAGTTCTTGGCTACTTTGAAGAACTCATTCAGGGGCCTGGAGCAGTTAGAGCAACACTTAAGAAATATCTGTAAATTATAAGTTAACAAAAGGAATATAAAATTGTTTAAACAGAGTAAAAAGCTTTTAAAAGCGACCTGAAAATGAATATCATACGGCATGTGGAAGAACATTCACATGCCGTATTTTTTTGAGATATAAAGTGTCCATGCTTACTTAAAAAAACTGATAATCTTACTTCTAATGCACCATTATGTTTATTCATCCTAAACATAAAATAGAAAAGCCTAATGACATAGATTCCACTTTATAGTATCCTTATTAATAAGAAGCACTATGGGGAGGTTTTGTAATGGGGATTATGGAACCTGTATCCAAGAAAAAAGTTACCATAACCGACAACTTCTTCGGGTTTTACACCAGGCTTGCAAGAGAAACAATGATTCCTTATCAGTGGGAAGTACTTAATGACAGAGTTATTGATGCAGAACCAAGCCATGCTGTAAAAAATTTTAAAATAGCAGCTGGCCTTGAAAAAGGAGACTTCTATGGATTTGTATTTCAGGACAGCGATGTGGCAAAATGGCTGGAAGCGGTGGGCTACAGCTTAATGACCCATCCTGATCCCGAGCTTGAAAAAACAGCAGATGAAATTATCGATTTAATTGAAAAGGCCCAGTGCCCTGACGGGTATCTGGATACATACTATATAATAAATAAAAATGAGAAACGCTGGTCAAACCTATGTGAATGTCATGAATTATATTGTGCCGGACACTTGATAGAAGCGGCTGTAGCGTACTATGAAGCCACCGGAAAAGACAAGCTTCTTAAAATAGCCTGCCGTTTTGCTGACTTAATAGATTCTGTTTTTGGTCCGGAAGAAGGGAAGATCAAAGGTTATCCCGGTCATCAGGAAATAGAGCTTGCACTGGTAAAGCTTTATAAAGTAACCAAAAATCCTAAGTATTTAAAGCTTAGCACTTTCTTTATTAATGAAAGAGGTAAGGAACCAAATTATTTCATATACGAGTGGGAACATGTAAGGGGAAAAGTATCTCACTGGAGCAGACGGGAAGAGCCTGCCCCGAACCTTGAATATAACCAGGCTCATAAGCCTGCCCGGCAGCAGGAGAAGGCTGTTGGACATGCAGTGCGTGCTGTTTACATGTACAGTGCTATGGCTGATATTGCATATGAAACGGCTGACAATGAGCTTTTCGAGGCCTTAAAACGGTTATGGCGAAATATTACACAGAGGCAAATGTATATAACCGGAGGTATTGGTTCAACCCGCCATGGAGAAGCTTTCACTTTTGATTACGACCTTCCGAATGATACCATATACGCAGAAACCTGTGCGTCCATAGGACTTGTTTTCTTTGCGCACCGCATGCTGAAGATGCATCTTTCAGGCGAGTATGGGGATGTTATTGAAAAAGTGTTGTATAATTTGCTGCCTGGTTCCATGTCTCTAAACGGCAGAGAATTCTTCTATGTAAACCCGCTTGAAGTATGGCCAAAAGCCTGCGATAAGGATCCGGGCAAACATCATGTTAAGCCTGTGCGCCAAAAATGGTTCAGCTGTGCATGCTGCCCGCCCAATATTGCAAGGCTCCTTACATCACTGGGTGATTATATCTATTCGGTTAACCGGGATACATTATTTACTCATTTATATATAGGCGGAGAGGTTGAAACTGAAATTTGCAATAGTAAGGTTTTAATAAGGCAAAATTCGAAATATCCCTATCAGGGCGAAGTTAATTTAACAGTTTTGGTGGATGAACCTTTGAACTTCAACCTTGCACTGCGTATACCATCCTGGTGCTGGAATTATGAATTATATATCAATGGACAAAAGCAAAACTACGAAACAAAAGGCGGATATGCCATTTTGAATGAAAAATGGAATAACGGTGACAATGTTAAGATAATTATGGATATGCCTGTTGAAATAATGGCATCAAACCCAAAGGTAAGGGAGAATGCAGGCAAAGTCTGTATTATGCGCGGGCCTCTTGTATACTGTATTGAAGAAGTGGATAACGGCCCGAACCTTTCAGCCATTACTCTTTGCACGGACAAGGAGTTAAAAACCGAAAAAAGCAAAGATCTGCCCGATGGTACTGTAATAATAACAGGCGAAGGTGTTAGGAATGTTGAGGATGAGTGGGATGATACTCTTTACAGACCATATCGGAAAATTAAAACCCTGCCTGTTAGAATAAAGGCTATACCGTATTATCTTTGGGGAAACCGTGGCAGGGGCGAAATGCAGGTATGGATAAGGGGTAAGTAAATACTTGTTGTTTAGGTGGAACCGTTTGTTTAGGCTTAAATACCATAGGGTACTATAAAATAAATACAAAGGATGGAGGTATGTTATGATAGAGAAAAGTAAGGGTTTTTTCACATTACCGGGTGAGGCGGGTTATGAGGATTTAACTTTGGAATTAGCAGAAAAATGGGGAGCAGATGTTATAAGAGATAGCGATGGAACAGTTCTGTCACCTAAAATTTTAACATCGGGATATGATATCTACTCCACTTTATGTCTTGTACGGGCAGACAACAATTGGGCGAAAGCAAACCGGGATAAACTGCAGCAGAATTTTCTTATGTCTGATCCTGTAGTTGCAAAAGACAGCACTGTAACGATAGATCTGCTGAAAGGATACTTCAGGGAACAGTTCGAGATTAATTGTAACGATGATCCCAAAAAATGGTGGCAGGTATTTGATCGAACAACAGGGGAAGAGGTATCTAAGGATAATTGGGAATTCAATAGTGAAACTGGCACCGTTGAAATAAAAAATACAAAGAAGTGGCACAAATATACTGTTAACTTTTTGGCCTACAGGATATGGGAAGCCATATCAATGTACAATCATATAACAAACGACTGGGGTGACAGGGAACATCTTATGCCAATAGATCCGATTTACCCCGAAACCCAGGAATTCATTTTAAGCTTTTTGGAAAGATGGCTCAAGGAGCATCCGCACACAAATGTGGTCAGGTTTACATCAATGTTTTATAACTTCTGCTGGTTCTGGGGTGATGACCCTGAGAATCTCAGGTACCGTTATTCGGACTGGGCGTCTTACGACTTTTCGGTAAGCCCGTACGCAATGACAAAGTTCGAGGAAAAAACCGGTATTAAACTTACTTCAGAAGACTTTATCAACAAAGGTTTATTGAATAATACTCATAATGTTCCTTCACCCAAAATTAGGGCATGGATGGATTTCGTGAATGAATTTGTTGTTTCATTTGGAAGAGAATGTGTTGATCTGGTTCATAAATATGGAAAGAAAGCCTATGTATTCTATGATGACCATTGGATTGGCATTGAACCATACAGCCCAAGATTTAAAGATTTCAATTTCGATGGGATAATAAAATGTGTTTTTAACGCCTTTGAAGCAAGAAAGTGTGCAGGGGTAACCGGAGTGGAAACCCACGAGCTGCGCCTCCACCCATACCTTTTCCCAACAGGGTTAAAAGGTGAGCCAACATTCAAGGAGGGGGGCAATCCTACAAAAGATGCAAAAAACTTCTGGGTGAAAGTCCGACGTGCTCTGCTTCGTGCTCCTGTGCAAAGAATAGGCCTGGGAGGGTATTTGCATCTTGTCAGTGATTTTCCCGACTTTGTTGATTATATAGAAGAGCTTGCTAATGAATTCAGAACCCTTAAAAATCTTCACAATGATGATAAACCATACACCGTTCCGGGTAAGGTTGCGGTATTAACATGCTGGGGTAAGCTCAGGTCATGGATTTGCAGCGGGCACATGCATGAGCAGCCTCATCTTGATTTAAACCATGTAAACGAAGCATTGGCCGGATTACCTGTTGATGTGGAATATATCAGCTTTGATGATATAAGGGAAAAAGGAATTCCTGGAGATATAAAGGTTATTATCAACTGCGGCAGGCTTGACAGCGCATGGAGCGGCGGTGACAACTGGAAAGACCCTGACGTTGTTTCAAAAATTACAGAGTGGGTTGCAGCAGGGGGCGGGTTTATAGGAATCGCCGAGCCCTCGGCAACAATATTCAGCAGTCAGTACTTTCAGTTATCACATATACTTGGCGTTGACAGAGAAATAGGCCGTACTTTGTCGAAAAATAAATACAAATACAAGTTAAATGAGAAGCATTTCATTATGGATGATGTTAAGGATGATCCTGACTTTGGTACCGAAGTTGTTAACATATATGCTGTAGACGGTGAAACAATAGTGATGGCTGAAAAGAACGGCAGTGTGAGAATAGCAGCAAGGGAATTTTCTAACGGCAGGGGTGTTTATTTCTCGGGTTTCAGGTTTAATGCCCAGAACACAAGAATGCTGTTCAGAGCAATACTTTGGGCAGCTGGTAATGAACACCATATTCAGCATTTGACCACCGATAATTTCAATACCGAGTGTGCATATTTCCCGGGGAGTGGAAAGCTTGTTGTAATAAACAATGGCGAGAATACTGAAACAGTAATGATAAAAGATAACAAAGGAAAGAATATTGAAGTAAAATTAGATCCTTATGCCATAAAAATATTGGGAACATAATACAGTAGTCTCAATAGTTTATTTAGTTCAAAAAAAGCCGCAAATTTATTTGCGGCTTTAAGATTCTAACCACTCGCTTATGTAAGGAATATGAATGTCAGTAAACATCAGCAAAATCAAAATAACAATTAAAGCTACAGCAATTATAATAACCAGAGTAGACAATAACTTGGGAAACCATCTTCTTTTCCGCTTTACGTAGGTTATGCCGGAAATCCGCATTATAAACCTCCATTAACAGTTACACTGATAACTATTGTTACCTTGTATATTATTATATTTTTTCTTTCTGGAAATGTAAAGGCATGATTGTTCTTTTTTACATTTATAATCATGGATTTACTAAAAGTTTGCATGTATAGTATAAAAACTGAATAATTCTCATCCGTTTATGTTAATCTCTACCATTGGCCTGGATAGTCTTACCAAATAATTAAATTTTAATCCTGAAAATATACTTTCAATGTTATACAACCCACATATTAACATAAATTATTTTTAATCCGCAGTTGATTTTTTAAAAGGTTTATATTATTATATATATTGCACTCCAAAATAATGCGCCTATAGCTCAATTGGATAGAGCGTCTGGCTACGGACCAGAAGGTTGTGGGTTCGATTCCTGCTGGGCGCACCAAAGCATAACCCGCTAATATCATAAGTTAGCGGGTTTTTATTTCTCTGTTCAGTGAATGCATTAGCGTTGTTTACAATGCTGGTATCAGTTTTCTCTTAGCGCTCTTTATAAATAAAGAAAAAATATAAAAACCGTTACTTTTTATAAAAATAAGAGTATAAGTATATGTAAGGAATTCAGTGCCCTGGATTCACTATTTTTAGTAAGGGATTATATTGTTCTCTCCCGGGGATTGATAATATAAGTTTTACATGGATGTGGTGTAATGCAGGAAGACCAGACACAAATTAAAAGAATACGGGATGGCGACATCGAAGCCTTTGAGGAGCTGATTGATAAATATAAAAATAAATTATTCAGCTTCCTTGTAAAGATGACCTGCTCAAGACAGGACTCTGAGGAAATACTTCAGGAGGTTTTCATCCGTGTTTTTAATAATATTAACAAATATGACGACAGATGGATGTTTTCTACCTGGATATATCGTATTGCAATAAACACCTATAAAAGCTATATGAAAAAAACAAAAAGGCTTAAAACTGTTCCAATTGATGATGTTGTTATAAATAAAGGCATGACAGGGGAAGAGAACCCCGAAAAGATATACGAAAGAAATGAAAGACAGCAGGAAATAATTACACTTATTAACAGTTTGAAGGACAAGCAGAGAGTACCGTTAATTCTAAAGTATGTTAAGGACTTTTCTTATGCAGAAATCAGTGACATTTTGGGAATTTCTGAAGAGGCGGCGAAAATGAGGGTTCTAAGGGCGAAGAAGAATATATGCGAAAAGTATATGGAAAGACACAGGGGTGATATCCAATGAGAAGTCATTTGTCAATAGAAGATTTGGATTCTTTCAAGGAAGGCAATGTTACAAACAGGGAGAAAGAAAAAATAAAGCTGCATTTAAGCGAATGTAAACAATGCAGGGAAAAATACAATATAATGCTTGATTTAGAAAATTACCTTAAGGAAGAGGATTATACAGATATTTATTTTACTAAAAGGGTGGTGGATTCATTGAATAAAAATAAACATGTTAAAAAAAGCAACAAAAGCATAATTAAAAAATATGGTATTTTAAAACCTGTGTTTTCAGCAGTTCTAATTTGCACATTTGTTGGAGCGTCTTTCTATTTTGGAACTAAGTTTGATTCATTTAAGCGTAATCCCGTATCAGACCCCGACAATCTTCAAACAATCCAGGCGACACAGCAACCGGCGGCAGAAGCTGTTCCTTCTCCTGCTCAGTCAGAAATAACTGATTTTAAATGGGTGGTAATACTGTATTTTCCCAACCCAAGTGCTGAATGTGTTGTGCCGGAACATCGTGTGGTCAGTAAAGCGCAGGATGAAAAGCTCGAGGAGGTTATATTCAGAGAGCTTCAAAAAGGCCCGCATGAATATGGTAAAGAACCCATAATACCAGAGGGAACAAGGCTTTTATCTTCTGAAGTAAAGGACGGAATTTGCTATCTTAATCTCTCCAGAGAATTTGTTGACAATAACCCGGGCGGTACCGCTTATGAGACAGTTTTAATAAATTCAATAGTGAATTCACTGACAGAACTGCCGTATATTGAAAAGGTTCAATTCCTTATAGAAGGTGAAGTAAGGGAAGTTTATACTCACCTGGTTTTTGACGAACCCTTTGAGAGAAATGAAAGTTTTATCAGAACACCCGAAAATACACCTGAAGCAATTGAAGAAAAGATTCGCGAACTTGGGGTTGAAGTACTTACAGCATTTAAAAATAAAGACATGCAGTCACTTTCTGAACATATCCATCCTGATAAAGGGGTACGTTTCTCACCCTACACATATGTGGAGGTAGAAAAAGACGTTGTAATTACCACAGAAGAAATAAAAACATTATTAGACAGTGATAAAGTCTATTTCTGGGGGTTTTACGATGGAATTGGCGATCCGATAGAACTTACATTTGCCAAATACCTGTCGGAATTTGTATATGATCAGGACTTTCTGAATGCCGATGAAGTAATCTATGACGTACAATTTGATCGGGGAAATACTATTAACAATGTTTTTGAGGTTTATGCAGGCAGTCACATACTTGAATACCACTTCAAAGGAACCCCTGAATATGACTGGATGGATTGGAAGAGCCTTAAACTTGTATTCGAAGAAAAGGACGGCAACTGGTACCTGATCGGTGTTGTGCACGACCAATGGACGATATAGAATTTTTCTGCACCAATTAATATAAATAAATATTAAAAAAGCCTCTGAGAACCGGAGGCTTTTTTTAATGAAATGTATGTTATTTATCTCCGTCGTGATAGATCTGATCAAGAACAATAACCAGAGCAAGAATGAATGCTGCATCTTCATTGTCGTCTACCGAAACGCCGTAAGTATCGGAAAAGGAAAACCATTTTTTCGAGATGATTGCTACAGGAGAGCCGTTTTTAAAAATACTAAAATCATAGGCAAAAAGATTACCGTCAATATTATAATTACCATATACACTTGAGATATCAAAGCTTGGTCTGAACAATGTAAAATTCCTTTTTATCGTGGCTACTGGAGCACCATTTTGATAAATTGTGTACTCCGGTAAGAAGCGGAATAATCGTTGTTCAATGTAATACAACTCCCTGCCCTGTAAGTCAGTTAAGTATAGTTTATTACCAAAGGAAAAAATCTTCCCGTAAACATTGAAGCAATCTTCGCCAAACTCATTCTTAATTGTAAAACTGTCTCGGAACGAAAAAACTCTTTGCCTTATTAAATATTTCATAACCCGAACCTCTTTATTTTTTTTCAATTATATCATAATTGGGTTAATAGATACAGCAAATATAACAAGCTAAGCAATTTATTGTGAAATGAAAAGTTTAAGTCTAGCTTTGTTAGAGCCTTGGCTGACATTAGTTTGTTACGAAATTGTCCGATTAAAGTCTGTCTTTTTATCTTAGTAATGTCAAAGTGAAATCTATGGTGTGTGATAATTATGCAGTGCCAAAAAGGAGGTTCTGGTGAAAAATATATAATCATCTGTCTTGAATATATATCCCATTCCTCTACTTAAATATATAACAGAAAAAACATGGGATTTGACTCTTAGGCAGTTTCTCTGTCCCCTTGTCTTTATTAAGTCCCAATAACTATACGGAGTTTCAACAAAAAAGCCATTAGTTCTGCCTCAACTTATTCTTATAACGCATTTCAATAACTATAGTTCAATTACATTCATTATACATCTGCTTTATTAGAAATCAATCAGTTCCATATACCGGGAAGCCTTTTTTAATCTTTTATTAACCTCTTCATTCACATTAACAATTTTTTATTACTAAATGTGAGTTTATTTTATATTTAATCCGAGTCAGGTCATAACATAAAATATTCAAACCTTGTCCCAATTCCGGAATCTTATCGTCCATTTCTTCATCACATTCATTGATGCCAGATACTGCATCACCGTCTATATCTATGCCTATAACTAAATAAGCCGCACGATATAACATAAGCCCGTCTTCACGTATCTTGCAATGTATAGCATCAAGAAAACAAAAGAATAAATAGGTTCAAGCGGTCTGTTTTGAAATTCCTGTGACTTCAGGCAATAACCTTTCTGTTCTCTTGCTTACCATCTTTGAGGACTTTTCTACTCAGTAAAGATCTTTGATTTGTTTATGGATATCACGTGGTATAATCATATGGATAGCCCCAATAACACAAAATCATATACCCTTTTTCTTCAT
>ERZ773359.2966-NODE-2966-length-20345-cov-8.554756_pt1 | contig 20345 bp, 20 predicted proteins | sample MGYA00374955_ERZ773359 | MGnify/ENA primary metagenome ERZ773359 (study PRJEB29098, sample SAMN04486028) | biogas fermenter metagenome | study: EMG produced TPA metagenomics assembly of the Biogas fermentation microbial communities from Germany - Plant 4 DNA1...
TTTTGCGTTATTGTTACAAATATCTCAGAAAAAATCACATCATTTATCATCTGAACAAATATATAAATATATAGTTATATAAATATAGTGTATGATAAAACATGTAACTATGTCAATAGTTTAACAATGTAGGTCCGTCATCGACGAAAAAAGAAATGAAAGAAAAAACACAAAAAACCGCCGGCAGAATGTATCCGTCTTACCGGCGGTCATAATACAACTTAAGTTAAATCGATTAAGGTGCAGGCTCCGACGTGGGTGCCTCAGTAGGTTCCTGTGTGGGATCGGACGTCGGTTCCTGAGTAGGTTCCTGTGTAGGATCGGGAGTCGGCTCTTCAGTCGGCCCGGGTGTAGGTTCATCTGATGGTTCAGGCGTCGGAGTCGGCGCCGGTTTGACTACCTTAACGGTACAAACAGCTGTCTTGCCGCCGTCTTCTGTTGTTACTGTTATTTGAACAGTTCCTTCAGCCTTGGCCTTAACCCTGCCGTCATTATCAACCGTGGCAACCCTGCTGTCGGAAGAAGACCACAAAACCTTTTTATTGGTTGCATTTGACGGATTGACGCTTGCTGTAAGCTTATATTCTCCCCCAATCTCCAGTTCCAATTTGCTCTTATCAAGTTTGACGCTTTGTACCAACATGGGCAGTATCTCCACCTCTGCAACGGCTGTAAAACTGTCAAACTGTGCCGTTAACACTGCTTTGCCGGGTTTCAGTCCCACGAGGGTCTTGCCTTCCAGTTTTGCATATTCCTGGCTGTTTAAGGAAAATTGGACCCCCGATTCTTCCTTTTCCTTATTATCCGTGTATTTTACAAGACCTTTTAATGACAGGCTTTCACCTGCCCTGATTCTGATGATGCCGGATTCGGCAGCTGGAATACGCAGGGATACAGGCAAAGCCCTGCCGAGGGATTTGGCCCTTACGTGCTGGGTCAGCGCCGAATTTTTTGCTTTTTGTACAATTCGGACCACTGTCCCGGCTCTCACATTATCATAAATCCATTTTGCTTCGTGAACCATTAAACGTATGCAGCCGGCAGATACCGGTCTTCCCAAGGCCTCTAAGGTACTTGTCTTAATGGTGCTTTCATCCGGCCCGTCAAAGAGAATGGAATGGAAAAGATAGGGGCCTTTTATTCTGACAAGGTACTGAGCCCAGGTATTAAACTTGGTAAAATAACCCCATCTGCTTCTGTCTCCCTGCAGCTTGAATGTGCCCAGCGGAGTCTTATTCTCCCTGCCGGTGGAGCAGATAAACTGTTTTACCACCTTAGTGTACTTCCCTTCTTTATCTTTGCCAAATACAGTTATCACCTGATTGGTTACGTCAATCTCAATCTCATAGGGAAGGGTGGATTCCGGTTTAGGGCTGGCACTGGGTTTGGCTTCAGTGTCTTCCCGAGATTTATCCTTTGAGGAGTCCTCCGGATCTTCCGTTTCTTCAGGAATCAGCTCAGTTTCCTCCGGATCTTCATATGGGTCATCCACAAGCACTATATCCCCTTCATCCAGGCCGTCAGGTTCCGTCAAATCAGCTTCTGTATCCTCAATACCTAATACTTCGCCGGGCTCCGAAGCTGTCTCAGGCAAAGTTTCTTTATCTGCGGCACTGTCAGCTGTATCATCCCTTCCGGCCAGGTTTCCTATAGTGCATCCTGCCATTATCGCCACTAACAATACCATAACAAGGGCGGTAAACAACCTGCCTTTTTTTAGCACCATTTATTCAACCCCACTCCTTATAAAATTAGCAAAATCTGTCCAAAGGATTCATCTGATGGCATTTATCAATAACAGCTATCTGTTGTTTTACCTGCTGAGGAGTAACAATCAAGGGTTCTCCGTTTAATATATGATTGTAAAGATTATCATAGAAGCTTCTTACTGCATAGGTAAAGGTTCTTGGCCCTTCGGTTTCCCAGGATTCTTCCGTCCAGATAAGTTTTTCCGAACAATAAGCCGGAAGTCCGTCTTCTTTCTTCAGAGGTGTTTTAATCAGGGTCTGCTTAGGCGTTTCCTTTTCACTGAAATACTTCCATTTAATTTGGGTCTGGGTGCCCTTCAGGGTGCCCCTGGTTCCCTGTATTTTATATGTATAGTCTGAATATGCATCAGCAGAGGAGATTTCCAGATCTATAAGGGGGCGGTCAGGTGCGGTCATAATAATTTTCACATAGTCTTCCGCATCACCGAATGTATTGGCCCTGTCCATCTTGCAGAAGATATCGGGCATACCGTCATAATTCAATAGATGAAGCGCCTGATCCATGGGGTGGGGTCCGGTATTGTAAAGACTGCCGCCTAAGAAGTCCTGACAGCACTGCCAGTCCCATCTGCGGGCAAAGCCGTTGAATCTGATGCTGATCTGAAGGATTCTCCCCAGAACTCCCGAATCCAGCACACTTTTCACCTTTTCAAAGTAAGGTGCAAAACGTGATTGCTGAAAGACAGCAAAAACACGATTATTCTTTTCTGCCGCATCTATCATGTCCTGAACATCCTGCGCTGTCCTGGCGCAGGGCTTTTCTGTAAGAACGTTGAAACCATTATTCAATAAATCAATTGTGATGGGGGCATGTTGATAACTGTAAGATGCATTTACCACCAGATCGATGTCGGTTCTGCTGTAAAGCTCCTGATAGGTTTCATAGGTATCACAGCCGAACTCTCTGGCCGCCCGTTCCCGGCGGTCCTTCAGGGACTCCACAACTGCAACAACTTTAAACCTGTCATCAGTACGAAAATGAGCTCCGTGAATATCCCTTCCGCTACGTCCTTGTCCGATAATTGCCACATTCAATGTTTTCATTTGCTATCCCTCGCTTTTTTAATTTTTTCCAGAAATTGAACTGCAAGTTTTGTAATGGAATCATAATCACCGGTTTTAGCTCCCTTGGTCAGGGCGCTGCCTACTCCAACTGCCACTGCCCCGGCATTGATCCATTCATCAACGTTGTCCAGGGAAACACCGCCGGTAGGCATTAGTTTTGCATAGGGAATAGGGCCTTTAATGGCTTTTATGATCTTCGGCCCGAATAATTCCCCGGGGAAGATCTTGATAATATCAGCGCCGGCCTGCATTGCTTCAACAACTTCTTTGATTGTCATGGCTCCGGGCATGCAGGGAACCCTGTAACGGTTGCATAACTGAACCATTTCCACATTGAGATATGGGCTTACCACATATTGTGCCCCGGCCAGTATGGCTGTTCTCGCTGTTTCAGCATCCATTACGGTGCCGGCTCCTATGAGAATTTCTCCGTCTTTATAGACGGAACTCAGTTCTCTTATAACCTGATCTGCTCCCGGTACCGTAAAGGTAATTTCTATGGCTGCTACTCCGCCTTTTACACAAGCATCAGCAATCTTCACTGCCTCCTGGGCTGATTCTGCCCGGACTACAGCTACAAGACCGCAGTTAGTGATGCGTTTTAAGATGCTTTCCTTATCCATGAAAATCTCTCCTTCATTTGTATATACATGGAACCGGCCCACTTTCCCGGAAAACCAGCCTTGCAATAACGGTGTTAAGATGAGGGACTTCATTGCCCTGAAGCACCTGATACAGCATGCTTGCTGCTTCCCTGGCAAGAACATCAACCTTATTATCAACGCTGGACAATTCCGGAGTGGTACATCGGGCAATTACCGAATTATTATATCCAAAAACCGACATATCATGGGGAACTCGTATGCCCTTTGCTGCAAGGCCTTTTAAAACCCCCGCAGCTAAAATGTCTTCACTGGCAATAACCGCTGTTAAGTCACCGTGATTTCCCATCAGCTTTTCTGCGGCTGCTTTTCCGCCTTCCAGCCCGTTTGCCGTCTTAAGTATCCAGCCCGGCTGAATCTCAAGCCCCGCATTTTTCATGCCGGCTTTGTAACCTTCCAGCTTTGCCAGTCCGCTGAAGCTGTCCACATCATAAACATATGCTATTTTTTTGTGCCCGTTTTCAACGAGACTTTCCACTACCTTTGATACTGCTTCCGTATCATCGCATACCACGGAGAAAATATTCTTCCCTTCCAGATGACTGTTTAACATGACAATCGGCACCGTGTCAGAAGCCTCAAGAATATGGGCATTGCTGTCCTTTTCCTTGAAAATAGAACCCACCAATACCATGCCGTCTACCTTTTTTTCCAGCAGGAGTCCTAAATATCTGGTTCTTTTTTCCCTTTCTCCTCCTGTGTTGCAGAGTATCACATGGTATCCGTATTTGCGGAATTCCTGTTCCAATACGGCAATGGCAGCTGCGTGATAAGAGTCTCTTACATCGCTGGCCAAAACCCCAATGGTCTGGGTTGCGTTTACAACCAGACTCCTTGCAATTGCGTTGGGCCTGTAATTCAGTTCTTTTAAAGCAGCTTCCACCTTCTGACGGGTGACCGGCTTTACACTGCCGCTGTTATTAATAACCCGGGAAACGGTAGCTATGGAAACCCCGGCTCTTTTGGCTACCACATAGATGTTCATCATTTACCACCTGTTCACTTAGTGAACCCATGACACTTCTTATATTTCCTGAGGCTGCCGCAGTAGCATTGGTCATTGCGGTTGAATTTCCGGTCCACAAAAAATCTCTCGGGAGCAGGAATATTTCCCTTCCTGACATGATACTCCGCAAGGCGGCGGAAACCTTCCAAAGTATGATTGTAAAACATCTTCCAGCCTTTGCAGAGCCAGCTTAAGCTGCTAAGTTCATTCCCGCTGTATGCCCGATGCTTCATGCAATCTCCGCTGCAGTAGGTCAGGTATTCACATGAAGTGCAGTTTTTATTCCAATCCGCTTTGCCCCGTCCAAAGCTATGATATTTATCGCTGTTTTGCATCTCACTCCAGGAATTCTCAAGAAGGCTGCCTAATTTTAATTCCTTCTCTACATAGAAGTCGCAGGGATAGATATCTCCGTTATGTTCAACGACAAAATACTGGCAGCAATTGCCGCCCATATGGCACACGGTATAAGCTCCGTATATCATATGATTGAGAACGGCATCAAACAAGCGGACAGAAACCCGGGTTGTATCATTTTTGTACCACTCATCATACACATCACACAGGAATCTGCCCCATTCTTCTCCCGTAATGGCAAATGGCAGCAAATTGCCCTTCTCATCAAATTCTACACAGGGTATATACTGATGGAATAAGAAACCTTCATTAAGAAGGTATTGGTATACCTCTCTTCCCCTGTTTACATTTGCCTTGTTAACAAGTGTCAGTATATTAAACTCTGTTTTATTTCTGCGAAGGCTTTCTATGGCATTTAAAACCTTATGATGGGTGTCAGAGCCGTCAGCATGGTTCCGGTACCTGTTATGAATATCAGCCGGCCCGTCAAGACTTATGCCGACTAAAAAATTATACTCTGCCAGAAATTTTGCAAATTCATCATCAATCAGTATTCCGTTGGACTGCAGACTGTTGGATATTGCCTTGCCTTTTCCGTATTTCTCCTGCAGCTCTACGGCCTTTTTAAAAAAATCCAAGCCCATGAGGGTGGGCTCTCCCCCTTGCCAGCCAAAGGAATAGACAGGCTGTTCCGTGGAAAGATACCCGGATATCATGCTTTCCAGGACCTCTTCAGACATTCTATGCAGTCTGCTCTCAGGATATAACCCGCTTTTGCATAAATAAAAGCAATAGGCGCATCTTAAGTTGCAATCGGCAGAAGTCGGTTTTATTAATAAAGTAAATGGTTTAGACTGCATGCATTTTCTCCTGTTGTTATATATTTAAAGGTATCCAATTTATCCTTTTCGATTTTATCACAGCGGCTTTGTTTTTACAATGAAAGCGCCGGCTTATTCTGCCGGGACCTTCAACTTAAGTGCCTGCAGATGGATGATAGACAGGCACAGTCTCATTCATATATCTTGACAGTTCTTTTTTTTCCAGCATTTCAATAAAGGCATCCGTAATTTCCGGATCAAACTGGGTGCCCTTGCATCTTTTCAGTTCCTCAATTGCTTCCTCCAGGGTCTTTTTCTTCCTGTAAACCCTGTCTGACGTCATGGCATCAAAACTGTCCACTACGGTAATTACCCTTGCCAGAAAGGGAATTTCCGTTCCCTTAAGGCCGAACGGGTATCCTTTGCCGTCGTAGCTTTCATGATGATGCAGTATTATAGGCTCCAGATTTGATAAACCTTCTACAGACTGAATAATAGCCACTCCGTTTGACGGATGGAGCTTAAGGAGGTTCCATTCCTCTTCAGTCAACGGCATTTTCTTGTTAAGTATCTCTTCAGGAATATTGATTTTGCCTATATCATGAAGATATGCGCTGTATTTCAGAATCTTTTTGTCTTCATCCGACAGTTTTAGGTGTTCTCCAAGAAGCTGCGAAAGCATGACCACCCGTTCCATATGCCCATAGGTATAGCGGTCTTTGGCATTAATGACGGAAATCAGGGTTTTAATAGAGGCCAGCAGCGTCTTGTCCTTATCATCAAGTTCATTTTTCAATTCATGGAATATGGAGTGATAGATTTCCACCCGGTTCTTATTAAAGAATTTTGCCCGGTACAGGGCATCATCCGTGCTTTTTACCAGCTCAGTACCATTCGCTGCCTTATCAGGATAAGTAGATACGCCAATAGAAACGGTAATCTGACCGTTGGGCTGATACTCTTCACCATCAAAGGGTGTTCTTTCTATGGTCTTACGAATCCGCTCGGCAACTGTTACTGCATCTTTTTCACCGGTATTCTTTAAAATAATGGCAAACTCCTCTCCTCCGTATCTGCAGACTATATCCTGGGGGCGGGTGTATTTCTTTAAAAGATAAGCAATCTGCCTTAACACCTTATCCCCCTCCTGGTGCCCGTGCATATCGTTATAAAATTTAAAATAATCTATATCTACGAATAAGAGTGAGACCTTGCTTCCATCAGCCTCATCAATGGCCTTTTTCAAGGAATCGTAAAAGTACCGGTGGTTATAAACATTGGTGAGCCCGTCCACTATAGCGAGCTGGGTCATGCGTTCCCTGTTTTCGCTTTCATTTTTCTCATAATATCCAATCAGCCAGGCTGTGAGCAGATAAACACCCAGTATAATCAAATCGCCCTGGAAGTTTTCATTAACGCTGTTGTCGGTGAGATAAAACAGGTCAATTACAATTACTATGATGGAAGAAAAGACGGATATTATGAATCCATGGCGAAACCCATGCTGGAGGGAAGAAGTAATTATTGTAAGCAGAAAAAGAAGTTTGTACTGAGGAACATCAGGAGCAACTGCCACCAATACAGTAAAAAGAATCATGGTTATTATGTTTTCTATAACGCATATGGGAGCATGATTTATGTTGCTCTTTGCCGCTTTCATAGAGAAAACCCATAAAACGGTGGTAAGTGCCATAACCAGTATATATATCATAATGGGCGTGATATCAAAATTATTCGGGTTAAAAAAAGTATAATCCGTATGCTTCAGATATTCCGCAATCATTGCGAAGCTGAATATTAAAAAGGTAAATAATTTGGTTATGTATATATACTCCAATAAGTTTTTGCGTCTCGTTTTTTCAAGTTCCATTAATACTACCTCTTCCTCAGCCTTTCACCTTAATTAAACAGATTTTTGCACCGGAATCTTAATGTATACGTAATTATAACATAAAAACAACAAAATATGACAGAGGTCTTATAATTCTACAAATGAGAAAAGGCCGATTATTCGGCCCTCTCTCATCTTACTGACGCAGTGATTTTGGTTCCTCCGGTTGATACAGATAGAACCAGCAAGCAGAAGCAGAAGCAATGGTTGCAATCACTGTAAATAAAGCTGCTGCTGCCGCCAATAACTTCCTAGCCATCCTTACACCTCCTTTCATATCCCTATTCTACTTAAAAGAAGCATAAGCCTGTTTATGATAAAACGGCCGGCTGCAGTCAGGCTGACAGTCTGCCAGGCAAGTCCGGCACTAATACAGGCAATTAATCGGAGGGATAGAAGAGAACCGGTTTTCAAATGCCAGGCCCAGAAAACCAAGGTAATAAACTGAAGAAACAACAGTAATATAATGGATCCATTGCGAAGTCGCTTTCTTTTTTCCGGATCTGTAATTCTCTTATTAGGAGAGTCTACAGGGCTCAGTTTATAGAATAAGATGAGCGCTGCAAGTGCAATAAGGATTTGAAAAACAAGTACAAAGTACGGCCGGGTAAAAACAGGCATGAATTTGACAAGCAGTGTCATGCCTCCAAAAAGAATTAAGCTGATAAGGGCACAGTGGGTGGGAGAATTGGCATGCATTCCTCCGGCGTACTTGCGGACAGCTGCTGAGGTAAAGCCAATTAACAAGACTTCTGCCAGAGAACCGGTAATCAATCCGAACAATATGAGCAATACTGTAGTCAGCATGGTATGCAGGAAATTCAGGGCGCCATAAGCAATAACCTCTTCCCTGTCCTTGTCCAAATTCAAAGTTCGCGCTGTTTTCTCCGCTATTTCCTTAGAAAGTCGTTCAATAAGAGTCATCTTTTTCACCCGTTTACAGTATATGAAGAAATATTCTAATGCATTTTTATTAATTTTTTTCCGTTTTCTGTTTATTCTTCTTGTATACTAAGAAATATAAAGCCAGAACCAAAAGAAAATACAGGATCAATGATGGAAAAAGCGCCAGAGTTTTTTTTGCTGTATTGCTGGCCAATTCTTCCAGATCCAAATGAAGAATTTCAGTTATAAGAATAACATTCAGCAATTCAGTTACAAGCCTGACTGCCAACAAGACTAACAAGGCAGGAACGGCCTTCATAATATTAAGCTTGTTATACCATGCAAAAATACAGGTGCATATTATTGCAGCAAAGAGCATATTTACACCGGGATAAATGGGCAGCATCCGAATTATATATGTAGACACTCCGGTAAGCAAGCTTGCAATTACTATTTTCTTGTAGTTAAATGGTTCCTTGGACAGTATATATACCCCAAAAACCATTATCAGGGATTCAGGCAATAAAACAATAAAGAGTTCAGGTAAAGTGATCTTCAGCACGGCCATCATGTCCCTTCATAATAAGCTGTTAATTACATATTAACCCTTATATTCTTTCTATAGACCGGCTGAAAATCCTTCTTTTTTTTTTCGAGGCTATGAAAATTTTTGTATAATTTTGCACATGTTGTCGTAATGCTTAAGCATATCCTGAGCCAGCCTGATCTGACATCTGGCTCTGTCAAGGTTATGACCGGGCCTGTGGATGCGGAAATACTTGTCTCCGTTCAGGAAATCAAGCAGGAAGCGGGAAGCACATTCGATGGTGATGACCACTGCGCCGAGAGCCAAAGTTTCTACTTCCTTGGGAGTCAAAAAGCCTTTGCAGGCAGTCATGAAGCCCCTGGTAAATTCCTCATAGTGTTCAAGGTTCAAACCGACTTTGGATAAATCAGTCTCATCCTCTACAGCGGTATTGCCCGCAAACCGTATGGCATCGCCGAAATCATAAGCCGTCAAACCCGGCATGACAGTATCAAGGTCTATTACACATAGTGGAGTTAATGTGTCACGATCCATAAGTATATTATTATATTTTGTATCATTATGGGTAACTCTTAAGGGAAGCTCTCCCTTCTCCAGGAGTTCAACCAAGGAAGAAGCCAGTTCTCTGTGCTTGTCAAAAAAAGCAATTTCTTCCCGGACTTCCTGAACCCTTCCCAATGGATCGAGGGTAACCATCTCAAAAAGTGAATCCATGCGCTTCCTGGTATTATGAAAATCAGGTATGGTTTCATACAGCTTATCCATAGGCATATCAGACAAGAGCTGCTGGAATCTGCCAAATGCGTATCCTGCACTGTAGAGCACTCTGCTGTCCTCCACATAATCAAAGGTAACTGAATTTTTTACATAATAGCACACTCTCCAGTATTCACCGTTGACCACTGTATAGTTTCTTCCGCGTTTATTGTCGAGAAATGAAATTATGTCACAATCATTCGCTTTTATTTTCGGACGGGTATGAAGCGATATCTCCTTTATATTATGCATTACCTTTACGGGTTCTTTGAATACATAATCATTGATTCTCTGGAAGATGTATTCTTTTTCAGTATTATTATCGATACGGAGCAGTACTCGATAGGTATCATTTATATGTCCGTTGACGCACTGGGTAAATGCCTTTATAGTGCCTGGTAAGTCGTAGTGATCGCTTACCTCCTTTAAGGTTTGTATTATTGAAATATCCATATGTATTTACCTCTCTTCCAAATTAACACGCTTATTTTAAATACAATAAACAGAACTTATTCTACTTCATAGTATTCATTGCAAATAACTCTGCTACATCTCTTATTTTGTTTTTGTTTTAAATTTTTAAATATTATCTCCATTCTGTTAATCCATCGCATCAAAGCTTTCAAGCCTGCTGGTTTTTTTCGGAGGCCTGGAATCACCGTGTTTTACCATAAGCATGGTGCAGAAAGAGAGAATGGAAAAAACAACAGCATAGGGAAACAGGGTTCTGTAAGAAATTTTCTCAAGCAGGAATCCTGAGAATATGGGAGTGAAGATCTGGGCTGCCATGGAAAAAGTATAGTAATATCCTGTATACTTGCCAATATCTCCGCTCCGGCTCATTTCTACGACCATGGGGTAGGAATTGACATTGATTGCTGACCAGCCGATTCCTGTTATTGCAAAGACCAGATTAATCCAGGGCGAATATCTTAGAAAAAAGAAGCCGCAAAAATAAGAGAATGACATCATTAAAATCCCCATTAATATAGTCCTTTTACGGCCTATGGAACTGGCTATATGTCCAATCGGAATATAACTTACTATTGCAGCGGCGCCGGCAACCATGAGAGAGTTGGCAAAGCTTCCCCCTTTCAGGCCCCAGACTTCACCGGCATAGCGGGAATAGGCAGTGGTTACGGCATTATAGGCAGTGAACCACAGAAAAATGGAAGCAAGAACAAAAATCAGACTCTTTCTAACATCTTTTGGCAAAGATTCCTTATTTTCTCCTTCAATGAGGTCTCCGTATTCATCTTCAGGAGAATTTTCGTCTACCGACTGCCTGGCAAGCTTTTTCTCCTTTATTGTCATTACCAGTATTAGAACTGATACCACCATAAGAGAAGCTACCAATCCAAATACCAGCGTATAGTCAGGATTCGCTTCTTTTTTTACAAACAAGCTTATAAAAGCCAGTGCAATTAAGTATCCCACCGCTCCCATCAGATTGATGACCGCATTGGCTTTGCTGCGGAGAGGCTTCGGGGTAAGATCAGGCATTAAGGCCACAGCCGGAGAGCGATAGGTTCCCATGGCAAGAAGGGTAATGCCTAAGGAAACAATAAACAGGGTAAAATTAACAGTCTTGTCCGCATGGGGTATAACCATCATAAAGGTTACAGCAAAAACAGTCCCTATAATAATAAAGGGGGTTCTTTTGCCTAATGGTGTATCCACTTTATCGGAAAGGGCTCCAAAAAAGGGCAGAAGAAATAAGGCAAGAATATTGTCAATTGCCATTATTGCCCCTGTAAGGGTCTCACCTTGTTTAAATGTGTTCTTTAGCATCAGGGGAATAATACTGTCATACAGCTGCCAAAATGCTGAGATGGATAGAAATGCAAAGCCGATAAGAAACGTGCGTTTATATTTCAGCTTCATATGCGGACCCCCTAATTGTCACATATTAATTTTTAGTATAAACAAGAGTAGAAATATTTTCAAGTAAATTTATAATTCTGGTAATTCAGGCAATAAAAAAAGAGATATAGAATATCTCTTTAAGTTTGTTTTAATTTTTAATGGTCGGTCCGAACAGCGTTAAAAACGTGGGTTTTGCTTAATACCTTAAGCAGAGCAAAAGCAATAAAGGCATCCACTGCATGATGAAGCACTGTGCCTGCACCGGTAACAATAAATAAATCATAGGCATTGTAAGGGACAAAGGGCAGTATAACCAGCACTTCCAGCAGCCCGTGAATCGGTGCCGTTATCAAAACTACAGTTTTATAGGAAAATCCCTTTTCAAGCATTGCGGAACCGGCCAGGGCTGTAAAAACGTGCATGAATGCTCTTGCACCAACAATAGGGCCTAAATTCAGGAAAAAACCTAAAGCAGAACCCAGCCCTACCAATACAGCCGGCCAGGGCCCAAGGAACATGGATAAAAACATGGGCACATGAGCCCCAAGAGTTGCAGTAAAGGGGGGGACAACTACCTTAAACACAACTATAAAGGGTATGATAACAGCCATGGCAGTCAGCAGAGCTGTAGCTGTAAACCTTCTGGTATCGATATTCATAATTGCACCTCCGGGAAGAATATTAACCGGTCTTTAAAGTCTTCACTTAATAATAACAGGTGTATATACACCTGTCAAGTACAGTTTAATATTTAATTGCAATTAAATCAGCTGATAACCGATTAATTGTTTTCCGGGAGGATTCTGCCCTTTGAATTCATCATTTTTATAATGCTGTCCGGATCTTTTTTGACTTCGGTATAACCTTTTCTTCCTCCGGCTGCCCTGTACTTTGTAACCATTTTATACGGAGGCCTGATATCCAACAGCTCAAAGGATTCCTTATCCTCTTTATACCTTCGGAGTGCCCTTTTCGCACCTTCCTTGATTAACTCCCTTGCTTTTTCAGGATGCAGATGGATTGCAGCTGTATTTCTGTTCTGATACTGCTCAAAAGTACACTCATCGCCTGTACCTGGCATCAGGCCTCTTTTTACTGAAACCGTTTCTATACCCTTAACAAGCGACCGGGCTTCCCTGGTAAAGGCTTCATCACCGGAACCGAATATGGCCCGTACTCCAAGTGAAGCTGCGCACATGGCCAATTGTCCGAATTCCCCAACGGATATTCCGTTAATGGAGCTGTCTATAACATGATGGGAACCTGTATGAGCAATGTGGGCATAAGGAGTGCCGGCCTTTGCATGCTGTCCTACCCATGCAATTGCATCGAAGCTTTCATCCAGACCAAAGGGCCAGGGCTCCGGAAAGCCTCTGATCAGTTCCACCCTTGGATCCAGCATCAATTGATTTATTGCTCCGTATCCATGTCCGTCAGCCACCAGAATATATTCAGCTCCTGCTTCAAAGAAGCCGTCAATGGCTGCATTTACTTCCTTTGTAAGCAGTTCTTTTCCCAATTCATAATACCTGCTGTCCATAGATACATAGTTTTCTCTGTCTGTGACTCCGGCCACACCCTCCAAATCCGTCATTATGTAAATTTTCATATGACTGCCTCCTTCATGCCAAAGCTGTCAAACCTTAAGGTTCAGCAGCTCTGCACAGTTCTTCCATTCAATTTTTTCAAGCGCTTCCTCGCTCAGCTTCTTATTTTCCCTCAAATCCCTGATAAGGGCAATGTTAGGATACACGATATTCACATCACTGCGTAAACATGAATCCGTTCCGAACATCAATTTATCCTGAAATTCGTCAAGGAATTCAATCCCGAATGCAGGATCCCTGGTCAGGGCATTATAACCGCTTCCTGCGGAAATATCCGCCCAAAGGTTGGGGTAGGTGCGCATGAGCCTGGGAACGGCTCCTCCCATTCCAATGGGCCCCTTGGGATAAGCCGCACGGCTCTCCTCAGGCACATCTGCAGATATCTCAGCCCAGAAAGTAGGACCATGGCCGATAAAAACGGTATCAGGGCATTTCTTAAGAGCATTTTCCAGTTTCGGCAGCCCGTAATCATCCCGCAGGCCGTAACCGTCTGCACTGTCCTGCATGTCAAAGAGCACAGGCATATTGAACTTTCCAGCCTGACGATACAGATTAATGCATAAGGGATCGTCAAAATCCAGTTTTGGAAGCAGCTCTCCTATCCCCCTGCATCCCCTTGCCCTGTATTCCTCAAGCAGATAGGTAAAATCCATATCCCGCCGGTTGCCGAACCGGGGATCTATAAGGCAGAAAGGAATCAGCCTGTCAGGATAGCGGGAACAGGCGTTAATCACATCTTCCGTATTGCATTCCAGATAAGCCCCCTCCGGGTGTTCGCTCAGCGGCAGGACAAAGGTTATATCTATGCCCCAGGCATCCATTTTTGCAATCAGATTAGCAGGATCTATAAACTCCCTGCGATCCGGAACTATACGGCCTATATGGCCGTGAACGTCGATTAACAACGGAATCCATCCCCTCTCCCGGCAATCAGCCGCATTAAACATGATCGAAGTTAGGCAAATGAATCGGTACAGGCAGAATTTTTGCAAAAGGCCCCAGCTTTCTGGTATCATACGGCCCGCCCAAAAGAGCGCCTGCCAGGCTGCGTGCAGTCAGCTCAACATAAGGTTCAGCATACCTGCCTTCCGAAACAGAAAAATTACTACCGTCCCAGCTTAAGGTTACTGTCTGACTCTCTTCTTTCCATCTGCAGCCAATGCTGAGCTCAAAAGGCGCCAACCCTTCGGCGGATTCAGAAAAGTACGGCAGCAGGGCTTTCGCCAGCCCGAACCAGTCTATTATACGGAACATGCCCTGAGGAACCAGTGACCATGATTCAGCAGCCTCCATCAGCCGGTTCAGGGCGTCAGCAGGAAGGGATGCATATTCCAGAGCAGCAGAATTGCCGAATGTCCAATTCATGGCCCCATAAATGAGTTCGGCTTCTTTTCCTGTGGGAGAGACAACTTCTGTGACCGGCAGATCGCCGGAGGTTTCCTTAAGTGATATAAGATAACCGTCAGAACCCAGGAAAACTCTTACTTTGGGGCGTCCGAACAGATTAGCCGGATATTTCCTTTCCACCCGGGCATAAAGGGTTGACTGCATGCTTTGAACCTGTCTGAGAACTTCAGGATCCTTTGGGTTGACCTCTCTTACCTGTACCGGTTTAGTACCGGAACGTTCGAAGCAGCTTCTGGAAAAATTTAAAATATATTTCAAGCCGCATGACTCATAATCAAAGTGGGAATAACGCCTCCTGTTGCCCCACAGCACAGACAGAACCATTCCCTTTCCTTTCATGTTTTCTATGGACTGTTGCATGAGCCTGGTCATATAACCCTTGCCCCTGTGCTCCGGGTCTGCAGCAACTGCCCCTATCCCTCCTGCAGGTATAGTGCAGGATCCGACTTTAAGCTCCAAGGGATATGTGCCCACATGCCCTACTATCCTGCCTTCATTTTCCATTACTAAACAATATTCCGGTTTTTCAGGCCAGATATTGGAGGAGTTTCTTCTGAAAAAATTATAACCATGACCATAGGCCCTCTCTAAAAACCGGTTGAGTTCCTCCACTTCATCCGGTTTCAGCATCCTGATTGTTTCTGCCATATTTCAGGTCCCCCCTAACAAATAAACAGCTAAACATCAACTGCGTTATGCACCTTTTAATGCTTTTGCTGTACAGCTTAGCTGGATCTTTTACAAGCCTAATAATTTCCTTGCGTTCTCTCTGGCAACTTTTTGAAATACCGTCTCACTGATTAAGTTCTCTTCTCTGATCTCCAGAAGAAAATCAACCAGAGGTGCAGGCGTGTCCGGGGCACAAATATCAGTGCCGAACATGAGCCTGTCCTGAAACTCATTAAGAAATTCCACAGCATATTTTTTATCTCTGGCCAGGGCGTTATATCCGCTTCCGGCGGACAGGTCACCGTAAAGATTCTCATAACGTCTGAAGAGAACAGGTACTACTCCCTCTTCGTCAATGGGGTAATTGGGGTAGCCGAACCTGTCAGCAGTCGTCTTCAGCCTGCCCATTTCAGCCCAAAAGACCTGTGAGTGGGCAAGAAATTTAAGCCTGGGGAATTTTTTCAGGCTCTGCTCCAGCTGAGGCAGACCGGGATCATCATAAAGCCCATAGGTATTGCCTATTTGTCCGGATAAATGAAATGTAAGGGGCAAGCCGGCTTTTTCCGCATGCCTAAACAGATTCTGCACCTTGGGATCTGAGATGGGCAGATTGGCCGTTACCTCGCCAACCCCTTTAAATCCCTGATCCTTATAGTAGCCTAACAGGTGATCAAGGGGAGCATCCACTGAGTTGCTTACAGCACGGGGATCAACATTGCAAAAGGGAATAAACCTGTCCGGGTATTCCTTGCAGATCTCCCCGATCTCTTGGTTGGACTGGGGCACCAGGCTGCATTCAGGGCTGACGCCGGGCAGCAAAACAGCCATCTCTATTCCAAGCTTATCATAGCGCTCAATAAGCTGCTCAGGCGTGGCATAGGATTGTCTGCCGTCCAGCCGCGGCGGTCCGGGAATTTTACGGGTATGTACATGAATATCTATGAACATATTTGACCCCCCATTTAAAAATATATGTTGAATATTCATCAACAACTTAGCTAAAAACGAAGAATTTTCCGCAGTTTCGTTCGATAGTAGTGAATAAACATAGAGTAAACATAATCATAAACAATAAAGATAACTTCCAGCAGGGGAATAATCAGCCAGAGGGAAAAGCGGAACTCTACCTGTCTGAATAAAAATTCTGTGACTAAGATGTAACCTGCAGCCAATATGGCGTTAAAGAAAATAAGCTTAAGCAGATACTCTATTATTACCCTTCTCGATTTTTCAGTATAATACTTTATCAGCCCGTATAGGCCGAAAAAAAAGATATAAGCAAGTACACTCATTTTATCGGGCACAATCAGAAATGACAAAAGCGAATTGCCTGCATAAAACAACCATCCCATCAGAGCTCCGGCCTCTATTATTATAACGGAAACGAAAAATGAGCATAAAGCGAAAAGAGTCAGCCTGCCGGTGGGAACAAGCGATTCCAAATATAAAACCGTAATGGTAAAAGCCAGGAATATACCGCTTAATGCCGCTGCTTTCGCACGAGTTATAAAAGATCTGCCGCCATTATACCTCTTTTCTTCCCTCATCTTATACAGCTCCTGTAAACTAAAAGCACTGAATAAACATTAAAACCATCAGCAGCAGGTGATAAAATCGCCGCCCAGACATTCGCAGCAGCAGTCTGTGCAAATAAGGCACTGGCAAAGCTCGCAAAAGTCCATGCCACCGCTGCCGTAGCCTCCGGATCTGTCACGGTAAACCCTGTTATTGTAATTCATCTGATTCAGTGCACTTTGATATTCAGGGTTTGAAGGGTCCATTTGCACAGCAGTATGCAGATGGCTTAAAGCCTCACCATACCAGCCCTTTCTCTGGAAAATAATGCCTTTTAAGAAATACCATTCTGCATTTCTTACAGTTGACTGATTGAGCAACTGTTCTGCCTGATGCAAATTGCCCTTATTAATGTTTACTCTGACCTGCTGAAAAATAGAATCCCCGCTTCCTCCGCCGTAAGTTCGGCTCCGGGTTTGACCGCCGTCATAATAACCGCTGCCGGCCTGACCGCCGTTCTTCATCAGCATTTCATAGGCCTGGTTTATCTCAGCAAGCTTTTCCTCAGCCAGTTTTTCCAGAGGATGATTCCTATACTGATCCGGATGATATTTTTTTACCAGCCTTCGATACGCATTCTGAATCTCTTCTTTTGTAGCGCCTCTATGTATTTCCAGCACTTCGTACGGGTCTTTCAAATCTATCTTCCTTCCCCAACAGTGATTCTGTCTTCTTCTGCATTCCCAGATATATTATGTTCCCGGCTATTTCTTTGTTCCGGAGGAAGGGAAGCAGCTCAAAGCTGTTGGCAATTTCGCTTAAGGTATATGTCAGCACAAACCTTGTATTATTCAGTATCCGATCTTTAAACGCCTTTATGTTTTCTCCCCGGTAATCATACTGACAGAGAAAAGGATTATAGGACTTTTTGCGTATATCCTTTTCCAGGTCATCCAGGGCGTCAATGGTATATATCCATTTTCCGATATGGTATCCCATCCATCGCAGCAGGGTTTCATTTTTTTCATTCTTGCACAGGAGAGGATATGCGATGACCTCTTCCATCAGCTTTGCAAAAGGCTCTGCAGCTGCATCAATGGAATCACAGCAGTTTGATTCCAGTTCCGCCAGTTCTTTCAGCCTGTCATGAATAATTTTGCTCTTCCCGGGATATCTGGCTTTTACCCTTTCATATGCAGGTTTTAACAGGCTTAAGCCCGCAAGGGCGAGGGCAGATCTGTCATCTTCCCGTTTATCCTTCAGGTTCAGCCATGAAAGCAGAACGTTCATATCTGCTGCATAATCCAGTATTTCGCTGTTTATGATAAATTTCCTTTTTTTCAGGGGATGCAGAATGCATCTGCCTGCCTGTATACGGGGTTCTGCCTCAGTCAAAGATGACAGGAGCAAGGCCAGAAAGGTTATGTCATAATTAAGGGTAAGCCGGGGCAGGTTTCCATGGCGGGCTTTTATTGCCCTGCAGACACCGCAGTAATAAGCTCTGTAGATTTCATATTCCCTAATTCTAAGTTCGGGTTTGTCAGGCATCACATAACCGAACATATAAATCAGCCCTTTGGGTTTTTAGTTCCATAATCCTACGAAGAGGAAGAACAGGCTTCTTCATTTGGGAAAATCCTGTTTCCTTCCAGATCTGTATTCTCCCCGTCAATAATAAGATAACCTTCACCTGCCCTTAAGGCATCCACAAAGTGCTGATTGCTTTCTATTCTGTATGGAAAAGCCATTCCGGCGAGGCCGGCATTGCCTGCACTATGGATATCCGTGCCGGAGGTCCGTATAAGATGCGGATGAGCCCTTGCCAGCTCCCAGGCCAGATGATTATGGTTGTTGGGTGAACTGGAAACAATATTGTTCACCTCCACTCCGTCTATTAGATGGACCTGAGGGTCAGGTTCATATTTAATATAGTCAGCAGTCCGGTAAGGGTGAGCATGAATAAGGATCCCTCCGCTTGCTTTCACCAGCCGGGCGTATTCTTCAAATGGCATCTCATTTATTTCAGGATGGGCAAGCAGAAAATCCAGACCCAGATTAAAAGTCAGATAGTCTGCAGCATAAGGCATATGGGTATACTCCCATCCGAAAAACACATCCAGTCCTATTTTATCTCCCTCTTCCTTAGCGCTCTCATAGCCCTTTGCAAAAAGAACCATCCGCTGTTTCCATGGAAGATTGGCCGGGACCGTTGTATTTCCGTTAATAAAATGATCTGTGATAAAAATACCGGTATAGCCGGCTTCCTTATAAGCCCTTGCCATTTCTGCCCCTGTGCTTACGGCACACTTGCTGACTTCTGATGTATGTAAATGTGTTTCGTATTTGTAAAGCATATTTCCTCCTGAACATCCGGCTGTGTATATCTACAGAATATAAACAAAAAGCTTAATTATTTCGATTATATGACTTTAGCCGTTCAAAGTCAATTTAATGTAAACTAAGCAAATATGTTCAACTCTCCAATATAAACCGGAGCATTTCTATATTTTATTTTTCCCGAAGCCCTGCCTACAGTGCTTATTACCTTGAACTTTACATATTTTGCCCTTATCCTGCTGAATGTTATTATTTGCTCGCCGCCGAAGGATCTGATTATGCCGTCGGTGCACTTTACATAACTGTTTCTGTCAACAGCCGCATAAATCTCATATTCGGATATGAAGTTTGCACCGCTCATTAACAAGGGATCGCTTCTGTCAGATGAAGAAAGAGGATGGGGATAATAGCCCAGGGCACAAATTTCATATTCCCTCCCCATATCTATCTCTATTTCAGCTTCAGGTATATGGGACATCCATATATCATAAGGGTTTTCGCTCAAAAGCTCATCTGCCGTTCTGTCCGTCAGCAGATCCACGGCTTTAAATTCCCTTTTATCCAGCCGGATGCTGTAAGACTCAGGATCTATGTATTTATCAAAGGGTCTTCCGGTCCATACAGGAGCGGACCAGGTTTTAGAACCGTCAGCTCCATGCAGTCTTAAATAGAAATATCGTGCGCCAGGAGATTTTACGGTAAATTCGAGACTGCTTCCAGTTATATTCTCTACTGCCTTCACAGTCCTTCCATAATCTGAAATCACTTCCAGACCAATGATGCGCTCCTTACCGGGAGGTTTAAAATAGGAAATGTGTATGAAAAACTTATACTCCTCAGCAGGCACCATTGTGCTTGAAGCAGGATAACCGTTTACTGTATAATACAGTTTCACATTTCCGCTTTCCGAAGCATATACTCTCGCATTTTTTAAAGCATCAAGAAACATCTCTTTGGATTTCTCAGGCGCCATAATGATGGTTTTTCCAGGAAATGCATTATACCCCCATACAGGGCCGTGGGAATCGCTGGTGCATACAGGCGCAATCCTGAAACCGCAATCAAGGGCTTCCGAATAGGTATACTCGTGCAGAAGATTCTGATTACGGTCGCCGCCGTTTCCCATTTCAACCAGATGAATTATGTTTTTCATCTTGTCGGTGCCTTTTTTAAAAAGAGAAAAAT